>JGI26339J46600_10000318_pt1 | contig 16568 bp, 11 predicted proteins | sample BogFormECP12_OM1_FD_46600 | JGI IMG/M metagenome (IMG submission 46600) | reverse complement strand
CGCGATCGCGTTCCGCATTGCCCGGAAACGGCGGGCCGGTTCGCCGCTCCTGGCGGAAGGGCAGATCGCAGCGCAGAACAACGTAGCCATGTCCGGCAAACATTTCACTGATCGCGACCAGCAGAGGAGCAGTGCAATCCGAGCCCGCGCCGTGAGCCAGGATCAGCGCATCGCCGTTCGGATTCACGGGCGAGTGCAGGAAGCCGCGGACAGCGGGGTCCAGCGAGTCATCGAAAAACGTGATTGCCGACTGCATCGCATTAAAACTTCTGGATTCTGCATCGTGGCTGGCGAAAACCAAAGCAGGTCCTTCGCCTCGCTCAGGATGGCAAGGGCTAGGAGTTATGCTTTCTTTCGCCGCGTCGAGCGTGCCCGATCGCTTTCCCCCACCGTGTGTAGCCGCATGAAGTTTGTGGCGCCCGAAGTTAGTTTCGTTCCAGCCACCAGGCCGAGCACGTCCCCGGCGCGGAGAAGACCTTTCGGCAACAACTCCTCTTCGGCGGTCCTGAGCATCGACTCCGCAGACTCCCACTGATCTTTGTGAACCGGATACACGCCCCAGAGCGCATTCATACGATTGCAGACTTCCGGCTTACGGCTGAAAGCATAGATACAGACCTTCGGACGATGCTTCGAAAGCATGCGCGCCGTGTTGCCGCTTTCCGTGAAGACGGCGATCGCGCCCATGGGCAGATCCTCGGCGGCGTGTGCGATAGATTCGCAGATGGTTTCGGCAACCGAGTAACGATGTTCCTGATGACGGCGGCGTCGCGCTGGGGGCAGTTGGGCGATACTAGCCTCTGCTTCCAGAATGATGCGAACCATCATGGCCACGGTCTCTCGCGGATAGCGGCCGCTGGCGGTTTCTCCCGAGAGCATCACCGCGTCCGTGCCGTCAAAAATCGCGTTCGCTACATCGCTCGCCTCCGCCCGCGTGGGCCGAGGGTTCTCGGTCATGGACTCGAGCATCTGTGTCGCCGTGATGACCGGCTTGCGCCACACACTCGCTCGCTGAATCACCAACTTCTGGATGATCGGGACTCGCTCGGGCGGCAGTTCCACGCCCAGATCGCCACGCGCAATCATGACGCCGTTGGCCACTTCCAGAATCTCTTCCAGACGCTCGATGGCCTGCGGCTTTTCCAGCTTGGCGACGATGGGCACGGATTTTCCAAACTCGCGCATCAGGTTCTTGGCCATACGGACGTCCTCGGCGGAACGAACGAACGACAGCGCAACCGCATCGACCCCGTGCTTCAAACCAAACTGAAGGTCCCGCTTGTCTTTTGGGGTCAATGAGGGGATCGCCAATGCCGCGCCGGGCAGATTAATCCCCTGCTGCTCTCCGAGCGTGCCCCCGTTTCGGACTTCGCATTCCACATCCTCGCCGCGAATCGAGCGCACTTTGAGTTCAATGCGGCCGTCGCACAAAAGCACCCGCGCGCCGGGCTCGACTTCGCGCGCCAGGCCGGCAAAATCGGTGGAGATCAGCTCGGCGGTCCCTGCCAGCTTGCGCGGCGTGATCGTCAGCACGGTCCCGGTCTTCAGCAGCACAACCTTTCCATCCTGCAAACGTCCGGTACGAATCTTCGGACCTTGAAGGTCCTGCAGAATGCAGATGGTCCGCTTCAGATGATGGGCGGCGCGGCGCAGCCGCTGGATTCGCCGGGCGTGTTCGGGGTGCGTTCCGTGGGAGAAATTAAGGCGGGCAACATCCATACCCGCGCGCATCAGATCGCGAATCATTTCCTCGGAATCACAGGCCGGGCCAATCGTGCAGACGATTTTGGCGCGGCGCACGGGTTCGGACACCTCTTCTGGCGCAGAGCGGGAAGTCGGAAGATTTCCTTCAACCAGATCCAGTTTGCGTTCCTTCAAGTCGCGAATCCTCTCTGCAGAAAACGCCCTCAATCGTTTCTCCCCGGCGAGGCGTCACCAGCGAGGCGATCTGGGAGCCGGCTCCTGACTTCACCGTCAGCGAGCTTCGGTGTCTACCCGCGGAGGCGGAGCTTTCGTGAGACCGCGAGGAAAAAGCATGGCATTGAATTCGGCGCCAATCAGCACAACCAGCGAGATGATGTACATCCAGAGCAGCAACGCAATACCCACCCCGAGCGAGCCGTAGATAACGCTGTAATCGACATAATGCTGCAAATACCACCCAAACAGCGCGGTGGAGATCAGCCACATGGCGGTCGCAAGAACAGCGCCCGGCAAGACGCTGTGCCAGGGTTGCGTGCGGGGCACCGCGTTGTGGTAGATAAGCTGGATTACGGCGATGCTGGTCATGATCGCGATGGCCCAGCGCATCGCGCCCCACAATAACAGAATCAGAGGCCCGAATTCATGCCCGATGTGAAACAAAATCCGCGTTTCAATGCGGCTGCCGAACGCAACCAGAATGGTGGCGAAAGTCAGCGGCAGACCCGCCATCAAAACCAACGAAATCGCAATCGCGCGCTCCTGGACTAACCCCCAGGTCTTGGGAAGCTGGTAGGCACGGCGAAAACCATCCATCCAGGAGATGATGGCGCCGGAAGCGCTCCAAACCGTCAACAACGAAGTGGAGATGAGCAGGCCAACCGACCGGTCCGTTCTGCCTCTCAGGTAAGAAAGTGCGGCTGAGCTGCCAGCAGGCAAAATGGTGCCAAGCGCGTAGGAGACCTCGCGCAGATAGACTTGGCCCCGGCTAAGCGTGGCGAGAACCGAGCCCAGCACCAGTAAGGCCGGGAAAAAAGTGAAGATGGACGAATAGGCCGAGGCTTTGGCCGTACCGAAAGCATCGTGCTCGAAGGCACGCCAGATCGACAGGCGGAACAGCCGCCAGAAGCGCCCCAGTGCCGGAGCCAACACCAGTCCACCAGGAACCGGCTCGGGCGTGGGGTTGCGGTCCTGAGACTGCCCAGTGTGGCGCTGTTGTTCCAGTGCTAAAGCCATTGGCTTCAAAAGAACGTCAGTTCAAAATGACGAGGGGCGACTCGCGTCGCCCCTGTCCTGAATTCGTTCCCTATTACTCCGCGGCGAGTTCTTCGGTCTCGCCTTCGTGACGCATAAGTTCGAGCGCGCGCTCGGCATCTTCGTAGGCTTGCGAGACTTCTTCCTGCACCTTGCTTGCAGCCTCTTCCATTTCCGGAGAGAGACGCACGTTCCGGTAATATTCCATGCCGGTGCCGGCGGGAATCAAGCGGCCCACGATCACGTTCTCCTTCAAGCCGCGCAGATGATCGACCGCTCCCTGAATCGAAGCTTCGGTCAGCACGCGCGTTGTCTCCTGGAAGGAGGCGGCGGAAATAAACGAATCGGTGGAGAGCGATGCCTTGGTGATCCCGAGCAGCAACGGACGCCCGGTGGCCGGTTTGCCGCCCTGCGCGATGGCCCGCTCGTTCTCCTCGTGGAAGCGGAACTTGTCCACTTGCTGTTCGAGGAGGAACTGGGTGTCGCCTACATCTTCGACCTTCACCCAGCGCATCATCTGGCGGACGATCACTTCGATGTGCTTGTCCGAGATGTTCACACCCTGCAACCGGTAGACTTCCTGGATTTCATTCACCAGGTAAGACTGTAGCTCCTTCTCACCGAGCACGGCCAGAATGTCGTGCGGGTTCAGCGGCCCGTCCATCAGCGGTTCACCCGCCCGGACGCGCTCGCCTTCCTGCACGTTGATGTGGACGCCGCGCGGAACGGAATATTCCCTCTCTGTGCCGTTATCGGCTGCCACGTAGAGTTTGCGCTGTCCCTTTGCCACCTCGCCGAAGCGCACCGCGCCATCGATTTCGCTGATGACGGCGGTCTCGCGCGGCTTGCGGGCCTCGAACAATTCCACCACGCGCGGCAGACCGCCCGTGATGTCCTTGGTCTTGGTGGTTTCGCGCGGGATCTTGGCCAGCACGTCGCCCGGAAATACCGTGTCTCCGTCCTGCACCATGAGGTGAGCGCGCGAAGGCATCAGGTATCGCTTGCTCGCCTTGCCCTTGATTACCATGGCCGGCTGGCGCTTCTCGTCGGGTGAATCCGCCACCACGTGACGCGACAGACCGGTGACCTCATCCACTTCCTCGTGCAGCGTGATGCCTTCCTGCAGGTCCTTGAACTGCGCCGTGCCGCCAATTTCCGTGAGAATGGCAAACGTGTACGGATCCCACTCGACGAGAGCCTGGCCGAGTTGCACCGGCCCGCCTTCGGCGATTTTGACCTTCGCGCCATACACCACCGCATAGCGCTCGCGTTCGCGGCCCTTCTCGTCCACCACCGCGATCGAGCCCTGGCGATTCATGACCACCAGGTCGCCAGTCTTGGACTTTACGGTCTGCAGATTGACGAAACGCACGGTGCCGTTGCTCTTGGCATCGAGGCGCGACTGTTCCGAAACTCGCGACGCCGTACCTCCGATGTGGAAGGTACGCATGGTGAGCTGCGTTCCAGGTTCGCCAATGGACTGAGCCGCGATCACGCCGGTGGCCTCGCCCAGTTCAACAAGGCGTCCGGAAGCCAGATTACGTCCGTAGCACATGACGCAAACGCCGCGCCTCGACTCGCAGGTAAGCACCGAGCGAATCTTCACCCGCTCGATACCGGCAGCCTGAATCGCGCCCGCCAGATCTTCCGTGATCTCGTGGTTGACATCGACCACAACCTGGCCTTCATAGTCCTTGATCTTCTCCAGCGACACACGGCCCACGATACGGTCGCGCAGCGGCTCGATAATTTCGCCGGCTTCGACGATACCGGAGACGAAAATTCCGTCCACGGTGCCACAGTCGTATTCGCTGATGATCACGTCCTGCGCCACGTCCACCAAACGGCGCGTCAGGTAACCCGAGTCGGCGGTCTTCAGAGCCGTATCGGCCAAACCCTTGCGGGCACCGTGCGTCGAGATGAAGTATTCGAGCACCGTCAACCCTTCACGGAAGTTGGCCGTGATTGGAGTCTCGATAATTTCACCCGTCGGTTTCGCCATCAGTCCGCGCATTCCGGAGAGTTGGCGGATCTGCTGTTTCGATCCGCGGGCGCCGGAATCGGCCATGACGTAAATCGGGTTGAGTTCGCCTTCTTTATCCCGTTTCTGCATCTGGTTAAACATTTCATCGGCAACTTTTTCCGTGATGGCCGACCAGATTTCGATGACCTTGTTGTAGCGTTCGCCGTTGGTGATCGCGCCGTCCAGGTACTGCTGCTGCACGCTGATTACCTGTTTGTCGGCGTCTTTCACCAGGGTTTTCTTGTTGTCCGGGATTACCATGTCATCAATGCCGATCGAGAGGCCGGCGCGCGTCGCATACTTGAACCCGAGCGACTTGATCTCGTCGAGCATCTTGACCGTGACTTCCAGGCCGAACCGCAGATAGCAGTAATTGACCAGTTGGCCGATGCCCTTCTTTTTGAGCAGACCGTTGATGTACGGCATGCTCAAGTTGACCCCGGGCACTGCCTTGGGCAAATGGTCGTTCAGAATGGCGCGGCCGACGGTGGTATTCAGGTACTCGCGCTTAACGTTGATGGGCTCCGTATGGTTCACGTCCTGATCGTCGTACGCCTGCGTCAGGTCAATGACCTCGCCGGTGTAACGCAGGCGAATCGGGGTGAGCGTTTCCACCTCGCCCATTTCGAGCGCGATCACAACTTCGTCAATATTGGCGAACGAGCGGCCCTCGCCCTTCGCACCCGGCTTCGCTTTCGTCAGATAGTAGAGACCGAGCACCATGTCCTGTGTGGGCACGGTGATAGGCTGGCCTGATGCCGGCGACAGGATGTTGTGCGAAGACAGCATCAGAACGCTGGCTTCCACCTGCGCCTCGGGCGAGAGCGGAATGTGCACCGCCATCTGATCACCGTCGAAGTCGGCGTTGAACGCTGTACAAACGAGCGGGTGAATCTTGATCGCCTTGCCTTCCACCAGCACCGGCTCGAAGGCCTGAATGCCCAGGCGATGGAGCGTAGGCGCGCGGTTCAGCATGACCGGATGGTCCTTGATGACCTCTTCCAGAATGTCCCAGACGATCGGTTCCTGCTGCTCCACCATTTCTTTTGCTTGTTTGATGGTGGTGCAGTTTCCCGTCTGCTCCAGCCGGTGGTAGATGAACGGCTTGAACAATTCGAGCGCCATCTTCTTCGGCAAACCGCATTGGTGCAGCTTGAGTTCGGGGCCGACCACAATCACCGAACGTCCGGAGTAGTCCACGCGCTTGCCGAGCAGGTTCTGGCGGAAACGTCCCTGCTTGCCCTTCAGCGTGTCGGAGAGCGACTTCAGTGGCCGGTTGTTGGCGCCACGCAGAACGCGCCCGCGGCGTCCATTGTCGAACAGGGCGTCGACCGCTTCCTGCAACATGCGCTTCTCGTTGCGCACGATGACTTCGGGGGCGTGCAGGTCCATCAGCTTCTTCAACCGGTTGTTGCGGTTGATAACGCGCCGGTAAAGATCGTTCAGATCGGAGGTGGCGAAGCGTCCGCCATCCAGAGGAACCAGCGGACGCAGCTCCGGTGGAATCACCGGCAGCACATCCAGGATCATCCATTGCGGCTTGTTGCCGCTCCGGCGGAAGGCCTCGACCACTTTCAGCCGCTTCGCATACTTCAGGCGCTTCTGCAGCGAGGTTTCGTTCTTCATCTTCTCGCGCAGTTCGGCAGAGAGCGAATCGACTTCAATGCGTTTCAGAAGTTCCTTGATCGCTTCCGCGCCCATCATGGCTTTGAAGCCGGCGGGGCGATATTGCTGATCGAGTTCGCGGTACTTGACTTCGTCCTTGATGACTTCGCGCTCTTTCACCGGAGAGTCGCCGGGATCGACGACCACATAGGCCTCGAAGTACAGAATCGCTTCCAGATCGCGCAGGGAAATGTCGAGCAGATGCCCGATGCGGCTGGGCAGTCCCTTGAAGAACCACACGTGCGAACAGGGCGACGCCAGCTCGATGTGCCCCAGACGCTCGCGGCGGACTTTGGACAGCGTGACTTCCACGCCGCACTTGTCGCAGATCACTCCGCGATGCTTCATGCGCTTGTATTTGCCGCAGAGACATTCCCAGTCGGTGACCGGGCCGAAAATGCGCGCGCAGAACAAGCCATCGCGCTCCGGCTTGAAGGTGCGGTAGTTGATGGTTTCCGGCTTGGTCACTTCCCCATGCGACCAGCTCCGGATTTTTTCCGGGGACGCCAGGCTGATGCGAATGGCATCGAAATCAGCCACGGGATTTGCCATATCGAACGGGCTCGAACGAAACATGTTCCTCCGCTTTCCTACGGCTGTACGCCGCCGCACGCGGCTCTCAAAAACAGTCGCTAGTCGCGGGTCGTAAGTCGCTAGCGAAATCTCTAACCCACAGGCTCAAGAGCCTAGGCTGCAGGTCTCATTTCAAAACTCAATCTGGACGCAAGCCGCGAACGACCAACGACTAGCGACCAACGACTAATCTGCTGCCACGGCCACCGGCTTCTTCTCCGTGATCTTGATCAACTCGACATCCAGGCAGAGCGCCTGCAATTCGCGAATCAGCACGTTGAACGACTCGGGCACGCCCGGCTCCATCGCGGCCTCGCCTTTGACGATGGCCTCGTAGATTTTGGTGCGGCCGTAGACATCGTCCGACTTCGCGGTCAGCAGTTCCTGCAGGATGAACGCCGCGCCGTACGCTTCCAGAGCCCACACTTCCATTTCTCCGAAACGCTGGCCTCCGAACTGCGCCTTGCCACCCAGCGGTTGCTGCGTAATGAGCGAGTACGGCCCGATGGAACGCGCGTGAATCTTGTCGTCCACCAGGTGCGACAGCTTCAACATGTAGATGTAACCCACCGTGACCGGCAATTCGAACTTCTCGCCCGTCATGCCGTCGCGCAGGGTAGTCTTGCCCGACGTGGGCAGGCCAGCGCTCGTCAGCAACGCCTTGATTTCGCTCTCACGGGCGCCATCGAATACCGCCGATCCCATGAACACTCCATTCTTAAGAGTCGGACCAACGGCTTCGAGCTCGTCCTCACTCATGTCGCCGATCGTGTCCGCCAGCACGGTGTCTTTGAACAAAGCCTTTAGATCGCGGCGGATGGATTCGGCGCGAGTGTTCTGCTTCAGCAACTCCGCAATCTTCAGACCGAGCTCATGACCCGCCCACCCCAGGTGGGTTTCCAGAATCTGTCCCACGTTCATACGACTGGGCACGCCGAGCGGGTTCAGGACGATCTCGACCGGCGTTCCATCCTCGAGGTACGGCATGTCCTCTTCCGGCAGAATGCGCGCGATCACGCCTTTGTTCCCGTGCCGTCCGGCCATCTTGTCGCCGACGCTCAGCTTGCGCTTCATGGCGATGTACACCTTGACCAGTTTGATCACGCCCGGCGGCAGCTCATCGCCCTTGGTCAGCTTGTCTTTCTTTTCGTTGACGATCTTCTTGAGCACGTCGATCTGGCGCGAGGTCATTTCCTCGATCTCGTCGATCTGCTCGTTCACCCGCGGATCTTTGTCGGCGTACTTGATCCGCTTCAGGTTGCGCGTCGAGATGCGCTCGATCGCGTCGCGGTCCAGGATCGTGTCCTTGGTCAGCAACCGCTTGTTGGTGCGCTCGTCGTGGAGATCGGCTTGCACTTCCTTGCCACCCAGCAGGCCTTCCAAGCGCTTCAGGCGCTCGTCGGTCAGAATTCGAATCTCGTCCGAAAGGTTCTTTTCGAGTTTCGCGACCTGGTAGCCTTCGATCGTCTTGGCGCGCTCATCTTTCTCCTGGCCCTTGCGCGAGAAGATCTTTACGTCCACCACGATGCCTTCGATTCCAGGCGGGCAGTAGAGAGAAGCGTCGCGCACGTCGCCGGCTTTTTCGCCGAAGATTGCACGCAGCAGTTTTTCTTCCGGCGTCAGTTGCGTCTCACCTTTCGGCGTAACTTTGCCGACAATGATGTCGCCCTGCTTGATGCCGGCGCCGATTCGAATCACACCCGCTTCGTCCAGATTTCGCAGCGTGGATTCGCTCACGTTCGGAATGTCGCGCGTCACTTCCTCGGGACCAAGCTTGGTGTCGCGCGCTTCCAGTTCGAACTCTTCGATGTGAACCGAGGTGTAGTAATCCTCCTTCACCATCTTTTCCGAAACCAGAATCGCGTCTTCAAAGTTGTAACCGCGCCACGGCATGAACGCGACCAGCACGTTGCGTCCCAGCGCCAACTCGCCAAAGTCGGTGCACGGACCGTCCGCAATGACTTGCCCCTTCACCACCCGCTGGCCTTTCTTCACGATCGGCTTCTGGTTGATGCAGGTGTTCTGGTTCGAGCGCTTGAACTTGGTGAGCTGATAAATGTCGCTGCCCACTTCGCGCGAAAGCTGCATCGGATGATGCTCGCCCTCGACCCGTACAATGATGCGTTCGGAATCGACCGAATCGATGATTCCGTTACGGCGTGCCAGCACCACCGCGCCCGAATCGCGCGCGGTAACGCCTTCCATCCCCGTCCCCACAATCGGAGCCTGCGCCCGCAGCAGGGGCACCGACTGACGCTGCATGTTCGCGCCCATCAGCGCGCGGTTGGCGTCGTCGTGCTCCAGGAACGGCACCAGCGATGCGGCCACCGAGACCAGCTGCTTCGGGCTCACGTCCACGTAGTCCACTTCGTCGCGGCTCACCAGCACGAAGTTGCCTGCCCTGCGCGCGTTGACCAACTCGCCGGCGATGCGGCCCTTTTCGTCCAGTTCGATGTTGGCCTGAGCAATGGTGTGCCGGTCTTCTTCCCACGCGGAGAGATAGAACGAAAACGGCTCGACCTCGACCGGCTTCTTGCGCCGCTCCTTCAGGTCCGCGTTGACCTTTTCCATCTCGCTCTTCTCGGCATAGTCGCCGACTTTGTAGCTGCTGTCGCCGGCATTGACCACGATGACGTAGTCCACCACGCGCGCCCCCTTCACCTTGCGGTACGGCGACTCGATGAACCCGTAGTCGTTGATGCGCGCAAAACAGCTCAACGACGAGATCAGTCCGATGTTCGGACCTTCCGGCGTTTCAATCGGACAGATGCGTCCGTAGTGCGTCGGGTGGACGTCACGAACTTCAAATCCGGCGCGCTCGCGCGACAACCCGCCCGGCCCCAGGGCCGACAGACGCCGCTTGTGCGTGATTTCCGACAGCGGATTCGTCTGATCCATGAACTGCGACAGCTGCGACGATCCGAAGAATTCGCGAATCGCGGCCATCACTGGCTTGGCGTTGACCAAGTCGTGCGGCATGGCCGTCGACATTTCCTGATAAACGCTCATCTTTTCCTTGATCGCGCGTTCCATGCGGACCAAGCCGATGCGGAACTGGTTTTCCAGCAACTCGCCAACCGCTCGCACGCGGCGATTGCCGAGGTGATCGATGTCGTCCACCGCGCCGATGTTCTTGCGCAGCTTGAGCAGGTACTTGATCGTCGCGTAAAAATCCGTGGGATCAAGCGTGCGCTGTTCCAGGCTCGTCGCCTCCTGGTTTTCGAACAGCTTGATGTTGAACTTCAACCGGCCCACGCGCGAGAAGTCATACTTGCGCGGATCGAAGAACATGCCCTGGAACAATGCCGTCGCCGTGTCCAGCGTCGGCGGATCGCCCGGACGCAGCTTGCGATAAATCTCGATCAGAGCTTCCGAGGGACTGGCGATCGAATCACGGCGCAGAGTCTGGCTGATCACCGTGCCCACGTCGTCGCGCTCGGGGAAGAACACGCTCAGCTCGATCACGCCTGATTCCAGAATCTTGGCCAGTTTGTCGGCCGTGATTTCCGAGTTGGCCTCGAGCAGCACTTCACCGGTAGTGGTGTCGACAATGTCGCTGGCCGCCCACGCGCCTTCCAGATCGGTCGTGTCCACTTCGATTTCGCTGATCTTCGCCTTCTGAATTTCCTTCAGCGTCGCCGGGCTGATCTTGCGGCCGGAGTGCGCCACTTCCTCGCCCGACTTCGACTTGACGCTGTGTGTCAGCTTCATGCCCAGCAGGTTCGTGGGCTTTTCGCTTGCCGGATCCAGTGTCCAGAACAGCTTCTTGTCGCGGACAACCAGGCGGTCCGTCGTGTAGAAAGTCTTCAGAATGTCTTCGCCGGAACGCAGGCCGAGGGCGCGCAGGAAAATCGTGCCCAGGAATTTGCGCTTGCGGTCGATGCGCACGTACAGAACGTTCTTCTGGTCGTATTCGAACTCAACCCACGAACCGCGGTAGGGAATTATCTTTCCCAAAAAGTAAGTGCGGTTCGCCGCCGTCTCAAAAAACACGCCGGGCGAGCGGTGCAACTGGCTGACGATGACGCGCTCGGTGCCATTGATGATGAACGTGCCATTCTGCGTCATCAGCGGGACGTCGCCGAAGAACACTTCCTGCTCCTTGATGTCGCGGATGGAACGGTTGCCCGCCTCATCCTTATCCCAAATGGTGAGCCGCATTGTGACTTTAAGCGGCGCGGAGTAGGTCGCTCCCTTCTCCTCACACTCGGTCACTTCGTTCTTCAGTTGCAACCCCACCGGGTCGCCGCACTTGTTGCAGAAATCGGGAGTGTTCGCGTTGTAGGTGCCGCACTTGTGGCACAAAACTTCGCCGGGATGATAGGGATCTGTAATGACTGTCGACCCGCAGTTCCTACAAGTGGTGCGCAGGTGATGCAGCCCCTTAAGGTGGCCGCATTTGCAGGACCAGTCGCCAATCGCGAAGTCGACAAACTCAAGCTGGGAAACATTGCGGAAATCGGTGATCGGAAACACCGACTGAAATACTGCCTGCAGCCCGCCGTCTTCGCGCTCGCTGGGCAGCTTGTCCATCTGCAGGAAGCGGTCATAGGAGCGCTTCTGAACCTCGATCAGGTTCGGGATCTGGATGGTTGCTGGAATCTTGGAAAAATCGAAACGCTTGCGGTGGATATTGTGCTTTGTCATGCTCAGGAACTCCTGCTTTCAGGCAGCCCGGGGCTGCGGTACAGAGCGGAATGAGGGCGCAAAAAGTGGCGCCACAATATTGCTAACGAGACTGCTATGGTTGCAGAAAACGAGCGGTGTACGCGGAAAAAAGACAGCAGCCCCCGCAAGGACAAGCTTGTCCGCGGGCGCCGCCTCCGACGCTTACTCTTGAATAACTTGTAAAATTCCGCGCCAGTTCAAAGGCCTGTTCCGTCCCGCCGCCCGCGGGACCGGCTGCCATACTTTCATTCCAGCGACCCGGTTCCGTTCCGCTTCCTGGGTCTATTTGGAGGATGCGGGTCGCCGTCGCCTCGCAGTGAAGCCAGGGTAAGCGGGTTATTTATTAGATATTAACACCACTCCCCAGGATTCAGCTACTGTTCGGTCAAATAATTGCGGGCGGGATGTCCCCTGCCCCAGATCCTCCGCTTCGCTCTGGATAACGCCAGCGGGCTTCCGCTCCGCTCACACCCGCTAAACGGTGTTACTTGACTTCGACAGTTGCGCCCGCTTCGGTAAACTTCTTCCTGATGGTCTCGGCTTCGTCCTTCGAGACGCCTTCCTTGATGCTCTTGGGAGCGCCGTCCACCAGGTCTTTTGCCTCCTTCAGGCCGAGGCTGGTGACCTCGCGTACTGCCTTGATTACATTGATCTTATTGGCTCCGACTTCCTTCAGAACGACCGTGAACTCGGTCTTTTCTTCAGCCGGGGCCGCCGCGCCCGCCGCCGCACCGCCGGCAACCATCACCGGAGCCGCTGCTGCCGCCGAAACACCCAGACGCGATTCCAGTTTCTTCACCAGCTCTGCCGCTTCCAGCAACGACAGGCCAACAATCGACTCTTCCAACTGCTGTAGATCCGCCATGTGAATCTCTCCGCTTTATTTAAGATTTACGATTTCGCTATCGCTTTGCCAGGTTTCCAGTGCGACCAGGTCCTCAATTCCAGCGCCAGACAACGCCCGAACTTCAGACCGCGCCACCCCTCGCTTCGCGATAACTAAATCTTTTTTCGAGCAGCATTGCCGCTCAGAAAATTTTGTAATTTTGCAATCGGGTAACCTTGTAATTTGAAAATCTCCCATTGCGGGTTCAAATTACAAAATTACCCAATTACCAAATGGAAGCTTAAGCTTCCTTGAACTTTTTCTGCTCCACGCCCTGGCTGACCACCACCGCCAGGTTCCGCCCGACCGCATTCATCGCCGTAACCAGACGCTGCGATGGAGCGTTCAACAGGAACAGCAGCTTCGAGTAAAGCTCGTCCTTCGACGGCATGGTAGCCAGCGACTCGATCTCCTTGACCGTAATCACACGGCCCTCGACCACACCCGCCTTGAAGCTGAATTCCGGATTGTCCTTGGCATACTTCGCAAGCGCCTTCGCCAGCGCCACCGGATCGCCTTCGGTGTACGCGATCGAGGTCACACCCTGAAGATTCTTCAGCGCTTGCTCGACCTTGGTGCCCTTGCCGGCGCGTTCGGCCAAAGTGTTCTTCACCACCCGATACTTCGCCCCGGTCGGACGCAATGCCTTGCGCAATTCGAAGTCCTGCGTCACCGTCAGCTTGGAATAGGTGGCCACGATCATGCTCGAAGCGTGCTTCAGCTCGCCCCCCAGTTTCTCAACCTGCGCAACTTTCTTAGCCCGAGTAACCGCCATGTTCATACCCTTTCTAAACTCACGTAGGGACAGCCGCCCTCGGCTGTCCAGCCGGGCGAAGCCCGGCAGTTATGCCTTCGCCGCAACCTCGATCGGAGTTGTGTCCAGCGAGATCCCCGGCCCCATGCTCGAACTCAGGTAGCAGGCCTTGATGTATTTGCCCTTGGCGACCGAAGGCTTCGCCTTGATCACGCTCGAAATCAGCGTGGTTGCATTGTCGATCAGCTTGTCGGCCGAGAATGAAATCTTTCCCACCGGCACGTGCACCAGCGCGGTCTTGTCGGTACGGAACTCGACCTTGCCGGCCTTGACTTCCTGCACGGCGCGCGCAACATCCATGGTGACCGTACCCGTCTTTGGATTGGGCATCAAACCTTTGGGTCCGAGAATCTTGCCTAGACGGCCGACCGATTTCATCATGTCGGGCGTGGCGATCAGCGCATCGAAGTCGGTCCAGTTTTCTTTCGTGATCTTCTCGACCATGTCCTCGCCGCCCACAAAATCCGCGCCCGCCGCTTCGGCCTCGCGAACCTTTTCGCCGCTCGCGATTACCAGAACTCTTTTCGACTTGCCCAGTCCGTGGGGAAGCACGACTGTGCCCCGCACCATCTGGTCGGCATGCTTCGGATCGACGCCCAGCCGCAACGTCACTTCCACGGTCTCGTCGAATTTGGCGTATTTCACTTTCTGCAGAAGTGGGACCGCTTCCTGCAGCGTATAAGGCCGCGGCTCAACTGCTTTCCGCGACTTCTCGATATTCTTTCCTGACTTCTTCATTTTCACCTCAGTCTCCCACCGCCGCTTCGCTCGTCCGAAGAGCCGTGGTATTTGTGACTAACAGTAACTGTGTGGTGACGGGGCTTTGCCCCGTCCAAGCGGGGCAAAGCCCCGCTTCCACACGAAAATCTATCCAACCACTTCAATCCCCATTGACCGCGCCGTGCCGCGCACGCTCTTGATGGCGGCATCGACCGACGCCGCGTTCAGATCCGGCATCTTCTGTTTCGCAATGTCCTCGACCTGCTTCAGCGTCACCTTGCCGACCTTATCTTTGTTCGGAGCACCCGATCCCTTGGCGATGCCGGCCGCGCGCTTCAGCAATACCGATGCTGGCGGCGTCTTAGTAATAAACGTGAAAGAGCGGTCGCTGTACACCGTGATCACGACCGGAACAATCAACCCTTCGAGTTCTTTCTGCCCGGTGCGGGCATTGAACTGCTTGCAGAACTCCATGATGTTGACTTGCGCCTGACCAAGCGCCGGTCCTACCGGAGGCGCCGGCGTGGCCTTGCCCGCCGCAATCTGCAACTTTACCGAACCTGTAGCTTTCTTTGCCATGATGCCTTTCCTGTACCTGCCCTGAACTCCAGCCCCGAGTCTAGGATTTTCGGCTCAGTGCTCTAATCTCTAGGGCTTCCCCTGTGCTCCTCTATGTCCCCTGTGGTTCAAGCTTTTCTCGGCACCGCCATCAATTCCGGCCACACCGGCCTACACTTTCCTTGAAACCGCCTCAGGACTTGCACACCTCTACGCGACCTTCTCCACCTGCCCAAATTCCAATTCCACCGGAGTCGAACGCCCGAAGATGGTGACCATCACTTTCAAAGTTTCGCGATCTTCGTTCACGTCGTCGACCACGCCGGTAAAAGTAGCGAACGGGCCTTCGCCGATGCGAACCATCTCGCCCTTTTCGAATTTGACCTTGAGTTTCGGCTTGTCCCGGCTGTCGGCCACTTTATAAACGATGTGATTGACTTCTTCTTCCGACAGCGGAGTCGGCTGCTGTCCGGTGCCCACAAATCCGGTAACCCGCGGCGTCGACTTCACCACGTGCCAGACGTGATCGTCCATGTCCATCTCCACCAGCACGTAGCCGGGATAGAACATGCGCTCCGAGGTGTACTTCTTGCCGCCACGGACTTCGGTGACCGACTCGGTCGGAATCAGCACCTTGCCGATTTTGTCCTGCAACCCGAAGGCCTGCACGCGCGATTCGAGCGATTCCCTCACCTTGCGCTCGAAGCCCGAATAGGCGTGGATGATGTACCACTTCATATTCGGATTGCGCGCGGGCCCGCCGCCCGGAACTCCTTCCGCAGGCGGCGAAGGCAGTGCCTCCTGGCCTTCCTGGCCAGTCGCAGCGCTTTCGTTCTTTTCTTTATCCGGCATTAATTCGCTTCTTTCGCTCGCCGCCTAATGGCGCGAGAAATAATGCAGCATCCGTTCCAGACTGTTACTGATCGCCAGATCCACCAGCCAGAAATAAAACGCAAACAGAAACACGGTAATGATCACCACCGTCGTCGTTCCCTGGACTTCCTTGCGCGATGGAGACGTAACCTTCTTCATCTCCGTACGCACGTCGCGGTAAAAAGTTCTGATTCGCTCGGGCCAGGACCTCAGCGTGGTTGCAATCGCGTTCTGTTCTACTGCTGTCGCCATACCTTCCCGCTTTCCTCGACTGCGTCCCTCTCGGGCCTGAATTCTGGCAGGGGCGGAGGGATTCGAACCCCCAAGTTCGGTTTTGGAGACCGACAGTTTAACCGTTGAGCTTACGCCCCTGTGTTCGTGTAGCGCGGGCGCCCTCGCCCGCGTTCCACTACTTCACTTCTTTGTGCGGCGTGTGCTTGCGGCACCGGCTGCAGAACTTCTTCAGTTCCAGACGGTCCGGTGTCGTTTTGCGGTTCTTCGTCGTCGAATAGTTCCGCTCTTTGCAATCACCACACTGCAACGTAATGATCTCTCGGGGCATAAAAACTCCTAACTCTAATGTGTAGCGCCGGCCTCTGCCCGGCTGTCGCGTGGGCGTCTCGCCCGCAACACTCGGGCCGCCGAGACGGCGGCGCTACACGCTACTGAATAATCTCCGCGATCGTGCCCGCGCCCACCGTGTGCCCGCCTTCGCGGATCGCGAACCGCAAGCCCTTTTCCATCGCCACCGGCGTGATCAACTCGATCACCAGGCTCACGTTGTCTCCCGGCATCACCATCTCCGTCCCCGCCGGCAACTCCGCAATCCCCGT
>JGI26339J46600_10000314_pt1 | contig 16632 bp, 16 predicted proteins | sample BogFormECP12_OM1_FD_46600 | JGI IMG/M metagenome (IMG submission 46600) | reverse complement strand
GACTCAGTCATAGGCCTCCTTATCCTAACGTCTATATACGTTAGGATTGATACCACAAAAAAAGAAACTCTTCAATTCCAACTTCTATGTCGTGCACCCGACACCAAGGCCCGTCTTGACACCAGTCACTGTTAATGGGTATAAACGTTCTTGATTAACCTGAGTTAATGAAGCTCCTCACCACCATGAACTCGACGGAGACTACTGGCCCGGCAACCTACGATAACGCGCCATCCGTCCCTTCGCTTCGGGAAGTACATCGCACCATTAGCGTGACGCACCTCGGATTCTGGAGAAAGCTTTTTGCCTTCTCCGGCCCGGGCTTCCTGGTCGCGGTCGGTTATATGGACCCAGGTAACTGGGCTACGGACATCGCCGGCGGCTCCCGCTACGCCTACCAGCTCATCTTCATCCTCATGATGTCGAACCTCATGGCCATCCTGCTCCAGACGCTGGCGGCGCGCCTTGGCATCGTCACCCAACACGACCTGGCACAAGCTTGCCGGGCCCAGTATTCGCGGCGGACCAGCATCGCGCTGTGGGTGATCTGCGAGATTGCCATTTCGGCTTGCGACTTGGCGGAAGTCATCGGCTCGGCCATTGCGCTGAACCTGCTCTTTCACATCCCGATGGTGTGGGGAGTCTGCCTCACCGCGCTCGATGTCCTGGTGATTCTTTACTTGCAGCACCGGGGATTTCGCTACCTCGAAGCAATCGTGGTGGTCCTGATCGCCACCATCGGCCTCTGCTATCTCATCGAGATCATCTGGGCGAAGCCGGACTTCCTGGGCATCGCGCGCGGCTTCATTCCCACCAAGCAACTCTTCACGGATCGTGAGATGCTCTTCATCGCCATCGGCATCCTGGGCGCAACGGTGATGCCTCACAATCTCTATCTCCATTCGTCGCTGGTGCAGACGCGAGCCATCGAGCGGACGCGCGAGGGTCTGCGCACCGCCATCCGCTACAACTTCATCGACTCGACGCTGGCCCTCAACTTCGCTTTCTTAATCAACGCCGCCATCCTCATCATGGCTGCCGCCACCTTTTACCGTCACGGCCTGAACCAGGTGGCTGAGATCCAGGACGCTTACCATACGCTCTCTCCTCTCCTCGGCATACCGCTGGCCAGCTTCCTGTTTGCGATCGCCCTGCTCTGCTCGGGTCAGAACTCCACCTTGACCGGCACCCTGGCCGGCCAGATCGTGATGGAGGGATTTCTCAACATCCGGCTCGCCCCCTGGCTGCGCCGCCTCATTACGCGCCTCATCGCCATTGTCCCTGCTATCATCTGCGTGGTGCTTTACGGCGAGCGCGGCACCGCTCGGCTGCTGCTGTTGAGTCAGGTGATTCTCAGCCTCCAACTGTCTTTCGCGGTTGTTCCCCTGGTGCAATTTACGAGCGATCGGAATAAAATGGGCGAGTTCGTCAACCCTGCCTGGGTTAAAGTATTGGCGTGGCTGACGGCGGCGGCCATCGCGGGACTGAATGCTTACTTAATCGTGCTGACAGTCCGCGCTTGGGTGTAGCGATTTTGGATTTTGGATCTTGGATTGAAGCGAAGTAGGCGGTAGAAAGTAGACGGCATATGGGAGAAAAGGAGAAAAGGTCAGCCGATCTTCCCATATACCGTTCACCTTCTACCATCTACCCCTCTTCAATCCAAAATCCAAAATCGAAAATCCAAAATCGAAGCGACTGTGCTGTAGATGTTCAAAAAGATCTTAGTGGCCCTCGACCACAGCAAAGCTGACGCGGCGCTGCTCCCCCGCGTCAAGGAACTGGCGCGGCTGACGCAGGCGGAGGTTTTTCTGCTGCACTGTTCCACCGGCTGGGCGGCGCAGTGGCAGGGCAAGCTGAACCTCATCGACTCACCGGAAATGCAGGAGGACCGGGAGTACCTGGAAAAGGTGGGGAGCGATCTGCGCGCCGAGGGCTTCAGCGTTACCGCGCGCCATGCGGCGGGCAAGCCCGCAGATGAGATTCTGAAAGCCGCGCGCGCCGAGCACTGCGATCTGATCGCCATGACCACCCACGGCCACAAATGGCTGGAGGATCTGATCTACGGGACGACGATCACCAAGGTGCGCCACGAAGCCGAGATTCCGATTTTCCTGGTGAAGGCTAGCCCGGAGTGAGAATGTTGGTGGAACGCTGGCGCTGGACGTTGCATGAACCGAATTCGCGTTTCGAGACCCTCCAAGAGAGGCTCCCTCGAATCTTCTCGCACAAGGGGTTGATATGAAGGAAGAATACAAGCAAGAGTTTTGCGTTTCCGGGGAAGACTTGCTAAGTCGGGTCAAGGCGCTGATCCACGAGGGAAACGCCACCAAGATCATCATCAAGAACGAGAGCGGCCATTCCGTCATAGAAATACCTCTCACCATCGGAGCGGTGAGCGCGATTTTGGCGCCCGTGCTTACCGCGGTGGGGGCAATGGCCGCGCTTCTCACCAAATGCACCATCGTGGTGGTGAGGGAGAAGGAAGAACCGGGGCCGTGAGACAGCGCACTGAGAAAATGCCTGCGAGCTTTAACCAGCAACTCATACCGGGCTTCGCCACCCCGGAAGGGACGGCGCGCTATCGCGACCGCTTCGCGAATCAGCGGCCGAGTCACTTTCGCAACGCGCGCGGCTTGTGGCTCTCTTCCATCGGTCTTGGCACCTATCTGGGGGAGCCGACACAGGAGTTCGATGCGCTCTACCGGGAAGCGGTGACGCGGGCGCTCGAAATGGGGACCAACGTCATCGATTCCGCGGTCAATTACCGCCACCAGCGGAGCGAGCGCGCCATCGGCACGGCGCTGGCGGCCATGATCTCGCTGGGCAGCGTCCGGCGTGACGAGGTTTTTCTGGCCACCAAGGGCGGTTTCCTGACGTTCGACGGCGAGGAGCCCGACGATCCTGCTGCCTACTTTGAACAGAACCTGGTCAGAACCGGGCTGATCGAGCCAAAAGACGTCGCAGCCAACTGCCACGTGATGGCGCCGCGATATATCGAGAACCAGGTCGAGGTGAGCCGCCGCAACCTGGGCGTGGAGACCGTCGATCTCTACTACGTACACAATCCGGAAACCCAACTCCGAGCGGTTCCGCGGCCGGAGTTTTACCGGCGGCTGACTGCCGCCTTTGCCGCGCTCGAGCACGCCGCCGCAGCGGGCAAGATCCGTGCCTACGGTGTGGCCACGTGGGATGCCTTCCGAGTGGCGCCATCCTCACGCGACTCGATCAACTTGTTGGAAGTGGTCCATGCCGCCGAGAGCGCCGGCGGACGCAATCATCACTTTCAGGCCATCCAGCTTCCTTTCAACTTGGCCATGCTGGAAGCGCTCACCGCCCAGACCCAACGGTTGGATGGCGCCTTGGCGCCGGCGTTGCGCACCGCGCGCACTTACGGCATCACCACCTTTGCCAGCGGCAGCATTCTTCAGGGCCAGCTTTCGCAGGGGATGCCCGACGATCTGCGGAACCGGTTTGACGGCTTGGCCACCGACGCCCAGCGGGCCATCCAGTTTGTGCGCTCGACGCCCGGCGTCACTTGCGCGCTGGTAGGCATGAGCCATAAGAAACACGTCGAGGAGAACCTGGCGACGGCCGGCGTCGCGCCGCTCAGTCCGGAACGCTACCGCGCCTTGTTCGGAGCGTAGGGTCATAGACCGGATGTCGGACGTGGCAAAGGTACAGCCAACCGCGCTGCTACGCCGACGTTTCGAGACCTTGATCGTCTAACAGTTGTGAGCGACAGACTCCAGCAAAGCCTCGCGCAGGCGACGGACGCGATCCACCAGAGAGACTTCACGGCCGCGATTTCACTTCTCAACGAGGTGGCGGCCGAGGAGCCCGAGAACGCGGCTGTCTGGCGTCAACTGGGCCATGCGTACCTGGAGGCGGAAAAGCCGGGTGATGCCATCGACGCCCTGACGCGCTCCCTTCAGCTCGATCCTGGCGACGCCACCGCGCACTGCCTGCTCGGCAACGCCTACGGGACCACGTGCGATCTGGAGAAGGCAACCGCCTGCTACCGGCGCGCCCTGGAGATCGAGCCCCAGCACCCGAAGGCGGAAGAGTTGCTGATCAAGACTGAGTCGCTGCTCGAAAGCCGGTCACACTATCACGCGGGCCTGAAGCTGCTGTACTCTGCCTCGGCCGACGCGCAGGACTTGAACCAGGCCATGCGCGAGTTGCTGCAGTCCATCGTCATCTTCGAGGGTTCCCCGGCGCGCGATAACCTCCTGGAGTGTGCGCGAAAAATCGAGGCGCTCAGGAACGATTGGGAAGTGCGGGTCGCGGTGACGCCGGAACTCATGCGGTGGGCCGAATCCTGCCACGCTGGTTTCCGGGGCGCGGGGCTCAAGCAATGGTCCGAGGCACGCGAAGCTTATCGGCAAGCGCTGAGCTACCGTTCGGCAGATGCCTTCGTTCACCACGCACTGGGCTTTGTACTTGCCGAACTGGGAGAGATCGACGCGGCGGCCAGCGCGTGGCTCCGGACCCTGGAAATCGACCGAGGCTACGATTTCACGCAGTTTGGGCGCGTTCGCTGGAGCTGAACGCGACCTTCCTGAGGTCACCGCCGCGACTCGCGCGAGGGAGAGCCCATGTCCAGGAGAATCGTCACCCTCACTACCGACTTTGGCCTGCGGGACCCGTTCGTGGGTATCATGAAGGGCGTGATCCTCGGCTTGAATTCCGAGGTCGAGTTGGTGGACCTCAGCCACCAGGTCAACTCGCACGACATTCTAGACGGCGCCTTCACGCTGCTCGAGAGCTATCGGTTCTTTCCGCCGGACACCGTCCATTTAGTAGTAGTGGACCCGGGAGTGGGCAGCGCGCGCCGCCCGATCCTTGCCCGCACGCTGAAGCACACTTTCGTAGCGCCCGACAATGGCGTGCTCTCCCTGGCGTTGGAACGCGAGGAGACCGTGGAGGTCCGGCACGTCACTGCCGACCAGTATTTCCTGAAACCGGTGAGCAACACCTTCCACGGGCGCGACGTATTCGCCCCGGTGGCGGGCTGGCTCAGCCGCGGGATTGGGCCCGACAAGTTCGGCGAAGTCATTACCGACTACGTCCGGACGGTGCCGGGCAAGCCGCCGCGGCCGCAGCGGATCACAGCTAACGGGGCCAACGAGGTGCGCGGCGCTGTGCTCAAGATCGACAGGTTCGGAAATGTGATCACCAATCTGGCGCCGGAGGATGTGCCGGAACTTTTCCGGGAAAGCCCGCCTCCTTTCCGCATCGTCGTCAATCGCCACGAGATTACGCGCTTGACCTCAGCCTACGCCGGTGCCGCTCCGGCGGAAACGGTGGCGATTCTGGGCAGCGCCGGATTCATTGAACTCGCGACCAATCTCGGTTCCGCGGCCGAACGCCTGGGAGCGGGCCCCGGCACGGAGGTCGCCGTCGTTTTCGTCGGTCAAACTCAGGTTTAGCTCGCCTCGGACTCGGACGTGCTGCTCGCAGTTCCAGGCTGGCTTTGCTCTGCTACAATAGGCGCGACGAGGTTTCGATGGACGAACTTTTGCTGCCCCTCTTCCCGCTGGAACTGGTCCTCCTGCCCCAGGAACAGTTGCCGCTGCACATTTTCGAAGATCGCTACAAGCAGATGATTGGGGAATGCCTCCAAGCGCAGGAGCGCGGCAGCGGGCAGCAGGAGTTCGGGATCGTGCTGGCGAAGGACGAGGAGATACACAGCATCGGCTGCACCGCCCGGATCGCCAAGGTGGCACACCGCTACGACGACGGTCGCATGGATATCCTTACGGTGGGTCAGCGCCGCTTCGAGATCCTTTATACCAACGAGGAAAGGCCCTACCTGCGCGGCGGCGTGGAGTTCTTCGACGACGAGCCGGGTGACGACGCGCCGCCGGCGACCGACGCCGATTCGGCGATCCGTCAATTTCGCTCTATGGCCCAGCGGCTGCGGCGCGTTGATGACGCGGCAATCGAGTTCAAGAAGCCCTATCGTCACCTCTCTTTCCAGATAGCGGGGCCGCTTCCGCTGACCCCCGAATTCAAGCAGCGGCTCCTGGTGAACCGGCACGAGGCAGAACGGCTGCGCGAGCTCACCAAGGCAATGGCGCAGATGATGGTGGAGTTTGACTACCTTCAGGAAGTGGGAAGAAAAGCGGGTGGCAACGGCCACGTGCGCCACACCAAGAAGTGACGAGTGGCAAATGATCTCCGCTTTGCACAGCGATGAACCAAGGAGGAACTGATGTCTTCGAAAAGCGTAGTGGGAGCAACGCTGGCGCTCATCATTTTGGCGGCTTCGGGGCTGCGCGCACAGACCGCACACGAGACCCCGGCGCAGTTCGAAGCGCGCACCGCTTGGTGGCGCGAGGCCAGGTTCGGCATGTTCATCCACTGGGGCCTTTATGCGGTCCCCGCCGACTCTACCGACCTGAACGGGAAGAAAGGGATCGGCGAGTGGTATTTCTCTAACAAGCAGATGCAGGTGAAGGACTATGAGCCCTTCGCCGCTCAGTTCAATCCGGTGAAGTTCGATGCCCACCAATGGGTGAAGACCGCGAAAGACGCAGGCATGAAGTACATCGTCATCACCAGCAAGCACCACGACGGCTTCTGCATGTTCGACACCAAGCTGACGGAGTATTGCATCACGAAGGCCACGCCCTGGAAGCACGATCCCATGAAGGACCTCGCCGCCGAGTGCCAGCGGCAAGGGCTCAAGCTCTGCTTCTACCACTCCATCATGGACTGGCATCACCCCGACTACCTGCCGCGGCGCAAGTGGGACACCCGGCCGGCGGATGTGGCTAGCCTCGACCGCTATATCCACGATTATATGATGCCAGAGTTGCGGGAGCTGCTGACGCAATACGGCCCCATCGGCATACTGTGGTTCGACGGCGGCTGGGAGCACAACGCCGAGGAACTGCACTCGGAGGAAGTCGACACTATGATCCGCGGCTTGCAGCCGGGAATCATTATCAACGATCGTAACGACAAGCTCCCCGAAGATTACTCCACCCCCGAGCAGGAGATTCCGGCCACCGCTCCCAAGGACCGCCTCTGGGAAACCTGCATGACCATCAACGACACGTGGGGCTACGCCAAGAACGACACCGACTGGAAGTCGGCCGAGGACCTGACGCGCAAGCTGATCGATATCGCCAGCAAGGGCGGCAACTTCCTGCTCAACGTGGGACCGACGGCGGAGGGCGTCTTCCCCGACGCCATCAATGATCGTCTGGCGCAGATTGGCGCCTGGATGAAGGTCAACGGCGAGAGCATCTACGGCACCACCAAGTGTCCTATGGCGAACCTCGGGACCATGGGGTTCAATGGCCGCTGCACTGCCAAAGGCAACAAGCTTTACTTGCAGGTGTTCGATTGGCCGTCTGGCGAGCTTACGGTGACCGGCCTTCCGGCTTCTCCCACCAGTGCGAAAGCTCTGGAGGGTGGCGAGAAGCTGAAAGTGTCGGCCGAGACAGCGGGCGAGACGACCACCGTCCATATTCCCAAGCCGAAGAAGATTGATCCGATGGCGACCGTGGTTGAGCTGCAACAGCCGCGCCCGGCGAGTCCATAGGACCCATACAGGGTCACCGCCGCCAATGACAGCTTGACACGAGCCGCGGGACCGGCTCGCTCGTAAGATCCTGTGACTGCCTGTCACCAAATCCGTGCTGAGCGTTGTTGTGATGGCTGTTCCGGCTTGTGACTGGTGTGATTTCGCAATCGGTTGGCCATCTCCATCTTGCTCGTTCTAAGCCACTTCCTCACTCCGTTTGGTCTCCCCGCCCCTCCGCCGTGACTCGGCGCTTCTGAATCGACCGTTCCCTCGGCATCGCCAGGCCCGATCTCTTCTTGAATCTGAAATTAAGCGCCATGCGGTTCTAAAGGACTTGTTGGCTTCGTTTGGGCTTCGTTCTAAGGCTCAAATTGTTGATGATAAGTAACTTGATTGGCTTCGTTTGACCTTTTTCGCGTTTTTCGCTGACTCCTGCCCCGTTGCCCACCGTTTCGGACCTCTTGTTGCATCGCAGGGGACCATTTCCAGGTGGTAATTCATCAGCTCTTTTTCCCGTTCTGAGCACGATTTTCTCTTGTCCCCTAATCTTGAGTCTTTGAATGTCGAATCTTCAATGTTTCGGTCTTATCCCCTATCTTGAAATCCTGAATCTCGAATCTTCAATCTCCCCCCGGCCTCGCCGTGGGAGCATTTTCCCTTTCGCCCTCCGAGCCGCAACCCACCCACTCTTGATACTCTATCACGTACTGACTCCGTTGTCAACAAAAATCGTACTGGCTCCTGAAGATAGTTGCTTAATTCCGTGGTCGGCAACTCATCCCGGCTAACCGACGAAGTGAATATGAGGTGAGGTGCTGACTTTCTCGAGGGGAAGACGAATGGGTCGGAACTGCTACAAAACTGGTCTGCGCTGCGTCGGCTATTTGCTCTGCCGCGCCTTTGCTTCTTGCTTCCAGACCTTCGGACATTAGCGTCAACCCTGTTTGCACGCACCAGCAAGGCGCCAGAAATTTGAAGCGGAAAAGCCGCAGGCCGGAACGCGGTCTGCGCCACCCCTTGCTGATCGGCGCCATCGGGGGCGTCCGGTCGCCACCTCTTAAGACAGTTGTAACCTCCGCTTAACAAACTGCCGCCTAAACTGAAGGATTCGCGTCAGGCGTCTAGGGGTGAGATCCTCCGTCGGTCAGCCAGCTCACCCGTGTTTCGAGATTCCGGGATGGGAAGTCGTTGGTCTACCGCAAGAGCCGGGTCGAGTGCTAGGATCAGCAGGATAAGGAGCAGACAAGTTTGGGAGGAATGCGCAAGCCGATTACCGGAGTGTTCAGGTCGATTATTTGAACCCAGTTGCTCCCTATCTGAACGCAGCAGGTCGATTGAGTCTTGCCGGGGGACGCGAGGTTATCCAATGAGCCGCAAGAGAATTGCAACCTTGGCCCTGTTTTTGGCCCTAGGTTTGTTTGAGATAGGTTGTAACGGCAAGAGTAATCCGCAAGCAGAAGCGCCGCCGCCGCTGAAGGTCGAACGCGTCGAGGACCGCAACGTTTTTCAAGTCGATCGTCCCGAGAGGTTCCAGCTAACGCAAGCAGTGGCCCATGTGGCCACTTCACAGTTGAGGGTTACCGGCACCGTGAATCCGGACATCTCTAGAAATGTTCCGGTGATTTCACTAGCCACCGGACGGGTGGTGGAGATTTCCGCGCGCCTGGGCGACACCGTGAAGAAGGGTCAGTTGTTGCTGCGCGTGCAGAGCGCGGATATTTCCGGCGCTTTTTCTGACTATCAAAAGGCGGTTGCCGATGAACAACTCGCCCGTACCCAACTGGAGCGAGCACAGCTCCTTTATGACAAGGGCGCCATCGCCTTGAATGACCTCCAAATTGCTCACGACACCGAGGCCAAGGCCAAGGTTGACGTGAAGACGACTACCGAGAAGCTGCGAGTGCTTGGCGATGTCAACCTCGACCAGCCATCGGCGATTGTCGAGATTCGCGCTCCCGTATCCGGTGTCATCACAGACCAGCAGGTGACGAATGCCGCGGGCGTGCAAGGCTTGGCTTCGCCCAATCCGTTCACGATCTCCGATCTGACTTACGTCTGGATTCTCTGCGACGTGTACGAGAACGACCTCTCCCATGTGCACCTCGGAGAAAACGCCGAGATCCGCCTTAACGCCTACCCCGACAGAGTCTTCACCGGAATCATCAGTAACGTCGGGCCCATTCTGGACCCGAATATTCGGACGGCAAAGGTGCGCATCGAGGTGCGCAATCCCGGGCTCATGCGTCCGGGAATGTTCGTTACGGCTACCTTCCACGGTCAACGAAAAGAGACGCGCGCGGCCGTGCCAGCTACTGCCATCGTTCATCTACACGACCGCGATTGGGTCTATGTTCCGGAGAAGGGCGCGCGATTCCGGCGAGTGGAAATTGTTGGTGGCGACATGCTTCCCGGCAGCATGCAGGAAGTCGTTTCCGGAATTGCCCCCGGCCAACAGGTCGTGGCGAACGCGCTCGAATTCCAGAATACGGTGGAGCAGTAATGATTCGCACGGTCGTCGATTCCGCTTTGAACAACCGCTTTGCGGTTCTAAGTGTTGCCGTGCTTCTCTTTGTGTGGGGCCTGATCGCGTTCAAGAAGCTGCCGGTAGAAGCCTATCCCGACGTTGCGAATACGTGGGTCCAGGTGATTACCCAGTGGCCAGGGCGGGCGGCGGAAGAGGTTGAGCAGCAGGTGACCGTACCAATCGAGATTCAGATGGCTGGCATCCCGCATCTCCAACACGTGCGCTCTGCTTCGTTGGCTGGACTGTCCGTCGTCAATCTGATCTTTGATGACGATTCGGACAACGACTGGGACCGCCAGAAGGTGCTCGAGCGCATCGCGCAGGTCACACTCCCCCCCAATGTTGCCGCCCAGATTGGTCCCGATTTCAGCCCGATTGGGTCGATCTATTGGTACACGATAAAAAGCACCAACCCGGCGTATGACGTCATGGAGCTCAAATCGATTCAGGATTGGGTGATCAGCAAGTACATGAAGTCGGTGCCGGATGTGGTGGATGATTCGTCCTTCGGCGGGATTACGCGCGAATACCAGGTTCGCGTCGACCCCGACAAGTTGATCTCCTACGGTTTGAGCCTGGCGCAGGTTGAGCAGCAACTCACCAACGCCAATGCCAACGCGGGCGGAAGTTTCATCGAACAAGGCTCGCAGCAGATCAACGTCCGGGCCGTGGGTCTGGTCAGAAGCGTGAACGACATCGAGAAGACGGTGATCAAGACCCAAAATGGCACCGCTCTGCGCATCCGGGACATTGCGGCGGTCACCCAAGGGCCGAAGATTCGTCTTGGACAGATCGGGAAGGCGATTCATCGGGCCGACGGCGTTGTCGTGGATGATGATGACGTAGTGGAAGGCATCGTGTTTCTGCGCAAAGGCGCCGACACCGCCACGACGATGGACGGGATTCACGGGATGGTTCGGCGGTTGAACGATCAGATCCTGCCACCGGGGGTGAAGATTGTTCCTTACCTCGATCGCGACGATCTGGTTCACTACACCACCCACACGGTGCTGCACAACCTCGCGGAAGGCATGATCCTGGTGGTTGTCGTCCTCTTTATTTTCCTGGGCAACGTCCGTGGCGCCATCATTGTCGCCCTGACCATTCCGTTCGCTTTGCTGTTTGCCTCCATCTGCTTGGACCTGCGCCACATCTCGGCCAACCTTCTCTCCTTGGGTGCGCTGGACTTCGGCATGGTGGTGGATGGTGCGGTGGTGATGGTGGAAAACATCGTTCGCCATTTGAACCGGCGAGACGCAGGTCACGCCACATTGGTTGAACAAATCCGCGTTGCGGCGCATGAGGTGCAACGGCCCGTTTTCTACGCTATTGCTATCATCATCACGGCCTATCTTCCCATCTTCACCCTACAGCGGGTGGAAGGGAAGCTGTTCAAGCCGATGGCGTGGACGGTGGCTTTTGCCTTGCTTGGCGCATTGATCTTCTCCATGCTCGTTGCGCCAGTGCTGGCAAGTTTCTTGTTTCGGACGGGGGCGAAGCAGTGGCGGAACCCCGTGATGGAATTTCTGACCACCCGGTATAGAAATGACGTCACTTGGGCCATTCGCCACCGCTGGTTTACGGTGGGAGTGGCCGCCGTTTCATCTCTGGCGGCGATTTATTTGGCTTTCAGCGGGGTGATCGGTTCGGAGTTTCTACCCCATCTCGATGAAGGCGCCATTTGGGTGCGCGGTACCCTGGCGCCGAGCACGGGACCGACCGAGGGCGCGCGCATCGCGGAGAGGGCCCGCGAGATCCTCTGCTCATTTCCCGAGGTCCCGCAGGTGGTGGACCAGTTGGGACGTCCGGACGACGGCACGGACACCACCGGGTTCTTTAATACGGAATACTTCGTCGACCTTTTGCCCAAGGACAAATGGCGGCCGGTCTTCCATCAGGACAAAGAGCGGCTGATCGCCGCCATGGACCGCGAACTGGAGAAGATTCCGGGCGTAATTTGGAATTTCTCTCAACCTATCTCCGACAATCTGGAAGAAGCGGTGAGCGGTGTCAAGGGCGCGCTAGCGGTCAAGATTTACGGCGACGAGCTTAAAACCCTGGAAGCCAAGGGTGATGAGATCGTCGGGGTCATGCGGGACATTCGCGGTGTGGAGGATCTGGGCGTGTTCCGCGTTATCGGTCAACCCAACCTCGATTTCGAGGTGGACCGCGACCAAGCCTCTCGCTACGGGATCAATGTGTCCGACGTGCAGGATGCCATTCAGACGGCGGTGGGAGGCAACGCCCTCACTCAGGTGCTCATTGGCGAACAGCGCTACGACCTCGTGATGCGCTACTTGCCGCAATATCGGGACACGAAGGAGGCGATCGAGAAGATTCGCTTGTTGGCGCCCACCGGCGAGCGTGTTTCCCTGGCACAACTGACGAAAGTCCATGTGTCGGACGGCGGTTCAGAAATCTATCGCGAAGCCAATTCCCGGTACATCGCGGTTAAGTACAGTGTCCGCGGCAGGGACTTGGGCAGCACCGTGGAGGAAGCGATTAGAAAGGTCAACACCTCGGTTAAGTTGCCGCCCGGATACACCATCGATTGGGCGGGCGAATATGAGAGCGAGAAGCGCTCGGAGCGACGGTTGCTGCTGGTGCTGCCGATCACGATCCTGCTGATCTACATTATCCTCTACACAATGTTCAAATCGGTAAAATGGGCGCTCCTCATCCTCACCAACGTCGCCATGGCTCGCATCGGTGGACTTCTCGCGTTGCTGGTGACCCACACCAACTTTAGTGTTTCTTCAGGCGTCGGCTTTCTTGCGCTTTTCGGGGTCTCGGTGCAAACCGGCGTCATCATGTTGGAATACATCAATCAGCTTCGGGCCAGAGGTTACACCAAGGAAGAAGCAGCGGTGGAAGGGTCGGTTCTGAGACTTCGGCCCATTATGATGACCATGCTGGTGGCAACGTTGGGGCTGCTGCCTGCCGCGCTGTCTCACGGGATTGGATCAGATTCGCAACGTCCCTTCGCCATCGTCATCGTCGGCGGACTCATCTCTGACCTGTTCATGAGCATCCTCTTGTTGCCGACACTTTACGTGTGGTTCGCACGCCCAGGCGATCAGCTTCCAACGCCTGAGAGTGAAGAAGCCGTATGAAGAAAGGCCGCGAGGAAGAGCGTGGCATGAAGGTGGTACTAATACCCAGGATACCCAGGATATAGAATGGCGGTTACGCACCTCTCATCTGCGACCCCAGTGAAGGATTCTAACGGATGAAAAAAAGCCAAGTCTGCGGACTCATCAGGGCGATAGGTATTATCCCGGCTATCCGAGTCTCTTCCGGCGAAGATGCACATTTCGCCGCCGAGGCTGTCACCCGCGGCGGAATACCGATCGTGGAAATCACCATGACCGTCCCCGGGGCGGTGGAATTGATTTCCCACCTCGTCCGCCACCATCCAGAAATGCTGGTTGGCGCCGGTACGGTCTTGGATACGGAAACAGCACGCTTGTGCGTGGATGCAGGTGCGAACTTCCTAACCGCTCCGGGCTTCGACGTTGAGCTTGTGGAATTCGCGGCGAAGGAAAATGTCACTGTCCTGCCCGGTGCACTAACTCCCACCGAGGTGATAACGGCTTGGAAGGCTGGCTCCGACTTCGTAAAAGTCTTTCCTTGCGCCCAGGTCGGCGGAGACAAGTACATCAAGGCGCTAAACAGGTCATTGCCCCAGATTCCATTGGTCGCGGCGGGTGGCGTGAACCAACAGACTGCCCTCAATTTCATTCTGTCAGGGGCAACCGCCATTGGTGTTGGTACGGAACTGATCCCGACCGAGGCAATCGAACGGCGGCAATCGGACCGCATTGGGGAATTGGCACTGCGGTTTACTGGATTCGTGCGAGAAGCGCGGGAACGCTTGGAAAAAGCGCGAAAAAAGAGCGCCGCCGCCCGGAAGTATATGGGAACCGAGGAATGCGAGAGCCAATGACCCGTTTTGGACCTCTAACCGTGGCGCGGTAAGCTCCATGCCCTTGTCCAGAAGCAGGTTGTGATTCCATTCGTAGAACCCCCACCCGCTAGGAAAAGCATCCACTGGTGCCCGTTCCAGGCGGCGGCTCCAACCACCGTACTGCCCTCCCGTGCCGTAACCTGTTTGATCTCTTCGACTATTCGCTCCGCGCCTTCTTGGCATGTAGCTTGCTCTGACTCTCGGCGAGGCTCCTGGGTTAAGTCTCGACCTTCTCGACCTTAGAGGCAAAACCTGGCAGAGGCGCAAAGCCAAAGGGCAGGAGGGCGTATGAAACACAACCTTCGACGAACAAAACTTGAAACAAAGCCTTTCAGGTCACGTCGTCAGAAGCAAGCTCTGAGAAGGGTCATCATGGCCGCGTTGTTTGTGGCTGTCTCTCCGGCGGTGGGGTACGCGAGGCAGGGAGAGGAGAACTGGGAAAACTTGAAGCAGGTGCAAGTAGGGCAAACGATCGAAGTCGTGGACATGTCACTGAAGTCCCTGACGGGGACGTTTGTCAGCTTCTCCGATGAGGCAATTTCACTGCGCAATCGAGGGGGTGACGTCACTGTCCTGCGTCCGGATGTCCTACGGGTCAGCTTGCGGGAACACGCCAAAAGAACGCGAAATGTCCTTATCGGCGCTGCCGTCGGAGCGGGAGCGGGAGCGGCCGTTGGTATCGCGTTTAGGGGCTACTGTGCCAACGAAGCAGGGAGTTGTTCAGGAATTGGATTGGCTGCTGCCGGAATTCTTGGTGGAATCGGTGCCGGCGTGGGAGCTTTGCCCCGCGGCTACCGAACCATCTACAGGGCCGAACGCCGCCGGGGCAGCAAGACCCATTAACGCACAGGGGTTGCGCATAACTCGGCAGTGGCAGCCTGGATTAAGAAAGGTCGGGCTGCTCCGTGCCGTGCCCGAGACCCGACGCCTGTTCAAGTGACAGCGCCTCAAACGGCTACGACGGGCGATCAGTATGAGCCTCGGATGGCAGTCTGATTCCCGGTAGACCCGTTGAACTCGGGTCGGGCTCAGTGTAGTTACGATGAAGAAAAATCTACCTTAGGAGCACGTATGAAACACAACCTTCGGCGAACCACACTCGAAACCAGGCCTCTCCGGTCACATCGTCGGGAGCAAGCTCTGCGAAGGCTGATGATGGCCGCATTGCTTCTGGCTTTTGCCCCAGGACCGGGGTATGCGAGGAAGGGAGAGCCCTGGGAAAACTTGAAGCAGTTGCAGGTAGGGCAAAAGATCGAAGTCGTGGACATGACCCTGAAGTCCCTGACGGGGACGTTCGTAAGCTTCTCCGATGAAGCAATCTCACTGCGCAATCGAGGGGGCGACGTCACTGTCGTGCGTGCGGATGTGCTACGGGTCAGCTTGCGGGAACACACCAAAAGAACGCGAAATGTCCTTATCGGCGCTGCCATCGGAGCGGCAGCGGGAGCGGCCTTTGCTGCCTGGGCGGGTGCGGGGGAGGCCCTGGCTCTCAGAACTGTACAACAGTAGCATTCGCTTCTGTTGCAGCTTCTGGCGGAATCGGTGCCGGACTGGGAGCTTTGGCCCCCGGCGACCGAACCATATACAGGGCCGAACGGCGCCGGGGTAGCAAAACCCCTTAGCGCCAGGGCTGCCGATCGCAAAACAGTGGCGGCCGAGATTAGAGAGGTGGGCCGCTCGATGCGGCTGGTTGAGACCATGGCGTTTTTTCAAACCACAGCGAAAAACGACTACGACGGGCAATAGGATTAGGTTGCAAAGAAGAAAAGAACAAAGAAGCTTGACACATGTTATTCGCTCACGCCAGATTAGAGTCAGGGCTATTTCGCTCCGAAGGTGATTGGGCATCGGTTCCGAACGAGTCATCGATCGCCTCGGAATGCGAACACCAATAACGTCCGCCACAAAAGGAGGATCCGATGAATCACCGAGACCCCGTTTCGTTGCACGCTCGTCGCACCCTGCGCATTTCAGTAGCTCGCTCCAGTAACGCAAGGCAGCATAAACCGGCCTTATGCAGGGTGACTCCGATCTGTCAATGGCTCGTCGTTCTGATCCTTGCCGTCGCAGCAGCCTCGCCAGTGCGGGCGGACACCTTCCCGCTTGGGTTATTTGGAGATGCGTATGTTCGGGCCTGCGGATATGTTAATTCGTCCGTTGGCTGCGTGAGCAAAGAACACATGTTCGGACAGCCCCAGCACGCCGACGCCGGTAACGTCGGTGAAGACATCGCCCATACTTCGGCGACTGCTCAACCCGCGCAGAATGCCAGTTTTGCCTCTGCCAGGGCCGAGCTAATGACCCAGCCTAACGGGCAACTCTGTTGTGGCGGCAATGCGGTCGCGAGTACGTCGGTGCTGTACAACGTCGTCGACGCCAAGACAGGTATTTCGCTAGCAGGCCAGGAGATGACCCTTTCGGTAAAGGGCACTGCGACCGCCGGGCCCGCTTGTGACAACTGTGGAAACACGGACGGCGAGTGGAGTTTTCAAATCCTCGATCCTGCGACTAAAACATAGCGTCTTAAGTAATGCCGCATAATCGATGCAGCACCGAGTTCGGTTTTTGCCAAGCGGCCATCTGCTGCGAGACCGCATCGAGCAA
>JGI26339J46600_10000308_pt1 | contig 16914 bp, 6 predicted proteins | sample BogFormECP12_OM1_FD_46600 | JGI IMG/M metagenome (IMG submission 46600) | reverse complement strand
CCGCCGAGTGCGCCGCCCGCCATCAAGCCGCCGGCAATGATGATGCCGCGCTCGCGGATGGTCTTGCCCTGCTGGCCGCCAACTTTCTCTCCGCGCTTGTTCACCAGGTGCGAGAGGAATCCGCCGGCCAAGATCGGCGTGGTCAACTGCAGCGGCAAATAGATTCCGAGCGCGAAGACCATGGAAGAGAGGCCGAGCATCTCCAACACCACGGTGACCATGGCGCCGATGCCGAACAGCATATAGGCGACCGGCTGGCCGCTCATGAATCCCGACACCACGGCTTTCAGTGCGGAGGCCTGGGGCGCGACCAGGACCTGCCGCAGGTCGCCGGGCGCGGACTCTCCGAACTGGAAAGCCTTGGCCAGCAGGATGATGGTTAACCCCGCGGTGATTGCCGCCGCGATGACCCCGATAAACTTTACCTTCTCCTGCGCCGAAGGCGTGGAACCGAGCCAATAGCCGGCTTTCAGGTCGGTAATGAACTGTCCCGAGGCGCACAGGGCAACACAGACCATGCCAGCCAGGGCCATCACGAAGAACATGCCGGTGGTCCCCGAGAGCCCGAACTTCAGCAACACCACCGCGGAGACGATGACGGTCAGCAACGTCATGCCGCTGGCCGGGTTGTTGGCCGTGGTGGCAATGGCGTTGGCAGCCACGGTGGTGAAGAAGAATGAGAAGAGCAGCGTCAGCGCCAGGCCCACGGCGACCACGGTCAACGAAACATGAAGTTGTCCGAAGAAGACGGCTACTCCGATTGCGGCCAGCACAACGCCGAGAAGGATAGTGACGACAGAAATGTCACGGTCGGTGCGTTCCATCTGCGGCGCTTCGCCGTGGCGGAAGGCATGCATCGCGATGCCGAACGATCCGACGACGACACGCAGCGACTTGAGGATGCCGACGAGGCCCGCGGTCGCGATGGCGCCCACGCCGATGAAGCGCACGTAATAGCGATAGATTTCGGCTGCCGTCATGTGCGAAATGGGCATGGTCGCGGGATACACCGTGACGTCGCCCATGTGGCTGCCGATGAACCAGATCGTTGGGATGAGCACGAAGCTCACCAGAATGCCGCCAGCGCAGAAGATCAGGGCAATCCGCAGGCCAATCACGTAGCCCAGGCCGAGGATGAAGCCGACAGCGTCGAAATTGAAGACCATGCGCCCACGGTCGGCCAGTGACCGCACCGCGGGCACGAACTGGAAGTTCAGGTACTCCTTCCAGACGTGGAAGGTGGTGACAAAGAAGTCGTAAACCGCGGCGATGGCTGTGGCCTGCAACAACAGCCTGGCCTGGGAGCCACCCTTCTCGCCGGTGACGAGGACTTCGGTGATGGCCGTGGCCTCGGGAAATGGGAACTTGCCGTGCATTTCGCGCACAAAATAGCGCCGCAGCGGAATGACGAAGAGCACGCCCAGGCAGCCGCCAGCCAGACAAATGAAGATGGTCTGCACCGGATGCGGGTCGAGGTGGAGAATGTAAAGCGCCGGCACCGTGAAAACAGCACCGGAGACCACGGCAGCGGAGGCACCGCCCATGCCGGTGATGATCATGTTCTCCAGCACGGTGGATCGCCGCTGGTAGACGCGCGCCAAGCCGATGGCGAGGATGGAGATGGGGATCGCCGCCTCCATCCCCTGGCCGACCTTGAGGGCGGAATAGGCCGACGCAACGCTGAAGACGACACACAGCAACGTGCCCCACACCACCGCGCGCCAGGTCACCTCTGGTGGCGCCATGCTGGCGGGCACCAGCGGCATGTAGATTTCGCCGTCCTTCAACGGCTGATAGGCGTTCGCGGGAAGCGACTTGGTTTCGACCTCGGCCATGCGTAAACGAGCCTCCTGACCGGGGGGCGAAACGTTCGGCCGTCATCGTTGCCCCATCGCGGTTTCCTCCGGGAGAAAGAGGCCCGCTATTTATTCATCAGCAAGTCAAACATATGGTGCGGTGGTACAGCAAGGACGGAGGTCACACACGACGGGACTATATCAATCTCGAACGATCAGCGCGTCGCTTCACAGACGAGCGTATGGCGCGTGACCATCTGAGAGTGTACGGGCGGCTGGCAAAGTCGGCGGATCCGGAGTTTGATCGCACTTTATGACCCTGCATGGAAGGTCGCGCAAATTACTTCGAGTCGTGAGACATGAGGGTACCGGCCCGAGCACCTGTTCAAACCCAGAGGGTCGACGCATAAACCGCGTGGCGGTGGTTACGCAGCGCTGAGGCTGGGGTGGATATGCGATCCGTCAACCGTGTGCTTCCCCCGACGCTTACTTAGAACAACTAAAGTCGGAGACCCGCGGCGGTGGGGCGTTACGGTTCGTCGCGATAGACGCTGATTTGCGGCGTACCGCCTTCCGTTAGTTTTGCGCGGAACATTCCGGGAGTGTTGAAGCTCCAAGCGAGCTGACCGTCGGGCGTGAGCGCGACGACGCCTCCGTCGCCGTGGATAGCGGAGAGATCCTTTTGCACGACCTCGTCGGCGGCCTCCTGCAAGTTCATGCCCTTGTATTGCACCAGTGCACAGATGGTGCGCGCTACGGTGAGCCGGATGAAGTACTCGCCTGTGCCCGTTGCCGAGACAGCGCACGACTGATTCGAGGCGTAGGTTCCCGCGCCGATGATCGGGGAGTCTCCGACTCGGTTCCAGCGCTTGGCCGTGGTGCCACCAGTTGAGGTACCGGCCGCGATGTTGCCACGGCGGTCGAGCGCAACGACGCCGACGGTGCCGTACTTGTGCGTGTTAGTCCTTTCCAAGGCGGCGATGGGCTTGGCCGGAGGCGCGGGCGCACCCTCGGGGCGCGGAGGAATGGGCGAGCCGTCCTTTTCGAGCTCGCGGACAAGCTGCTGCCAGCGGCGCTCGGTGAAAAAGAAGCTGGGCGGAACCTGTTCGAGGTGCACGTGCGCGGCAAAGTCATCGGCGCCGGAGCCGATCAGCATGACGTGGGGCGACTGCTCCATGACCGCGCGAGCGAGCGAGATGGGGTGGCGCGTGCGCTGCACGTCGGCAACCGAGCCGGCCCGTATCGCCTCGCCATCCATGATCGCCGCATCGAGCTGGTTAGTGCCGTCCGCCGCGAAAACCGAACCACGTCCGGCGTTGAACGACGGATTATCTTCGAGCGCCTTAATGGCGGCTTCGACAGCATCGAGCGCAGAACCTCCTTTATCAAGCACGTTGGCAGCGGTGGTGAGCGCTTCCTTGATGCCGGCGCGGTAGTCAGCCTCGGCTTCGGGAGTCATGGAGGAGCGCTCGATGACTCCGGCGCCGCCGTGCAACACCAGAGCCCACTTGTGCTGTACGGAGGCGGGCCGCGACGCAGGCGCTGGAGTGTTCTGGGCCCGCGCTGCGGAAAAGAAAAATGTGCAGACAAGAGCAACGGAGGCAAGCGAGAGTTTGCGAGTGAGCAAGTTCATAAAACTCCTTGGAGCGGTATGACGCGGGGCCCGATGATTGACTCAGGCGAAAAGGGCGGTTTCGGGGCGTCCAGCCTTCGCCGCGCTATTTCCGGTACACGACGCCATTCTTCATGACGAAGCTGACGCCCTGGAGCACGGAGATGTCCTGCAGCGGATCGCCGGGGACTGCGATCATATCGGCGTAGAAGCCGGGCTTGAGCTGGCCGATTACGTCCTGCCGTCCTAGGAGACGCGCACCGTTCAACAGGCTGGCGCGGAGCACATCAGCGGCGGGCATTCCGTACTTCACCATCAACTCAAACTCGCGCGCCTGGGTACCGTGCGGAAAGGGGCCGACATCGGAGCCTACCGCCATGGGAACGCCAGCCGCCAGTTGCTTGCGAAACTCGGCGGCATGGAAGGCCAGCATGGCGCGCTCACGCTCGGCCAGGGCGGGCGAGTCGGCATGGGCAGCGAAGTACTCGGAGATGGCAAAGGTGGGTACAGCGTAGATCTGCTTCTCCCTCATGATGCGCATGGTTTCAGGGCTGAGCTGGTCAGCGTGATCGATGGAGGCGACGCCTGCCTGGGCCGCGTAGAGAGCTCCGGGCTCCCCGGTGCAATGGACGCCCACGCGCTTTCCCACGCGCGCCGTTTCCTGGACGGCGGCTTCGAGCTGGGCCTCGGTGTATTGGTAAGGCGTGGTGAATTTGCCATCGGCAAAGTGATCGGCGCCGGTTTGATAAATCTTGATGAAGTCGGCGCCCTCCTTGAGCTGCTGCCGTATCACGGAGACCAGTTCGCCGGCATTGTTGGCGTAAGTGGCATTGGAGGAAATGTGCTCGGCGGGATTGAAGTGGATTGCGTCTTCATGGCCCCCAAGAATGCTGATGGCGTTGCCGCTGACGCTCATGCGCGGGCCGGGAATCAGTCCGGAGTCGATGGCATTGCGCACGGCGGAGTCCGCCGATCCCGCGCCCTCGGTTCCCATGTCGCGTTCTGCGGTGAAGCCCGCCATCAGATCTTCGCGGGCCGCGATTTCGGCGAGGATCGTACGCTCGGGTACGGATTCAACGACGGTCTGGAGGTCCTCAGCTCCAGGATGAAGGAAAAGATGGACGTGGACGTCGATGAGCCCGGGCATCAGAGTTGCCGCGCCCAAATCGATCACCGTGGCGCCGCCGCGATGGGCAACCGAGGAACCGGCTTCAACAATGCGATTGCCGCGCACGAGCACCTCGCCGGGGCTAACGAGGGTGCCATGCTCCACATCAAGGATGTGGGCTGCGTGGAGCACGATGGCGTCGTTAGCGGGCGTGGCGGTGGGAGCGGCGGGAGATTGAGCCTGGCGCGCATATACAGTGGCGAGAGCCAGGATGAAGACGAACGCAGTGGCGGCGGAGCGCAGGGATAGGAACATGCGCCAAATACTAGCACGCTGGCCGTCAGCCCATCCTCGCTCGTAGTGCAACGGCTCAATGGGATCGAGGCAGGCCTTCCGCACCGGGTAGCAGTCAAAGAGGACCGAGATGCCTGCAGCAAAACACGATGTCCATGGCGATTCCTGTGAGGCCACCGCTGCGCTCAAAAATACGGCTTCAGCGAGGAATCTGGAGAGGACGCGTTGGGAAGAGCGCGTCCCAATGGTCATGAGAGAGAAGATCCAGCACAACATCTAGGTACGACAATAGATCATTGCCGATTGGCGAGCGCTGGTACAACGCACNTCCCGTCGGTGTGTACGAAACGGATTGGCACGCTCTGTATCCCTGGATGAGAAGCTTGGTATTTGACTTATTGTCCCACAGAAATCGCACCACAAGACGTGATGTCGCTCACGCACCCAGCGCGGCGGCCTCCGTGATTCTGAATGAGTGGTCCGCTCCTCGGAGAGTGAGCCGAAATCATTCGTTATCAACCGGCTCGCTTAATAGGGCATCTGCAGTAAGCGAAGCCAGATCGCCAAAAAGCCTCTCTAAAGTCCCCTCCCTGTCAACCTCGGGCAAACCGAGTTGTCGTTCCACCCGCGCTTCCATTTCGAGCAACTGCGCCTCCGGTGCTTTCCCCGCAAGATGCTGGAACAGCAACCTGTGCGCACTTTTGCGCTGCATGACCTCCAGTCCATCCAGCATCTGGCGATGCGGTGTCCCTTCCCAGATGGCAAGGATCATTGCCTCGCGCAGCCAGCGCTCCACACGATATTCCTGCAGTGTTCCCACCCCGCCGTACACTTCCATCGCCCATTTGGCCGTCTGCACAGCGAACTCTGCNGTCCAGTACTTCGCCAGGTGAGCNACCAAACGGAACAGATGATAGCGTTCCGAGTACGGTGGCTTCTCCTGCCATACCTGGTCGAGCAGACGCACCGCTTCCCAAGCCAGCCGGGAAGCTGCCCGCAGCCCCTGCACACGGTCCTCGAACTGCCGCCGAAGTAGAGGGTGTTCGATGATCGGTTTACCGAAGGCCGTGCGCTGTTCAGCGAAAGAGTAGGCATCAGCGATGGCCCTTTGTGCGAGCGCTACGCTGCCCACACTGTTGGCCACACGCGAGAGGTTCAGCACTTCGAGAATCAAATAGATTCCATGCTCCGCTCGCCCCAGGAGCCAACCCTCGCTATGACGAAATTCGATCTCAGCAGTCGGTACCGAGCGAGTGGCGATCTTGTCCTTGAGGCGGCGTATCCGATAATTCAACTGCCCGTCTTCACCGCGACGCGGTACCAAGTACAGACTCAGCCCGCGCACGTTCTGCGGTGCGCCCTCAGGCCGAGCCGCGACCACCGCCAATTCAGCTCCGGCGTTGCTCGCGAAGTATTTGTCACCGGTGAGCCACCACTTAATCCCATCCAGTTGCGCTGCGGTCTCCACCGCCGCTCCCAGGTCTGACCCGCCCTTGATCTCCGTCATCCAGGTTGCTCCCTGCCAGACGCTGTCGTCGCGCTGCAACATTCTGGGCAAGAACCGTGCCTTCAACTCTGCCTCTCCATATTTCGAGAGCGGGGAAACCGTGGACAAAGAGACTGTGTATGGACAGGCCAAGCCCGGGTCATAGAAAGCCGTAGCGTAGAGAAGAAGGTAAGCGGGGATCAGCGAATTCTGCTCAAAGACTCGCCAGAGCATGCCTGCCCGGTATCCGTATTTCAGCATGCGCCAGTATTCGGGTGGGTAAAGGATTTCATCAACCCGCGCGCCCCACCGATCGAACATGCGTAACCACGGTGTGCCGGCGCGGTCCACCGCGTCTGAGATCCCCTGCCCTTCGTGTTCGAACCACGCCTCGTATTCTCGCAGCCAGTCTTGGCCTGCACAGATCCCGACCTGCTGCAGAAACTGCACCGGAGAGCACAACACATCGAAGGTCATAGCCAGAGTTCTCTCACCCCGCCACGAATTTTGCAAGCCTTGTCGAAATGTCCCTCTCAAAGTCGCGGCCGATAGCTGCCCACGCTCACTTCCAGGACAATCAAAATCATGCAAATTTCATGGTTGGGGATGCCGGTTCTGGTGTGCTCGTGTTGCGCGCAGCATACACCCCTCAAGCAAACCGCGAAGAACTGGCGGCTATGCCGCTTTCGGGGTCGATTGTCGGCAACCCTTCCACAGGCGCGCACCCAGCTCAAGGATTCGGCTCGATGCCAATGCGATCATTGACGGCTGATCGAATCCGCTGCTTGCAGCCAAGGTAGCGTTCGGTGGTTTGAACTGAGACGTGTCCCAAAAGGAATTGGATCTGTTCCAACTCGCCTCCCGAAGCATGGCAGAGCCGGGCACAGGTCCGTCGCAGATCGTGCGGCGCCAACTTCGCCACGCCGATGCGCTTGGCGGATTCCTTCACGATGTGCCAAACCGCCTTGACAGTCATGCCATCTCCCCATGCCCGTCCTACTTTGTTGACCCGGCNAAACATCCTTCCTCGATCAATTGCGGCTGCGGCGAGCCAATCGTCCAGTTCGGTTCTCACCCAATCGGGAACCGGAACCGTTCGAACGTGGCCTCCCTTGCCCACCAGATCAACAATGGCCCAATGCTCTTCGCGCTGCTGGAGATGATCCAAAATCAAAGCCACGGCTTCATGCCTCCTTAAGCCACACGCCAGTAGCAATGCAAGCAAGGCTCGGTCGCGTTTTCCTTTCAGTCGCTGACGATCGGGTGCTTGCAAGAGCGCATGGCCTTGCTCTGCCGTCAACCAGTTCCCGAGGCGGATACCCAGCTTCTTCACCCCTTTGACGCGACGAATACCGGCCGCCAAATCGGCGCTGAGAAGACCGCAGTCGGCGGCTTCGTAGGCGAGCCGACGCACGGCGCCAAGACGCAGATTGATGGTTCCGGGGGCCAGTTGACGGGATTCGAGGTGAGATCGATAACGCAAGACCACGATCCTGTTGAAGGCCAAGCGCGGTTCCGAGCAATACCAGTCAACGAACTCATCGATGGCGTGACGATAACCCCTCTTTGCGTCTGCTGAGTTGAGGCTGTTCAACACCGCGGCCTTGGCGTGTTCCAGGTCGGGCAAACGTAGGACGGATTTGGTGCCACTGCGTCTTCTTCTGGAACTTGGCTTCTGCTTCATGAGCGGTGGCCTCCGTGCCACCGATCAATGATCAGAGTAGTGCCGCGACTGTAAGGTTAGAGTTGCCCGTTATCTGGGAGCTGGCTTGCGGCCCCTTGGCGTCGCATCCACCGAGAATGTCCCAAGGTTCGTGCCGTCGCTCGCACGCAATTCGGTAACAGTGTCCGGGGCGACGGCTCTACTCACGGTGGGGCCCTCTCGGGGATCTTCTCAGAACTGTTTCTTACAGGCTCAGAACTCCAGCTCGGCGACGAGCTGCACGTTGCGAGGACTGCCATTGCCGAAATAAGGATTAAACGAATCCGGCGTGCTGGTCAACTGGAAGCCAGAACCGAAGGTCGTAGACGGGTTGGCAAAGTTCGGATGGTTCCATATGTTGAAAAATTCAGCTCGCAGGCGCAACCACCAATCGCGAGAGATCTGCTGAGATTTGACAAATGACATATCAAAGTCATTCAGCCCCGGTCCGCTGAACGTGTTTCTTCCCAGATTGCCGTAAGTCCCAGGCAGAGGCTGCGCGAAAGCTGCCGGATTCAGATATGGACCCGTCGGATTGAACGCCACGTGAGGATTACCGACCAAATTCGGGCGGTCGCGAAACTCACCCGTCCCGGAATTATCGAAAGGCAAAGTTATGTTGAGCGGCCCGCCAGTTTGCAGAGTCGTAATGCCATTCAGTTGCCAGTTAGCGGCGAGCGCGTGCAGCCAGCCGGGTAGACCGGTGGGCGCTGGGATGCGCCAGGCATAAGTAATAGTAAGGCGATGGCGAATGTCGAAATCCGAGCGGCCATAGTCGCGGCGCAGGTTGCGGCTGTCTTCCGGCGGCCCTCGATAAAATCCGCCGGCGCCTGACGCATCATCCAGCGATTTGGAAAACGTATAGCTAGCCCGAAATGTCAGGTTGGCGGCCGAGCGCTGGGCGGAGACCTGCAGGCTGTTGTAGTTCGAACGCGCGATATCGGAAAGCGTGTTGATCACGCGAAACTGGGGGAAGGCAGCCGCAAACGGCCGGCGAGCCTGCTCGCTCACCGGGTCGGAACTGCCGGGTGTTGGCTGATTGATGTCAATCACCACGGGCAAATCAGTGCCGCGCGATCCGTAATACGCAATGCGCAACAATTGTTGCGCGCCTAGCCGTTGTTCGAATGCGAGATCAAAGTTCTGATAGCGCGGATCGGGGAAATGAGTGCTCACAGCAAAAACATCGAATGGCGGCTGCGGTGCTGCCGGTCCAAAGATCTGGATACCCGGGCCAAACGGCACGGGCGCCGGCGGCGTAATCGTGAAGATTGCGCTGGAACCGAGAGGATCGAATACCGGCCCTGCGAGTATCGAATTCGCGTTACTGCTGTTATCCATCAATTCGTCAAATGACTGGGCGTCGAAATACATTCCCCAGCCGCCGCTTAACGTGCGAGAGCCGCCTAATCCGAGCGAAAACGCGGCACGCGGCGCGAAATCGCCGAGGTTCGGCTGATATTCGTGCTCCAGTCCAACACTGCCGACCGGTACCAGCCCCGCAGAGGGAAGGAAGTTACTCAGCCTCCCCTGCTTCTCCATAGGCACAGAGAATTGATCGTGGCGTAATCCAAGGGTAACCTTCAGGGCCGGCCGAAGCTGCCAGCCGTCTTCGATGAACATCGCCCAGCGATGCTGCCGCACGTAGCGTTGTGAGTCACCACGCGCAATGGTGGTTACGCNAGGAGCAGGCAGGCCAGCAAGCAGGTCCACCAGGCTGGCAGTCGCGAAGTCGCCCGTGANTTGGTCGCCGAGCTGCGAGCCATCGAACACCAGCCGCCCGCGCATGCCGGTGTCCGTAAAGGCGTTTTCCTGGAGCAATGTTATGCTGCCGCCGAACTTCCATTGGTGCGCGCCGCGATTCCACCCGATACTATCCGAGAAATCGTACACGTTGCTGGCGCGGCCCCGCGGCAGCGAGAGAGGAGCGCCGAGATTTTCGTATTCGCCGGGCGCAATATCGATTTCCGGCAGACCGGAGTCGCGGGCCGAGGTCACTCCGGTGTTCAAGCCGATTGCTGCTACATTGAAGCCCGTGTCTCCAGGAAACGTTGTTTCGTTGTAACGCGAATAACCGAAGCGGGCAGAGTTGACCAATTGCGATGACAGCTCTCGTTGCCACCCGATAGCAAACAACTGCACGACGTCGTGGGATTGCGAAGCGTAAGGCGGCAGCCGCGAGCCTCCTCCCAACCCGAACTGCCCTTGAGGAAAACGCTGGCGATTTTCGCCGACAGCGTACGAAGAGAAGATAGTGTTCTGACCCTTCTCGCCGTGATCCGCCTTCAGCGTCAGCGTGTTGCCGTCGCTGCGCCCGATATCAGAAAAACTGAGCGCACCCTGACCGAGCGAAGCGGGGTAGAGCGCGAGAATGGGCGAGGCCAGACCATTCACCGAACGGCCAGCTCCCTCGACGAGCGAGGTTGCCGTGGCAGTTTCCGCCTGGGTGGGAAATCGAGATGCGAAGGTGACCCCAACTCGCTCGTGTTGCCCTTCATACGAACTGAAGAAATAGCTCCGATACGGCAGCGGGCCACCCGCGGTGAATCCGAACTGGTTGTTCCGAAATTCAGGGCGCGGGTGCCCAAAGGCGTTGTTATAGAAATTGTTGGCGGCTAGCTTGTCGTTATCGAAGAATTCAAACAGCGACCCATGCAGCCGCGGCCCCCCGCTCTTGATCGTGGTCAGAACCGCCGCCCCTGACGGGCCATACTCGGCGCCAGTGTTGGTTTGCACTTCAATTTCCTGGATGGCATCGAGCGGCAGCAGGACCGCTGGAGCACCGAAGGCGCCGCCCTGCCCGATCGCTTCTGCACTACGGAACGGGTCGAGATTATTCGTGCCGCTGACGATATAAGTGTTGAACTGCGCGCGGCTGCCGTTGACCGGAAACGCTCCAGACGTGCCTCCGGTTGCGCCGGCTCCGGGGATGAGTGTCTCGAGATTGCCCGATGCCTGTCCGCGTACCGGCAGTGTGCGCACCTGCTGTCGCACACCCACGCTGTTGACCCCGGTCACTGCGTTTGCTAGCGCTCGCCGCGGGTCCAGCGTGATCTGAAGTTTCCTGGTCTCCCCTGCCCGCAGCGAAATGCCCGCAGCTTCGATGCTGACATACCCACTGTGCGTAACGCGCAACCGATAGTCGCTCGCAGGTGCAAGGTGGATGAATTCGAACTGGCCGAGGTGATCGCTCACTGCGGTTGCCCGCACTTCGGGGCGAGCTCCGATACAGAGCAGCACCTGAGCGCCGCCGACTGTATGGCCGCGCGTGTCTGACACTCTGCCGCGCAGAGTACCGGTAGCTGCCTGGCCAACTGCCTGAACTACAACAATGGTGGAAAGAAGAACCGTGACCGCGCCAATTTGAGTGACCCGGCGGCACGACATCAGCGAGGACGGCTGTATCAACTTACGCAATGTATTCGTCAAACGCTTTCTTGTGCTCTTCTGACCTGAGTCTCTCGATAACGATCTTCTCGGGGTTAGTGACGGCAATGCCGAAGGCATCATACCTCCGATCTGTGCATTGTGCATGAACTGGGCAAACGCTGAGCTTAAGACAGAGAGCGATGTTTTTATGACAGATTGCCCATAGGCGATCACCTCGTGAAAAACGAGGCGCTCAACACGTCAACTGCCGTATTGTCAGCAACTCTTACCTTGGGATTACTTCAGGTTTGCCCGTTAACCACCCGCCATCGGCAGGAGCCAATCGATCCCAAAAGTGTGCCTTGACAACCGTGCCTGAAAAGTGCATTTTCTTCGCATAATTCGCCTTCCGGGGCGAATCATTGGGGTCCCGGCACAACTACATCCGACGGGAGTGTGCGCATGCTCTCCACATCTGTCCTTGAGAAACTCAAGGCGTCCGTTCGCGGGCGGTGCTTTTGTCCCGGTGAGCAAGGTTATGACGAAGCGCGAAAGATTCACAATGCGATGATCGACCGCTGTCCCGCGATCATCGTGCACTCCGCGACCGGGGAACATCCCTACCTGGCGAGTGCATGCTTCAATTTGACGTCGCGATGGCTGGAGATGTGAATCTCGCACTCCAGCAGACTGCCGCTGTGACCTTGGACCGAACGATACATCCCGTCTGATGAAGAGGAACCGCCGTGAGGAATACCGGATTAGTGGTGATATTGCTTAGCTGATCAGCCATACAATTGTTCTGGCAATGCGGGTAAGAACATCTTGGAGGGCCCTGGGGAAAAAGCCGCCGATCCGTCCCGTCTTTTCTCAACCAGATCCGTTCATTACGGACGGTCCTGGCGCTGCCGGTGTGATCACTTCGACAGTGATCCCGCAGCGTCAGATTTGATTTGCCCTGAAGTTGGAGTTCTAGCCAACTCGGCCGAAGTCTAATCGAACGATAAGGAGGGGATAATTCCGATGCAGCGTAGAGATTTTCTAAAAAGTACTGTCGCTGTTGCCGTAGCTGCAGAACTTGGAATGGTTAAAGCGCAGGCGAAGGTTCCCGCCCACAACTGGGGAAACTACGACTTCGGATCCGGTCCCCAGGTGGCCGATCGCCTCAATCAGGGTCCGTTCCCTCAATACCCACCTGATGCCGTCATTCCCACTGACGAAGTGGTGATGACCACTACTTCTTCGGAAGACGTCGTGCCGAACTATGGCAAGGGACTGGTCACCTATATCACGGCAGACAGTGGCACGGAGGAAATCAAGTCAGACAATATTCCTCAGGCGATCGAAGACCTGGTTCGATTTCCCTTGGGCCAGCAGCTTTATATCCGTCCGACCTGGAGGGAAGTACAGCCGCGGGCTGGACGCCTGGAGATGCCCGATTATCTGAAGCTCGTTTTTGAATTGGCGAAGAAGAACAACAAGCGGCTCGGATTGCGAGTTCAGATGTGCGCTCCAGACTATACACACGAAGCGGCCCTCCCGGATTTTGTCCTCGACAAAGTGCCGAAAGTTGATCTGGTCCTTAGCGATCAGGAAAGCAGCGCTTCGGCGCAAAGATACTTGCAGAACCCGCATTCGCGTTATCAGCCCCGGTTTGACCATCCTTTTTTTCAGCAGGCATTCAAAGAACTGGTTGGCCTATTGGCAGCGGAATTCGATGGCAATCCCCTCATCGAGTTTATCGATACCTTCATGTATGGCTTTTGGGGTGAAGGGCACACTTGGCCATTTGGCAACAATCCTTTCCCTGATTACCAGACAGCAGAGCGCACCTGGACCAATATGCTCGAAGTCCAGCTCGAGCACTTTTCGAAGACTCCTCTACTGACCAATACTCAACCGGACTATAGCCGGGTTGGTAATTCAGAACTGGTAGAGCGCACGGTCCGCAGCAACAATTGGATTCGGAGCGATACCATCTTTATTGAGAACGAGCAGATTGAAGCGCTCAGCAATCGCCCGCCCTGGATCGCGGCATTGCTCGAGCAGGGGCTTCCGGGTAAACCTCCCGATCCACGCGTCGCATATGAAGGGATATCCCCGGCAGAGAACATGATCGCTCATGTGCTTGATGTCGGGGCGAATTACTGGTCGCTCTGGAACTTTCACCAGATCAGCGCAGAGAATCTAATGAGCTACTACCAGGCTTATCCGGCAGCGTTCGACCGGATCAATCGCCGAATTGGCTATCGGGTGAGGCCGTCTTTCATCTGGAGCTATAAGGTCGATGGTTCCCTGGGGCTAATTGTCGGCTTCGCAAATGACGGCATCGCGGGTGTGCCGGGCGTATTGAGGGTGACCGTGGAGAGCCAGGAAGGAAAGGTGCTCAAGAGCGGTTGTCTGGACGCCGGTTACCCGTTACCGGGCAAGATTCGGCAGGCACAGTTCGTGCTTCCGAGCGTCATAGTTTGGAAAGGATTGAAACTTAGAGCTGAGATTGAGGTAAAGGGAATGCGCTATCCCGTGCGGTGGGCTTGTCACCAGAAGCTGAACGATGACGGCTCGCTCACACTGCGTCCCAACCTCCGTCAGCAGGTCTAGGCTGCGGTTGTTCTGATCCAAGAGACGCGCGAATTCCATGCATGCGGGAACATCGGGAGGGTACACAGTGCGGCGGAGAGATTTTGTAAAGACAGGGACACTCCTGGCAGGTGCGAGCAGTCTTCTGCGTCGGCAAATGTGGGCGGATGTACCCGATCATTTGTGGGAGGGCTATCCATTTGGCTCGCCCCAAGTTGCCAATCGGCTTGACCAGGGACCTTTTGGCATTGACCAGGCCTTGGCTGGATGATTTTGCTCGTCTTGTCCGAATGCTTCAGAGTCCAGGAAGAACACCATGTGCGATCGAGATAGGTAACGGGAAGTCGGCTTCAGAGAAGTAAACGAATTATTCCCGAGTCACGCGCAAACCGGAAACTATCCTCCGAACCGTTCCCTACGACGCTCCAACTGGCGCTGCACCGGAAGGGAAGTGTAAGGCATCACGACGACTATAAATTCCAAGTCGGCGCTGAAATCATGCAAGGAATGACTGTCGCGACTGTATCGTCACACCAGAATACTCACCGAGAACGCTACCTGGATACGGTAGCCTCCTTATCAGACTCCAGATATCCTCATAAATTATCAATCGAGACCGGCTGACTGTTGGCGAGTGATCTGAGGTTTGTTTCTGGGGGTTGTTTCAGGGATTCCGATCGAAGAAGCCGACTGCCCAGCCAGGTCGTCGCTCAGATAGCTTCCGGTTAGCCGACGATACGGGAGTAATCCCGAGTGGGCCAACTTGAGTATTTCTGTCGAATGAATCTGAAGGTCACCGCACCAATTCATCTCAGAAGATGGCATCGCGAATCGCGAAGCAAGAAGTGCTGAATCTTTTTGCGGGTTGTTGAGTTGGAACGGTCTCGCAACGTCAAAATCGCCCTTTTGGATTCCGTTCGGGCCCCACACGAATCGTGCAAGTCATTGGGAACCGGGGTACAGCGCGGTTTAGGAAGAGACCAAAACCGGATCCGGCCTTGGTTCAGCCGGCTTCGCCACGGCGGCGGGTTGCAGGCGATCCCTCAGCAACTGCTCCCCGCGTGCGAACAGCTCCTCCTTGGAAATCTTGCCGGCATCGACATCGGCCAGGATCGATTTTTGGGCGGCATAGTCTTTGTTTACGATGCCCGCTTTGCTCTGCAGCATCCTCCACGCTTTACGACGCTCGACCGAGAACAGTACGAGCTGCCGCGAGATTGCCCGGTACTCGACGTCTCCTTTCGCGCCCGGGACCTTGATGTACACGCCCCAGTCGGGAACGTAGGAGCGGTGTTCGGGGAGCAGGTAGCGGCGATACACCACATCCTGCTGCGTGATGCGGAGGAGCATGTTTTCCAGCGAGATCAGCTTTTCCGCCTGGTCCTTTTTGATCTTCTTGAAGTGGTTGCGGAATCTGGCCTCGGTAAGGCACCAGTGGGCGACGGTATAGCGTGAAACCTCTTCCGCGCCCTTCGCCTTCGACTCGTACCAATCCTTATCGGGCGAGGGATTGCCCTTGAGATCGAGCGTTTCCGCATAGGTTTCGCCGAGCCGCGGATTGAAGATGAACTCCGGCGCGCCCCGCGAGTCGCGCACGCGCTGGGCCTGGGTGAGAGCCATGTCGTCGCCCACGCCGTGCTCCGGCTGGCAGGTCGAGAAGCACTGCAAGAATGCGGTTCCGCGATACTCGAGACCATCGAGAATCGCCCGCAAAAACTTGGGTGGGTTCGCAAGCGAGACCTGCGCCACGAACGGAGATCCATGCCCCGCCAGGAACGTCTCGGCGACGGTCTTCTTTTCGGTGGTCTTGCCCTCGGTCGCCGCTCCAAAAACATTCATGTCATTGCCACCCGGCATGGGCGTCGAATCGGAGTTTTGTCCTCCAGTGTTGGAGTAAAGCTGGGTGTCGAGCATGACTACCTTCACGTTGGGGCGATTCTGGAGAATCACCTTCGACGTGTTCTGGTAGCCGATGTCGCCCATGCCGCCATCGCCACCGACCGCCCATACCTTGGGCAGTTCAAGAACCTCGAGATCGGTCATGAGCGTGTCGCTAAAATGGGCGTAGTTGTAGTACTCGCGCGGCGTGATGACATCTTTTTCGCGACCGAGCAGCGCATCGGCTAGCCGCTCGGGGATGACGGAGCGACGGCCGTGATCGACGATGAAGCTCTCACCCAGCAGCCAGCCAACGGTGACGCCATCCTGAAAGAGCGAGTTCATCCAGGGATAAGGATGAGGGTTGTTCGGTGGAGTCGAGCCGTAGACCGTGTTGCAGCCCGTATGCGCGGTCATCGCCATAACACACATGCCGTTCGGAAGCCGCCCGTCAATTGCCTGGAGATATTTGTGGTTGAAGGCCTCCTGCCGCATGACGCTGGTGAGGGCGTCCACGATTGCCTGGTCGGAGATGGGGCCGTTCTGCGCAATTCGCGCCTTGGTGTCGCGGTCGTCTTCGCCACCTAGTCCCATGATCAAATGAGCCACGGCTTGCCGCAGCAGGTGGTACTCTTCCGAGTTTCTCTCCTTGAGCGCAGCCAGCTTCGCGACTCCCGCCTTGTCGAGTTCGTCCGCTTTCGCTTGTAGCCGGTCGGCTTTCGCGTGGTAGAGCGGCCTCATGTAGGCTTCGGTGGCGGCCGCGATCGCGCGCAGCACGCTCTTCTCGCCGCAGCCGGCGCAGGCGCCATCGCCGCAGACCATGGCGTCGTAGTTGTGCCGGACCATCAGCATGTTGCGCAGCGTAGCGGTCTTGGAATCCTGCGGCCGATCATCGCTGTAGAGGCCCAGGTATTTCTGCGGCGTATCCGGCAGAAGATTCACGAAGCCGGTGCCGGTCTCGTGGTCGGCGTTGACCTCCTCGGTTTCCTCGACCATCTTCAGGGCCTCGTGCTCGCCGCATGCGGTCACGCAGGCAGCGCAGCCTTTACATAAGTCGGAGACGAAGATCGAGAAGATCCCGCCGGCGCC
>JGI26339J46600_10000303_pt1 | contig 17014 bp, 14 predicted proteins | sample BogFormECP12_OM1_FD_46600 | JGI IMG/M metagenome (IMG submission 46600) | reverse complement strand
CAAATCGAGCCGGTCGAAAACGGCGATGTGCGTTTGCCTCCGGAGTTCCGCGTCGCGGTGTACGAGCATCTCCTCGCAGAGGTGAGCAAGTCGGGAAAGTTCCAACACGTCTATCGCAGCGGCGACCGCACGGCGGCCGATGCGCCTGATCTCGTAACCCTGCGCATGAAGGTGAAAGGCTTTAAGCAGGGCAGCGAGAGGGCGCGCGCCGCGACTACCGTGGCCGGGGCAACCTCTGTCGATTTGGGAGTGCAAGTCACCGGCCGCGACGGCACCGTGCTAGTGGACCGCGACGTGGAAGGCAAAGTCCGCTTCTTCGGCGGCAACTTGCGCGCCACTTACGATTTTTCCAAGAAGGTCGCTGAAGTCCTCCGCCAGAGTTTTTAGAACTCTGAAGCTGATCCGGTGGGATGCGGAGGCTCGGTCCCCAATTCCACCTGGACCATTGGCGTATCCGACTGAGTGAGCATCACGACACTGCATCCTAGGAGGTTCACATTACTATGACGAAACTGATCAATGACCCTGTTACTGAATCGAGTGACCTGAGCGCTTATGGCGCAGCCAGATCAACAATCCATGGGGCGCCGCTGACATCCGAGGAATTGCGCAAGATCGACGCTTACTGGCGTGCCAGCCTCTACCTCTCCTTGGGGATGCTGTACCTCAAGGACAACCCCTTGCTGCGGGAGCCGCTGAAAGTGGAGCACACGAAGCCGCGGCTGCTGGGCCACTGGGGCTCGGACGCCGGCCAGAGCTTCACCTACACCCACTTCAACCGGCTGATCAACAAGTACGACCTGAACGCCATTTTCGTCTCCGGCCCCGGACATGGGGCGCCGGCCGTCCTGTCTCAGGGATACCTCGAGGGAACATACTCCGAGGTCTACCCCGACAAGAGCGAAGACGTGGCAGGAATGCAGCGCTTCTTCAAGCAGTTCTCCTTCCCCGGCGGCATCGGCAGCCACGCCACCCCGGAAACGCCCGGCAGTATCCACGAAGGGGGAGAGCTAGGCTACAGCATCTCGCACGCCTTCGGGACGGTCTACGACAACCCGGACCTGATCACGCTCGTAATGGTGGGCGACGGCGAGGCCGAGACCGGACCTCTGGCCACGAGCTGGCACAGCAACAAGTTCCTCAACCCCATCACTGACGGGGCGGTGCTGCCGGTCCTGCACCTTAACGGCTACAAGATCAACAACCCCACTCTCCTGGCTCGCATCAGCCACGAAGAGCTGGAAGCTCTGTTCGTCGGCTACGGGTACACACCTTACTTCGTGGAGGGCAGCGATCCGGAGAGCATGCACCAGGCGATGGCCGCCACCCTGGAGCACTGCGTCCTGGAGATCCGCAAGGTCCAGGAGGAGGCGAGGCGGACGGGCAAGGCCTTCCGGCCGCGCTGGCCCATGATCATCCTCCGCAGCCCCAAAGGCTGGACGGCTGGCCCATGATCATCCTCCGCAGCCCCAAAGGCTGGACGGCTCCGCGGCAGGTAGACGGGCACTACCTGGAGGGTTTTTGGCGGGCACACCAGATTCCGATCGCGGACATCGCCACCAACCCCGCCCACCTGAAAGTGTTGGAAACGTGGATGCGCGACTACAAGCCGGAGAAACTCTTTGATGAGCAGGGGCGGCTGATCCCCGAGTTGAAGGCCCTGGCCCCCAAAGGGAACCGCCGGATGAGCGCAAACCCGGTGGCGAATGGCGGTCTGTTACGCCGGCCCCTGGACATGCCCGATTTCCGCCAATCTGCAGTCGACGTCAAGAAACCCGGCGCGACTCTGGCTGGTAACGTTCCCACCCTTGGCGTTTTCCTCCGGGAGGTCATGCGGAAGAACATGCACAACTTCCGCGTCGTCGGACCGGATGAGACTCAGTCCAACAAGCTCGAGGCCCTCTACGACGTCGGCAAGAAAGTCTGGCTGGGGGACTACTTCCCAGAGGACGCCGACGGCGGCGAGCTGGCCCCAAACGGCCGCGTTATGGAGATGCTCAGTGAGCACACCGTGGAAGGGTGGCTGGAGGGTTACATTCTGAGCGGCCGGCACGGCTTCATCAACAGCTACGAGCCGTTCATCCACGTCATCGATTCCATGTTCAACCAGCACGCCAAGTGGCTGGAGAAGTGCAACGAGCTGCCTTGGCGGGCCAAGGTGTCGTCACTCAACCTGCTGATCACGGCGCTGGTCTGGCGGCAGGATCACAACGGTTTCACGCACCAGGATCCCGGTTTCCTCGACGTGGTCGCCAACAAAAGCCCCGACGTGGTGCGCATCTACCTACCGCCCGACGCCAACTGCCTGCTGTCGGTCGGCGACCATTGCCTGCGCAGCGTGAACTACGTCAACGTCATTGTCGCGGACAAGCAGGTGCACCTGCAGTACCTAAACATGGACGCGGCGATCGCGCACTGCACGAAGGGCGCGGGCATCTGGAACTGGGCCAGTAACGACCAGGGCGCCGAGCCCGACGTGGTCATGGCGAGCTGCGGCGACCTGCCGACCATGGAGTCCCTCGCCGCCACGGCTCTGCTTCGCCAGCACCTGCCCGACGTGAAGATCCGGTTCGTGAACGTGGTCGACCTGTTCAAGCTCGTGCCGGACTCCGAACACCCACACGGGTTCACAGATCGTGAGTTCGAGGCCCTCTTCACTCCGGACAAGCCGGTGATCTTCAACTTCCACTCCTATCCGTGGCTGATCCACCGGCTCACTTACCGCCGTCCCGGCCAGGGCAACATCCACGTGCGCGGCTACAAGGAGCAGGGCAACATCAACACGCCGCTGGAGCTGGCCATTCGCAACCAGACCGACCGCTTCAGCCTGGCCATTGACGCCATCGACCGGATACCCCGTTTCCGCGTCACGGGGTCCAGCGTTCGCGAGGCTCTGCTGAGCCAGCAGATCGCATGCGAAAACCACGCTTATGAATTCGGCGTGGATCGACCAGACGTCACGGACTGGAAGTGGCCGTATTAGTGTTCGTCTGAAAGGATGAAAAGGACTCGACCATGAGCACAAAGACAGGGAAAACCCAGGTATTGCCGGATCCCGCTGCACTCATTGAGAAGCAATACGGATGCGGCCCAGTACATTTCGCCGGAACGAGCGAAGCACTGTATGAACGGCACCTGCTGTTTGACAGTGGAGTTGATCTGGACGCGGCGACGGCGCGCGATCGGTTCGAGGCGCTGGCCCGGTCAGTCCGCGACATCCTGTCTCAGCGATGGCTCTTAACCGAGAAGACCTACGAGCAGCAAAACCCGAAGCGGGTCTATTACCTCTCGATGGAGTACCTCCTCGGCCGCGCACTCATGAACAATGTCACGAATCTTCTGCTCGCTCCGGTGGCGAGACAGGTCATCGAAGACAAGAAACTCAACCTGCTCGAAATATTGGAGCAGGAGCCCGACGCGGGACTGGGTAACGGCGGGCTGGGGCGTTTGGCAGCCTGCTTCATTGAATCGGCGGCGACGATGCAGCTCCCGGTTATGGGTTACGGGCTGCTCTATGAGTACGGCATCTTCCGGCAATCCATCCGGAACGGATGGCAGCAGGAAACGCCGGATAACTGGCTCCGTTCACCCGACCCGTGGCAGTTCGCTCGCCCCAACGAGAAGGTGAAAATCAGCTTGAATTGTTCGTTCGAGCTTACACAGGGCAGTGTGCGCCCGGTACCGGGGCGTCCATCGACTTTTTTCGGCGTTCCCTTTGACCGACCAGTAATCGGCTACGGCGGTTCCACGATCAACACGCTCCGCCTCTGGGCCGCGGCCGCGCCGGACAACTTCAACTTTGCAGAATTCTCTCACGGCGATTTTGTCGAGGCGTTTACTCAGACTCTCTCGGCTGAAACCCTGACACGCGTCCTTTACCCCGATGATTCAACATTCATGGGCCAGGGGCTGCGATTTGTACAGGAGTACTTTCTTGTTGCCTGCTCGCTGGCAGATGCGGTGCGCCGCTTCCAACGCGGCAACTCGGATTGGCTCTTGTTTCCAGAGAAGGTCGCGTTTCAGATGAACGATACTCACCCGGCCCTGGCGGTGCCGGAGCTGATGCGGATCCTGGTTGACCAGGTGCACCTTGAATGGGACGATGCCTGGCAGATCACACAGAACACGCTTGCATACACGAACCACACCTTGCTGCCCGAAGCCCTCGAAAAATGGCCGGTGGCGTTATTTGAAGACATACTGCCCAGGCAGCTCGAGATTATCTATGAAATCAATCGACGTTTTCTGGGCGATGTTCGCGGGCGGTTTTCGGGCGATCAAGGCCGTACTCAGCGCCTGAGCCTTATCGAAGAGGGGGCCAGCAAGAAGGTTCGCATGGCCAATCTTGCGGTCGTAGGTTCCCACAGTACCAATGGTGTGGCTGCGATTCACTCCGATCTTTTACGCAAAACAACCCTGAAAGACTTAGCGGAGGTCTTTCCTGAACGTTTTAACAACAAGACGAACGGGGTCACGCCGCGGCGCTGGCTGCTGCTGTGCAATCCGGCGCTGGCCAGTACGATCACTGAGGCCCTCGGCAATAGCTGGGTCACCGACCTTAGCGAACTGAGCAGGCTCAAACCGCTGGCCGAGGATAGAGGTTTTCGCGAGAGTTTCAGGAGGGCCAAGCGGGCAGCCAAATTGGACTTTGTCACCTGGCTAAAGGCAACCTCCGGTCAGACGGTGGACCCGGACGCCATCTTTGACTGCCAGATCAAGCGGATTCACGAGTACAAGCGGCAACTGCTCAATGCGCTGCGGATCACAGTCCTTTACAACCGGCTGCGGGAGAATCCGGAACTGGAGATGACGCCGCGGACATTCTTTTTCGCCGGCAAAGCCGCGCCTGCATACCGGCTCGCCAAACTGATTATCAAATTCCTTAACAATTTGGCTGATGCCATCGACGGCGACCCCGCAGTCCGCGGGCGGCTTAAAGTGGCATTCCTGCCCGAGTACTGCGTCTCACTTGCAGAGCACTTGGTCCCGGCAAGCGACGTCTCCAACCAGATTTCGACGGCAGGCTACGAAGCCAGCGGCACCAGTAACATGAAGTTCATGATGAACGGCGCGTTGACAATCGGCACCCGTGACGGCGCGACGATTGAGATGGCCGAAGAGGCCGGCGAGGAGAACTTCTTCCTCTTCGGCCTGACGGCGGAACAAGTAGCCGGCAGTCGCGGGTGGTACAACCCGCACTGGCACTACGAACACGAGCCCGAGACCCGCAAGGCCTTGGACTTGATCTTCTCAGACTACTTCAGCCGCTATGAACCGGGCGTCTTCGCCCCCTTGCAAGACATGTTGCTAACCCACGGCGATTACTACATGCACCTTGCGGACCTGAAGTCGTACCTCGAGGCAGATGAGCGGCTGTGCGCGTCGTATGCTGACGCCAACGACTGGGCGCGCAAGGCCATCTTGAATGTGGCGGGCTCGGGGAAGTTCTCCAGCGACCGCACCATCGCCGAATACGCGGCCGAAATCTGGAACGTACGACCGTGCCCGGTGCCAGAGAAGGCGTGACAGGTCCAATTGGAAGCCGAACAATGCGCTTTTCACAAAGAAAGTGCTCGTCCCTCGAAGTCGTCCAACCAACACCAGCCGGGCCAGTTCGCTCCGGTGGAACGGACGGCCGGCACAACGGAAAGGAGAATTACGATGAGATTCACGAAGTGGCTTACATTTCTACCGGCTTTATTGTTCATGGTCGTTAGCGTCCATGGGCAGGATGTTCACGACAACTATGACCGAGGCACCAACTTTGCAGCGGACACTGTGACGCTCAAGAACGGCCAGGTAATCGAGGGCACTTACCTGGGCGGTTCGCCGCGCGGGGTAAAGATCGAGACCGGCAATCAGATCCAGACGCTGGACGTCGCGGACATCCTGCGCATTGAATTTGACGCCGCTCGGGAACGGCGTGAGCTTGAAACATCGCCGGCCGCGGGCGCGATCGAGCTCCCGGCCGGCACCAACTTGGTCATTCGCATGATCGACGGGGTAGACTCGGAACGGAACTCCGTCGGACAGACATTCGCCGCGAGCCTGGACGAACCGGTCGTCATCAACGGTGAGACCGTGATTCCACGCGGGGCCGACGTCGTGGTGAAGCTGGTGGATGCCACGGAATCCGGGAAACTCACCGGACGTACGACTCTCACCGTGGATCTGATGTCCCTGAAAGTGAATGGCCGCATGGTGGACGTCAACACGGAAACGGTCACCGAGCAAAGCTCCTCGCGCGGCGCGCGCACCGCCAAGGTGGCTGGAGGCACCGCGGCGTTGGGCACGATTATCGGGGCCATCGCCGGCGGCGGCAAAGGAGCCGCCATCGGCTTGGGAGCCGGCGCCGCGGCAGGCGCCGGAGCGGAAATCCTGACCAAGGGCCAACGCGTGAAGATTCCATCCGAAACGCGGCTGACTTTCGTCCTCGAGAACGCCATCCGGCTCTGAAGGGGGCCATTCGCCATGTGGCTTGCCATACCCGGAAAGATTGTTGAGCTCCACGAAACCCGCTGCATGAGAATGGGCAGAATCGATTACGGCGGCATCAGCCGCGAGGCGTGCCTGGAATACATTGCCGACCCCAGGATTGGAGACTGCGTCGTGGTGTATGTCGGCTTTGCGATCAGTAAGGTGAATTCAGCGAAAGGACGAGCATGAGCCGCAACCTGGCCAGTTTGCTCTGGTGGAACGGACGGCCGGCACAACGGAAAGGAGAATTACCATGAGATTCACGAAGTGGCTTACATTTCTACCGGCTTTTTTGTTTATGGGCGTTTGCGTCCATGGGCAGGACGTTCACTACAACTATGACCGAGGCACCAACTTTGCAGCGTACAAAACCTACCAATGGGTCGACCTCCCGGGCGGAGTGCCGGATCAGTTGATCGACCAGGCGATTAAGCGGTCAGTCGACGAACAGCTCGCGCAGAAAGGCCTAACGAAGGTCGAGAAAGGCGCGGACCTTTACGTCGGCTACCAAGCTGCGATCGATCTGGAAAAGAGCGTCAACCTGTGGGGCACGGGCGGCGGCTTCGGCGGGTGGGGCCCGTGGGGCAACGGTACAGTGCAGGGCCAGACTTCTACCATTCCCGTCGGGATGCTGCTGGTGAACCTGTATGACCCGGGAAGAAAGCAACTGATCTGGCGCGGAGATGCCAGCAAGACCATCGATCTCAAGAAAGACCCGGATAAGAATTACAGGAACCTGCAAAAGGCTATGGCCAAGCTTTTTAAGAATTACCCGCCTCAGCCCAATAAGTAGGGGGCGAGGGACGAACGAGCAAGCAGCGCTGGTAAGAGCCGGAGATGATGGCGGAGACCGCACCATCGCCGAATACGCTGCCGACATTTGGAAGGTGAAACCATGCCCGGTGCCGCAGGGATTTGGTCAATACCGAATGAAGCGACGCATGAGCCTTGATCGAGGTAACCGGACCGCGATTATTCCTCAGCGCCGAACGAATTTGAGGGAGAAGCGCCAGGGAAGCGGACTTTGAGTACGGGGTTGAGTCTTTTATGAATTCTATTGTCCAGTTTCTTGTACAGCATGGCTACTCGGTCCTTTTCGCCGCGGTATTCGCCAACCAGGCGGGATTGCCCGTACCGTCCGTACTGTTTCTCCTGGCAGCCGGAGCACTCGCAGGCTCCGGAAGGTTGAGTTTGGCCGTCGCGCTCTGCCTCGCCGTCCCGGCCAGTATGCTGGCTGACTGGGCGTGGTACGAGGCCGGTCGACGCTGGGGCGACAAGATCTTGCACTTCATTCATCACTTCGCGACGGATCCGGATGGCGCCGAGCGCCAGTCGAAAAAGAACTTCGCCAAGTATGAGCCTGCGGTTCTGCTGGTGGCCAAGTTCGTGCCGGGCTTGGACGCGGTTGCACCTCCCTTAGCCGCGATATCCGGCATACGTCCCCTGCGTTTCCTGGCCTTTGACGCGGCGGGAGTCAGCCTCTGGTCATGCGCCTATGCCGGACTCGGCTACGCCTTCAGCCGAGACCTGAACCGTGCGGTCGCTTACGCCGCCAGAATGGGACAGCTTTTCGTAATCGTTGCCTTAGCTGGACTGTGTATCTACCTCGGTCCTAAGCTGGCTCGGTGGTGTCGCTTTATACGCGAGTTTCGATTGGCACGGATCACGCCAGAGGAGCTCAAGCGGAAGCTGGACGCTGGCGAACCGGTCTTTATTGTCGATTTACAGGGCGGGCATTCGCGCCACCGTCAGGGCATCCCCGGTGCCGTTCGCATCGATCCTCATCGGCTTGAACAATACAGAGCTTACGACATCAAAACGCGGGCTCCTCTCCCTCGCGACCGCGAGATGGTCCTTTACTGCGATAGTCCGCATGAGTTCACGAGCGCCCGCGTGGCTCTGGCCATGCGCGGGCGGGGGTTCCGCCGCGTTCGACCTCTTGCGGGGGGCCTTCAGGCTTGGCAGGAACGGGGATTCCCTGTGGCCCAGGATTTACCGCTTTTCGTGCCGAAATTAGTCGAAGAGCGAAACACGAACGCCCTAACCACTTCGAGTACTTAATGGAGGAGCGATGAGATTTGAGTTGCCGTACGACAAAAAAACCGTTGCCGTGGAAATTGACGATCGGAACTTTGTCGCGTCGCTGGTTTCAAAAGTGGAGTCCTATCGACCGGATAAGTCGCAGCAGCAACTGGTCGAAGCGTCACTGGACAATCCAATTAGCTCTCCCAAACTCGAGGAGCTTGTAGGGGGGAAGAACAATATCGTCATTGTAAGCTCCGACCACACCCGACCCGTGCCTTCCAATATCATTACGCCCATCCTGCTCCGGCGTATTCGCTCCGCGCAGCCGGACGCGAACGTAAAGATTCTGGTCGCAACAGGTTTTCATCGGCCTTCAACGCGCCAGGAGTTGATCGATAAATACGGGCAGGAGATCGTGGATCACGAACAAATCGTCATGCACGTTTCTACCGATGACGCCGCCATGGTCAAAATCGGCACGCTTCCATCCGGGGGAGAATGCATTGTCAACCGGGTCGCAGCCGAAGCGGACCTGCTGCTTGCGCAGGGCTTCATTGAGCCACACTTGTTTGCCGGGTTCTCGGGCGGCAGGAAATCGGTGCTCCCCGGAATCTCCTCCTACAAGACCATCATGGCAAACCACTGTGGCGAGTTCATCAATTCTCCCAACACTCGCCCTGGCATCCTTCAGGACAATCCCATTCACAAAGACATGTTGTATGCCGCGAAAACCGCCGGTCTGAAATTCATCGTGAATGTGATATTGAACGCTGACAGAGACATTATTGCTTCCTTTTCAGGAGATCTGGAACAAGCTCACTCCGCAGGCTGTCAATTTCTCACCTCGTTGGCTTCGGTCAGTAAAGTCCGGTGCGATGTCACGGTTGTCACCAATGGCGGCTATCCTCTGGACCAGAACATTTACCAAGCGGTCAAAGGCCTTACATCTGCCGAAGCCACAAACAAGGAGGACGGGGTCATCATCATGGTGGCCGGCCTGTCGGACGGCACAGGTGGTCAAGGCTTTTACAACAACCTGGCGCAGGTTAAGAGTCCAAAAGAACTCCTGGACCGCGTATCGCATGTCGGGCGCAATGAAACGGTCGCTGATCAATGGGAATCACAGGTGCTCGCGCGCATTCTCAATCGTCACCACGTCATCATGGTCTCCGATTTGATTAAGCCCGAAATAGTCAGAGCCATGCACATGGAGCATGCCAATTCCTTTGACGAGGCGCTGCGCCGTGCATATGAGCTTCAGGGCCGAAACGCCAGGGTCGCGGTGATTCCTGATGGATTAGCCGTAATCGTGCGTTAGATGAGCCAAGAGTCTTGAAAGGAGGTAGGACCTATTGAAGAAAATAAAGCGGCGCGAGTTTTTGAAGACGACGGGGCTTGCTGCTGTTGGAGCNCGCTGTTTGACAGGGGGAATGAACTTCATGCCGAGACGTTTCCTTAACTTTCGTCCCGAAGTCCGTTGGGACGGAGCCGATAATCCCGTGTTTGGCCCAACAACGGCGTTGCATTCACAAAGCCATCAGTGGACATATGCGTTCGAGACGTTAGTGAAATTTTAGAGTGGGAAACCATGACAGAAAAGGTTGCGGACAATCGATAAAGTGGGCGTACGGTGGCCCGAGCGACGTTACCGAAACGAGGCAGAATGCATAGCAGGCTTGCCGCCATTTATTTATCCCGACACTGCAAGACGGCGTGGAATGTCGAAGGCCGCCTGCAAGGTACCGCTGATTTACCCCTCTCCGAAACTGGTATTAAGGAGGCAAAAGCCAACGCTCTTGTTGTCCGTAATCTCGGCGTGTCTCGTATCGTCTGTAGCACCGCCCGTCGAGCTGACGAAACGGCACAGCAATATCGAGAATTATTGGAATTGCCTGTTTACCGTACGCCGCACCTGCGTGAGTTGGATCACGGGAACTGGGAAGGCAGGAAAGTGAAGGAACTGCTCTTAGATCAGAACTCCGGGTTTGCGAACTGGCTATCTGATCCGGGATGCCTGGCAATACCCGGCGCTAGCGAAACGGTGCAGGCTGCACAGCAACGCGCCGCACAGGCGTTACGAGACGCCGCGTTATCATTCTGCGGCGAATCGGTTCTGGTCATTGGCCACAAACATATCAATGCTCTCCTGATGTGTGCGTTGTTAAAGGAGCCGCTCACACGTTTCCGAAGTCACATCGTCGAGGACACACTACCACACCTGATTGCTGCTGACACGATTGAGGCGCTTTGTTCGGGAGCCGAGCGGGACGTAAAGTGGTCAAGCGAATTTGCCTATGGCGGTTCGAACTGAAGTAACAATGGCGGGCGCGGGGAAGTTCTCCGGCGATCGCACCATTGCCGAATGCACTGCCGACATTTGAAAGGTGAGACCATGCCCACTGGGGTAAGGAATTGGTCAATGCCGGGTAATCAATGTACGAACGTTGAAGGAGTCAGCAGGCCGACATTTTGTCCGGACCACCGCGCCTCTGGCTTGCTGCTGCACGTCACATCCCTGCCTTCACCTTACGGCATTGGTGATGTGGGACCAACGGCGTTGACCTGGGTTGATCGCCTTGTCGAATCGGGCCAGAGCTGGTGGCAAGCCTTGCCGCTGGGCCCCACCGGTTACGGCAATTCGCCGTATCAACCCTTGTCGTCCTTTGCTGGAAATCGGCTGCTCATCAGCCCGGACTGGCTCATCGAAGATGAACTCCTGCGAGCGAGCGACTGTGAATATCATTCAAGCGATCCCAGCGCCGTCAATTACGATTCGGTGATCCCATTCAAACATCGGCTACTCAAAAGGGCGTGGGTCAATTTCCGCGCTGGAGCGCGTCCTGATCTAAGGGGAGCTTACGAGCAATTCCGGTGCGACCAAGCGCACTGGCTGGAAGACTACGCGCTCTTTCGGGCGCTAAAAGGCAGGTTCGACAACGCCTATTATCTGGAATGGCCAGGAGAATTGGTCCGGCGCGATCCCGCAGCTCTCGACCGCATCCGGCGCGAACTCGGGGAGCAGATCGATCAGATGTGCTTCGCGCAGTTCCTATTGTTACGTCAAGGCGAGCGGCTGAAGGCCTACGCACATAGTAAAGGTCTGGGTGTGATCGGCGACCTGCCCTTCTTCGTGTCTCCCGACTCGAGCGATGTCTGGGCCAATCCGGAGCTGTTTCTGCTGGACGACCAGCGCCGGCCGCGCTTCCTCGCCGGAGTGCCTCCCGATTACTTCAGCCCACAGGGGCAGTTCTGGGGCAATCCCGTTTACAGTTGGGATGCTCTTCGCCAGTCCCGATATCGATGGTGGATCGATCGGCTGCGGTCGCTCTTGGCCCACGTCGACGTCATTCGCTTGGATCATTTCCGTGGTTTCGCGGCAGCCTGGCACGTGCCTGCCGGTGCACCAACGGCTCAAACTGGCGAGTGGGTGCCCGGTCCGGGAGCCGACTTGTTTCAGGTGGCGCAGAGAGAGTTAGGCGTTCTCCCGTTCATCGCCGAGGACTTAGGGTTGATCACACCCGATGTGTACGCACATCGTGACCAATTCCACCTGCCCGGGATGCGTGTCCTCCAGTTCGCGTTCGACGGTCATCCCGATAATCCGCACCTCCCGGGGAACTATACGACCAACTCCGTGGTGTATACAGGCACACATGACAATCCCACGACTCGTGGCTGGTTCGAAGATTTGCCGGATGAACAACGACAGAACGTGTGGAGATACTTGAAGCGTCCACCGGGCACCAGCAACGAGGCTGCGCCTGCGTTAATGGAACTTGCTTGGTCCTCTGCCGCGGTGCTCGCGATGGCTCCGCTGCAGGATCTGCTGAATCTGGGAAAGGAGGCGCGGATGAACGTGCCCGGCCGTGCCGACGGTAATTGGCGCTGGCGCTGCACACCAGAAATGCTCTCCGATCCTGCTTTCGAAGGGCTGCGCGATCTGACGAAGGATTCGAACCGTTCAGCGCCCGATTTCGATGCGCATGCGGGAAGAATGCTGGAGGCAGTCGCACTAAGCTGAACGCAGCGGTTTTCTCGCAGCCTTAGTAAGAACGATGTTCAGGGCTAAGTTCACTATTCTGAATGATGACCCGCATTGGATGCGGGTCGGTCATGACACGAAGGAGACATGATGAAAGCGACGCAACTACTTCACGATCTCGGCCAAAGCATCTGGCTCGACAACATCACCCGTGATCTGCTGAACACCGGCACGCTGAAGAGGTACATCGACGAGCTGTCGGTGACGGGACTTACCTCAAATCCCACGATCTTCGATCATGCCATCAAGAACAGCACGGCATACGACGCCGCAATCCGCGAGAAACTGAGTAAGAACCGATCGGGCGAGGCACTCTTTTTCGAGTTGGCCCTGGAGGACCTCACTCGGGCCGCCGACCTGTTCCGGCCCATCTACGACCGGACGGAGGGTGTGGACGGCTGGGTGTCGTTAGAGGTGTCGCCGTTGCTCGCATATGACACCGGCAGCACCCTGGCAGCAGCCAAGGAGCTCCATGACCGGGCGGGGCGACCGAACCTGTTCATCAAGATCCCGGGAACTAGGGAAGGCCTGCCCGCCATCGAAGAGGCAATCGTTGCCGGCATCCCGATCAATGTCACCCTGCTGTTCTCTCGCGAGCAGTACTTGGCGGCGGCGGAGGCATTCCTGCGCGGTATCGAGCGGCGCATCGAGGCCGGGCTTAAGCCTGTCGTCGGTTCCGTCGCCTCGGTGTTTATCAGTCGGTGGGACTCCGCGGTGATGGATAAGGTGCCCGACTCGCTGCGCGATCAGCTCGGCATCGCCATCGCCAAGCGTACGTACGAGGCGTACCGCGCTCTCCTGAGCTCTCCCCGCTGGCAGCGCGTTTTCAACGCCGGCGCGCGTCCCCAACGGCTCCTATGGGCCAGCACGGGAACCAAGGATCCCAAGGCGTCCGACGTTCTCTACATCAAGACCCTCGCTGCGCCTTTCACGGTGAACACGATGCCGGAGGGTACCTTGAAAGCCCTCGCCGATCACGGCGAATTGGGCACCATCCTGCCAGCCGATGGTGGCGACTGCGAGGAAGTGTTAGCGCAGTTCGCCAAGGCCGGAATCGATGTCGACGCCCTGGCTGCCCGGCTTCAGGACGAAGGAGCTAAGTCCTTCGTCCAATCCTGGAATGAACTGATGGCGGTAATCACCTCCAAGAGTGCGGCCCTCAAGAAAGCAGCGGGTTAGTTACTTGAACGGCGGGACATGCGCGGCCCAAGGGACTCGTAAGGCGAAGAATCACCGGTCGGGAGGCCGTGCTGGCCGTTGATGTAGGGGACCGATTCGAGTTTCTCGCCACCGAAAAGCACAGACTCGTTCTCGATGACTACGAGGAGACGAAAGGAGCACGAAGATGGCAACACGCGTAGGAACAGCTACCAAACGCCAGGGCATCGAACCGCTTGCCAAACGCAAGGCATGGAAGGCTCTCCAAACCCACTATAGGCAGGTCCGGGAATTACACCTCCGCAATCTCTTTGCGGATGATCCCAAACGCGGCGAGCGGATGACGGTCGAGGCTGTGGGCCTCTTCCTGGACTATTCGAAGAATCGCATCACCGACGAAACCCTTAAGCTCCTCCTTCAACTGGCCGAGGAATCGGGTCTGCGAGGCCGGATCGACGCCATGTTCCGAGGGGAGAAGATCAACATCACGGAGAACCGAGCCGTCCTGCACGTGGCTCTGCGCGCCCCCAAAGGAGCATCCATCCTGGTCGACGGCGAGGACATCGTTCCCCAAGTCCACGCCGTGCTCGATAAGATGGCAGACTTCTCCCACCGCGTCCGGAGCGGCGAGTGGAAGGGCCACACCGGTAAGCCCATTCGCAACGTAATTAACATCGGCATCGGCGGCTCCGACCTGGGGCCGGTGATGGCCTACGAGGCGCTCAAGCATTACAGTGAGCGCGCCATGACCTTCCGGTTCGTTTCCAACATTGATGGCACCGATTGTGCGGAAGCTGTCCGTGATCTGGACCCGTCAGAGACGCTCTTCATTGTCTCTTCGAAAACCTTCACAACGCTGGAGACGATGACCAACGCCCACACGGCGCGTGACTGGTCGCTGAAGGGTCTGGGGGGTGACGAAAAATCGGTGGCCAAGCACTTTGTCGCCGTCTCGACGAACGCGCCGGAAGTGGCCAGGTTCGGCATCGATACCGCCAACATGTTCGGGTTCTGGGACTGGGTCGGGGGGCGCTACTCCATGGACTCGGCGATAGGCCTTTCCACCATGCTGGCCATCGGCCCGGACAATTTCCGCGCCATGTTGGACGGCTTCCACGAGGTGGACGAGCACTTTCGAACCGCTCCGTTCGAGCGCAACCTGCCGGTACTCATGGGCCTTCTGGGCGTCTGGTACGCCGACTTCTTTGGCGCCCAGACTGTGGCTGTCTTGCCGTACGAGCAGTACCTGAAGCGATTCCCGGCCTATCTGCAGCAATTGACGATGGAGAGCAACGGCAAACACGTCACGCTCGAGGGGACCGAAGTCAACTACGCAACGGCCCCTATTTACTGGGGTGAGCCGGGGACCAACGGGCAACATTCTTTCTACCAGTTGATCCACCAGGGCACCAGGCTCATCCCGTGTGACTTCATCGCGTTCGGCCAGCCGCTCAATCCCCTGGGCCGGCACCACGACATGCTCCTGGCGAACGTCTTCGCTCAGACCGAGGCGCTGGCGTTTGGGAAGACGCCCGAGCAAGTCAAAGCCGAGGGCACGCCGGATTGGCTGGTACCCCACCGGGTCTTCGAGGGCAACCGCCCGTCAAACACCATCCTCGCCGAGCGGCTGACGCCGGAAATTCTCGGTAAGCTCGTGGCCCTCTACGAGCACAGCGTCTTCACCCAGGGCACCATCTGGAACATTAACTCGTTCGACCAGTGGGGCGTGGAACTTGGCAAGGTGCTGGCCCAGCGTATTATCCCGGAACTCGAGAGCCAGGCAGAGCCCGCGCTCGGCCACGATGGTTCGACCAACAACCTGATCCATCGCTACCGAAAGCTCAAGGAGAGATCCTAATGACTCACGGGTATGACAAGGCTCTGTATGTCCTGCCTTTCGACCACCGAGGCTCGTTCGAGACTGGAATGTTCGGCTGGAACGGCGCGCTGACGCCCGAGCAGATGGCGCAGATCGCTGCCATGGATCACCTGCGAGTGAACATCAAGTAGTCGGAGGATAACATGCGCGTGGGAATTGCCACCGATCACGGTGGGTTTGGCTTGAAGGAAGAGCTAGTCGCCCAGTTGCGGGCAGCCGGGCATGAGGTAATCGATTTCGGTGCTCATAGCCTGGCTCCAGGCGACGACTATCCTGATTTTGTCATCCCGCTCGCTCAGGCTGTGGTGGCGGGGAAGGTGGAGCGCGGCGTGGCAATCTGCGGCAGCGGCGTCGGCGCGTCGGTCTGTGCTAACAAGATTCCAGGCGTCCGTGCCGCGCTGGTGCATGACCACTTCTCTGCCCGGCAAGGGGTCGAGGACGATCACATGAACATTATTTGCATGGGCGGCCGGACCGTGGGACCGTGCGTGGCCTGGGACCTGGTCGAGACGTTCCTGGCGGCGGGGTTCAGTCAAGCCGAGCGCCACCTGCGCCGCCTGGGCAAAGTGGCTTCCCTGGAGCCGGAAGTGATCAGCGACCGGCGAGGGGTCGGAGCCACGCCGCGCAAGACGTAGATCTATACAACCCGCGCCCGGTGGCGCTCGTGATCGTGAAGGACGCAGACCACGACGCGGGGGAGGCGGCCGTGCGGGTGATAGCAAGAAAATCAGAGTGCAGTGAGGAGGAACCCATGAGTACCACGCAAGTTGCTCAACCGATGACAGGCGCGCAATTGGATCAACTGTGTATCAATACCATCCGCACGCTCTCGATCGATGCGGTGCAGGCGGCCAATTCCGGACACCCCGGCACGCCGATGGCGCTCGCGCCGCTGGTCTACACGCTCTGGAACCGCGTCATGCGCTTCGATCCCCAGGACCCGATCTGGCCCAACCGTGATCGGTTCGTGCTTTCGAACGGTCACGCCTCGATGCTGCTGTGGTCCGCGCTCCACCTCACCCGGACCCAAGCGGTTAATGCCGACTACGAGAGGCTGGGGCAGCCCTCGGTAACCCTCGACGACATCCGCCGATTCCGCCAACTCGATAGCAAGGCTCCCGGGCACCCCGAGTACCACTGGGTGTCGGGCGTTGAGACTACAACCGGCCCGCTTGGCCAAGGGGTAGCGACGAGCGTGGGGATGGCCGTCGCTCAGAAGTGGCTCGCCGCTCGTTACAACCGGCCGGGGTTCGTGGTCTTCGATTACAACATCTATGCTGTTTGCGGAGATGGCTGCATGATGGAGGGCGTTTCGTCAGAAGCGGCGTCACTGGCCGGCCACCTGGGCCTGGATAATCTCTGCTGGATTTTCGATAACAACCACATCACCATCGAAGGCAACACGCGCATTGCCTTTACGGAAGACGTTGCGA
>JGI26339J46600_10000302_pt1 | contig 17022 bp, 17 predicted proteins | sample BogFormECP12_OM1_FD_46600 | JGI IMG/M metagenome (IMG submission 46600) | reverse complement strand
GGGTGAATCCCAGCGACAACAGGCAAACCAGCCAGAAGACCCAGCTCCGCACCAGCGGCCCCAGCAGATCGCCAAGACCGCGGGGTTCCGGATCCTCGCCCTCCTCCTTGAACAGGTTGAGGGGATTCGCGTGCGGCTCCTCGAGGCCCACATCCTTGGGTGTCTCCCGCAGCAGGAACAGGTTCAGCAGAAAGATGACGAACAGGGTTCCGGCCGCGATGAAGAAGACTCCACGCCAGCCGACACCGCGACCGATGAGAACAGCCATGAACTGGCGCGAGGCCGCGTCGCCAAAGAGGTAGCTGAGGCTGACCACGCCCATCACCGTGCCGTAGGTCGCATAGGAAAACCAGCGTGAGGAGATCTTCACCATGCCCGTCCATCCGGTGGACTGGACCAATCGGTTGGCGAACCAACTCAGGGTGAACAAAGGGAATCCGCCCGCCAGCGCAAACAAGATCGTGAACAGGACCGACCCTCCCATGCCGGCGAGGAAATTGCGGCGGCCGCCCAGGAAGTCCGCAACGCCGCCACTCACAAACTTGCCGATGGCATAAGCCAGCACGCCGAGCGAAGCGATATCGGCGAGGCGGACGCGCGCCACGTCGGCGCTGATGCCGCGCTCCGTCAGTCCCTGGACGATCAGGGGCAAGGCGACAGAGAGATCGGATCGGCACAGGTAATAGCCGGCGTAGCCAATCACCAGAAGGGTGACGGTCAGCACCTGCCAGTAAAGCAATCTGCGCTGTTGGTTCATAACGGAGACAGGAGTCAGGAGACAGGGGTGAGAAGACAGAAGTCAGAAGCCAGAAGTCAGAATGAAGAAAGCACACTCTGGCGGGTCGCGGTCGACAACGGCCAACGGTCGAAGGAACAACGCGCTTATGTCGACCGTTCGCGGGAGTCCGGGGGTGCCCTTCTTCATCATTCTGACTTCTGACTTCTGGCTTCTGACTTCTTCTTCATTCACTTCACCGCGACATAAATGTCCACCTCAGGCTGCTGCGTTTCCGCGTTCCAGTGATGGCGCTCGAAGTCAACGGTGTAGGCGCGCTGATATTCCGAAAAGCTAGTGAAGTAGCTCCAAATCTTCTGCCAAGTCTCGATGATGGCGTCCGGGATCGGTCCGCGAGCCGGAAACACCAGGTACCGGGCGGCCGGAATCGTCAGTCCCACGAATCCCTCGGGAACGGAATCGAGGCTGGCGACCTCCGCCGAGAGCACCAGCGAGTACGCGCCCGTGTAGTCGCTCTCGTAGTTCGTATAGACCCCCAGAATGACGCCCGCCTCTTTCCGGTTGGGAATCTTCTCGATCAGGTTGTCAACCAGGAACCTCTGCCACAATCCCCCGATCTGAGCCGTGGCCGGATTTCCCTCCCCCGCGTACGAGGTCCGCAATTCAACGCCAATCACCTTGATTTCCGCCAGCATGATCAAGCTCGGCTCCATACTCCTTAACCCCCAAATCGCGGCTCCGTCACCACTGCTACTTCGACACGGAGTCAGGTTCTCGGCTTGCATTTGCCAGTGTATTGGAAATCACGTTACAACTGGAGGGCAAAATGCGCGCCGGCATGAAAGCGTGGGTCCCAGGAAATCCTAGGCGGACCTCCTCGAATCTTGTCTCGGCCTAATCTTGTTGCCGGCTTCAGCACCGACGGTCATCGCCTTGCCCTCGTCGCCGGGCGAGCTCGAAGCCCTCGATCACCGGCGCCACTTGAGCACCCGGAGACCCGGAACGCCCGACAATCGTCTTGCTTAGCAAGCTAAGATGCAGGTAGAATTGCGGCCTACGCTGATAGCATAGCTAAGGAGGGGTAAAGCATGGGCCTCGCGCCCGGCGAGATCACTCTGCTACTGGTGAAGGCCAGGAACGGTGACCGGGAGGCGGAGTCGGCGTTGCTGCCTCTCGTTTACGACGAACCGCAGAGCCTCGCCCGATGTTATGCGCGCCACGAGCGCCCGGACCACATCTTCCAGCCCACGGCCGCAGTTCACGAACGCGTATCTGAAGCTGACCGAACAACGGGAAGTTGGGTGGCAGAACTGCGCCCATGGCTCTTTCGGGAACTGAACCGGTAATGCGAAAACGGGGCTAAGGCGTCCCATGATCGAAGACAATCAGCCCGAGCAGCCCCACGGTGGCGCGGCCACGCGGCAGGCAGACTCGCAGAGTGGTTCCTCGATGACTCCTGAGCGTTGGGAGCAGGCCAAGAAACTATTCCAAGCGGCGCAGGAACTCGACCCGCCTGAGCGCGCCTCCTTCCTCAATCGTGCCTGCCCCGACGACCCGGCGTTGCGCCGCGAAGTTGAGTCGCTGCTTTCGGGTGATCGGCGCGCTGGAGACTTCCTCGAGAGACCTATTCTGGCAGATAGTGCGCCAACTGAGAGCGTTCTGATCCGCGTCGGCACGCTCGCGCCCGGCCAAGTCCTCTCAGGCCGCTTTCGAGTGATTCGCTTTCTTGGTCGGGGCGGCATGGGCGAGGTCTACGAAGCTAAGGATCTCGATCTGGGCGACCGCGTTGCCCTGAAGACCATCCGGCCCGAGATCGCCTGCGAGCCTCACACCATGGCGCGCTTCAAGCAGGAAATCCAATTGGCCCGGCGCGTGACTCATCCGAATGTCTGTCGGATGTTCGACCTGGAACACCATCGACCTCCACCGGAGGCTGACCCTTCGGCCGGCGCGGTCACCTTTCTCACCATGGAACTGTTGGAGGGCGAGACGCTCGCCGCCCGCCTTGGTCGCGCCGGACGCATGACTACGGCCGAAGCCCTTCCCCTGGTTCAGCAGATGGCCGAGGCTTTGGCCGCGGCTCACGATGTGGGAGTGGTCCATCGCGACTTCAAGCCCGGCAACGTGATGTTGGTGCCGTCGAAGTCCGGTGACGGGAAAGAGCGAGCTGTGGTTACGGATTTCGGCTTGGCTAAAGCTCTCGCCGCCGCCGATCAGGCCGCCGGCGAAGGCCCGGCATCCGTTACGGCCAACGGCCGTGTGCTCGGAACCATCGCCTACATGGCGCCCGAACAACTGCAAGGCGGCGAGGCGACGCCGGCCAGCGACATCTACGCGCTGGGTTTGGTGATGTACGAGATGATCGCTGGCAAGCGCCCCGTTACCGATGCAGCGCCCCTGGGAGGTGCCGCCCGGCGTGTGTCGCATCCGTCGCTCCCGCTGCGCCCCCACGTGCCCGGTCTCGACCCACGTTGGGACCGCGCCATCATGCGATGCCTGGATCTTGATCCTGCCCGTCGCTTCCAAAACGCCCGGGATGTTGCCGCAGCTTGCTCGACGAAGCACCGGGATTTCAGACCCGGAAGCCGTCGTCTTACACTTGCCGTGCTCCTTGTCGCGGCCGCGGCCCTTTTGTGGGTGGGCTCTCGCGTTATGGATGTGCGGCCTGAGCAAACCGCAGTGGCGCTGCTCACGAGGCTTGGGGTGTTTCACCCCGTGAACGACCGGGACTGGATACTGGTGACCGACTTCGAGAACCAGACGGATGAGAAACAGTTTGACCGGACGGTGAGTGCCCTGGTGAGTCAGGCATTGCTGCAGTCGAACTATGTCAACGTCGTGCCTCGGTTGACAGCTTTAGATGGCGCCAGGAGGGCCGGACATGCCAACCCGACCGTTATCGACGCGGAACTCGGACGCGACATCTGTGTTCGAGACGGTTACCGCGCTCTGCTAACGGGCCGGGTCTCGCAGCGTGGTCCGGCGTATTTCATCATGGTGCAGGTTGTGGACCCTCATGACGAAATGGCAATCGTTACCATGGAGAGCGAAGCCATGCGATCGGTGCAGGATCTGTACCCGGCAGTGGAGAAACTCGCCGCAAGGCTCCGCGGTCGCCTGGGAGAATCACTGGCACAGATCGAGAAGAGCCGCCCGCTGCCCTTGGTCACGACACCCAACCTGAAGGCGCTAGCCCGCTATCAGCGGGCCTTGGAACTGTTTGCGGCTCTCGACTTTCAGGGCTCCGTGGCGATGGCGAAAAACGCCATCGACCTGGATCCTCACTTCGCTATGGCGCATCTGCTCCTCGCCGCCAATTACGACCGGCGCAATGACGAAAAGGGCGTTCAGGCAGAGCTCGCGAGCGCTAAGCAGGAGATTGATCACGTCCCGGAACGCGAGCGCCATCTGATTCTCGCCCGGAACTATTACGAGGAGTACCAGTTTGAAAGCGCAGCCGCCGAATATCGGATCCTGAAGGAATCGAGTCCCGGCGACATCGAAGCCGTCCGTGGGCTGGCCGAATCGCAGTTCTGGTCAGGGGAGACCGAAAACGGGCTTGAGCTGCAGCAGCAGACGCTTCAAATGACGGGAGCCGGAGACCTCGACTACAACCTCTTGATCACGATGCTCATTTACCTCAACCGCTCTGAGGACGCACTGAAAGTCTATGAACAGGCACGCGCACAGCGGCTGGAAAACCTTCAGATGCATCTGGGCGCGGCGGTGGCGCAGTGGTGCAGAAGCGACCTGGCTGCGGCTCGCCAGGAACTGGAGACCCTCTCGAAGAGCGGAGAGAGCTACTACCAAGATCTATCCAAGCTGTATTCGGCAGGATTTCTAATCTACGAGGGGGACCTCAAGGGAGCCGTCCAGCAACTGCATAGCCGCCCCATTAGCGAAGCGCAAACCCCAGCCATGGCCGTCGGCTATCTCCACCTCCTCATCAGCGCTGAGGTTGCGCTCAACCGACACCCCCCGCCCGTGACTTACGCTCCGAAGTTACTGAGCCTATCGCGGGAGACGGCTCATCCTTTGATTCTGCTTGAAGCGGGCTTGGTGGCGATTGAGCTTGGCGACCTGGGCTTGTCTCGACAAGTGCTGGCAAGAATGAGGGCGGTCGCCAACAGCGAGGGGAGCGCTTATATCCAGTGCGCGACTAGCACTCTCACGGGCGCCCTGGAACTCGCAACGGGCCATACTGACGCCGCAATTGCGACCGAGCAACGCGCCACGCTCTACCCCTTTGTGGTTTCGCCGCACTTCATTCTCGCAAGAGCCTATGAAGCCGAGGGAGATTGGCAGGAGGCCGCCGGCGAGTACGAATTCTATCTCGCCCACAAGGGGACTGTCCTTCGAGATGACTTCCCTGGAAACTGGGTGCTAAGCCATCTTTACCTGGCTCGAGCTTATGCTAAGGGTGGCTTGATTCATAAGTCGCGGGATCATTATGACGAGTTTCTGAGGCTCTGGGATCATCCCGGCACAGAGGTAGCCGCGGTTCGGCAGGCTCTGGCGGAGAGACGCAGTCTGGGCCCCGGCTGACGCGGCTGACGTAAGAGGTGCACGGGTGTGAGCCCAAGAACCACGATGTCGAAAGACCGAGACAGGAGGATCTATATGCCGGTAAGCGACACAGACGTCACAAACCTGATCGACGAGACCAATATCATAAAGGTCATAGATAACGCAGCACCAGATGGTTCTGGATACCGGGTCTTCGGCGTAGCCTTAGACCCGGAGTCTAGCGCCGACCTGGATTCGCTCATGGCACCGTTCGTATCCGACGGGAACTATGAAGTGCAGGGCCCGGTCCAGGATGCCCAGTACGGCGGTATTTACTTTTTGAAGTGTCCAACCCCAAGATGCCCCGTGCTTGACGGCGCGGCGGAAGATGTTCGCGACCCCTTCGGCGGAGGTTAGTCCCCGGGTTGGTTCCTCTCGGCAAGACACCATGGACGACTGGTGCTCACCAAGGTGGGGCCGTCGTCCGTGGTCAACTGTCGCTGGCCCTCAGGGACGCAAGTTCGCGCCGAGGGCCACCCAGGGTAGCAGTGTGCTCGCTCGCCGCTAACTCCCGCGCTGCGCCTTCGCTGCCATCCTCTCGAACGCGGCGCGGCCGCGCTTCGCGATCTCCTCGCCACTCAGATCTTCCTTGTGAGTCGCGATGGACCACTTATGGCCGAATGGATCGCTAAGGTGGCCGTAGCGGTCGCCCCAGAACATATCCATCACGGGCATGACGACCGTGCCGCCGGCCGCTACGGCTTGATTGAAGAGCTTGTCCACATCTTCGACGTAGATGTGGATCGTCACTGGCGAGCCCCCCAGCGACTGCGGGGATTTTGCTCCCATGTCCGGGAATTCCTCATTCAAGAGCAGGATCGAATCGCCGATCTTGAGGTCGGCGTTCATGATCTTGCCGTCCGGAGCGTAGTGGATGCCGCGCACTTCCGCGCCAAAAGCCTGCTTGTAAAACTCGATGGCGCGTGGGGCATCCTTCACGGTGAGATAAGGGGTCAGGGTGTGGAACCCTTCCGGGATTGGTTTCGCTGCCATGGTCGTCTCCTCCTGGAGTTCTCAGTTTTCAGTAATCAGTTCTCAGTTCCTCAGATCTTTTGCCCTTACCTCCAAGACGGAGCAGCAAGAAAACTGAGAACTGAAAACTGAGAACTGATCACTGATTGCTCTAAAACTTCGTCGTCGACGTCAGGTTGAACTCGCTGACCTTCATCGCCGGGATCACCATCTCAAATGTCTCTTCTCCCGCCGTGCGCTGCGGCGGAGACATCATTTCCACGTGCTTGAGCATTTCTATGATGCTCTGATTGAAGCGGAAGTTTCTGACGCCGTAACGCAGCTTTCCGCCCTCGATCCAAAACGTCCCATCACGCGTCATGCCGGTGAGGATCTTCTGAAACGGATCGACCTCGCGGATGTACCACACCCGCGTCACCAGCAGGCCGCGCTCGGTGGAGCGCACCATCTCCTCCACGCTCGACCGGCCGCCCTCCATCACGATGTTCATGGGCGCTTCGCCGATCTCGTTGGGCAGCGGAAAGCCGTGGCCCGTGGCGGTGGCGCCGGTTTTCTGCGCCGTCTGGCGGGCGTAGACCAGGTTCTTCACCACCCCGCGCTCCACCAAGTCGACGCGGTGGCGCGGCACGCCCTCACCATCGAACGGGGCCCCGCCCTGCACGGGATGAAACACATCGTCGTGGATGTTGATGTTCTCACCCAACAGCGGCTGGCCCACGCGGCCCGTGAGGCAACTTCGCTGCTCGTGAACCGCCAGGCCGCTAAAATCCATCACCAGGAAGCCGAGCAGGTCGAGGACCGCCGCCGGCTCCAAAATCACCGTGTATTTCCCGGGCGGAACCTCGCGCGGCGCGCGGCTTTCGAGCGCCTTGCGCACGGCCCGATCGGCCAGCGCTTGGGGATCCAACTCCTGCCAGTTGTGCCCGGTGTCCTTGGCCCACCCGGAGCTCGATTTACCCAGCATGGTAACGGAAAACTCGGTGACGCTCTCCTCGTGAAAAGCGCGCACGCCGCGCGAGTTGAAGAGTGCGCCGATGTTGGCGCCGCTCGAATAGACCCCGGCCGCCGTGAGGTGGTCCTTTTCCGCCCGCGCGATCACCTTGCGGATGGTCTCGGCCCGCGCCTTCGGGCTCAGCTCCAGGGTCGCGGGATAGAAACGATCGACGGCGCGGTAGGTCTGCGGCCCCAGCATGGGAAGCAGTTCCGGGTCGGGCGGCTGCAAGCGGGCCAGCGCCAGCGCGCTCTCGCACACCTGGCGAATGGAATCCTCGTCGAGCTTGTTGGTGCTGGCGCGGGCGGTGCGCTGCTCCACCACGGCACGCACAGAAAGGTATGCGCCTTCCTCCGCCACATTCTGGTGAATGACGTTGTTGGCGAAGCGGGTGAGCGAGTAGGACGTCCAGCCCATCATGGCCTCGGTCTGGTCGGCCGTGGACCACTTCAAAACCTTGTCGAAAATCTCTTGGGTGCGTTCGCGTGTCAGCATCGGTTGTCAGTTGTCAGTGGTCAGTTGTCAGTTCTCAGTTTTCCATTGGTTCTCAGTGATCGGTTGCCTGCCCCAATTATCTTGAGGTCGTTTAGCCACGAGGATTCCTCTTTCCGCGTCCGTCGGTCGGGCCCTGGCCGCGCAGCCACTCATCAAAGCGGGTGACCATCTGCTCGAGCCGCTCGATCTGTTGTGCGTGGCTACGCACCAGGCGTGTGATTTCGATCTGGAATCCCGTTGAGGATTTCACAAATGCTGTGACTGCAGCGGCCAGCCTGTCCAACCGCTGGTCAGTCGCTTTGCTTTGGGCCATGAGCTTGTTGATCTGTTCGTCGGTTATGGTTGCCCGGGCGACCAACTTGGCCAACTGCTTATCGGTCTGCACCACGATGATTTCCACGCGGCTAAGGCGTTGCTCGCTAGTCATGCGGCTTCCCGTTTCTCCTGCATAGCGCAGGCGGAGGGATGCGGCTGGGCCGCAGCCGACCGTTTGGAGGACCCCGAAGCGGCGGGTGAGGGCGGGGCCATAGGCGTTACTGCATCTAGGAAGAAGTTGTACTTAGCCACGGGGATTCCTTTTTTCTCGTCCATTGGTCGGGCCTTGGCCGCGCCTCCACTCCTCATGCGCATTGAGCATACGAGTTACCTCGTTGTGGAACTCGGTAGCGAACTTGATAAACACTCGCCGCCAGCCTGAGTTGATTTTTGCCTTTTGCCCTTTGCCTTTTGATTTGCCTTTGCCTTCCCAGCACAAGGAGCCATCCCCTCGTCGTAAGCCCGCCTAGCTGGAATATGCGACTCCCACCTTTACGTTGCGGAACCGCGCCGGCGAGGCGCCGTGCCCCGTGCCCATGGTTTGCATCGGCTGACCCTTGCCACAATTCGGCGTACCCCACAACGTCCACTCGCCAAGGCCGCAGATGGCATCGCACGAATTCCAGAAATCGGTGGTGATGCCGCCGTAGCTGGGGTTCTTCAGCATCCGGACCTTTTTGCCGCCCTTGATCTCCCAGCCGATCTCGGTGCCGAATTGGAAGTTATAGCGCCGGTCGTCGATCGACCAGCTCCGGTTGGTCTCAAAATAGATTCCATCGTCGGTGTCGGCGATCAGGTCGGCCAGGTTCCACGTCCCCGGCAGCAGGCTGACGTTGGTCATGCGGATGAGCGGAATGCGATTCCAGCTCTCCGCCCGCATGGTGCCGTTGGAGCGCTGCTCGCCGATGGCGGGCGCTGTCTCCCGCGAGGTCAAGTAGCCTACAAAGAGCCCGTCTTTGATGATCGGAGTGTTATGCGCCGGCACGCCTTCGTCGTCGTAGGCGAAGGTGCCGAGGCCCGGTCCGTGGCCAGGAGTGGCGTCGGCCACGATGTTGACGATCTCCGAGGCGTACTTCAGCTTGCGCAGCTTCTCCAGGGTAAGGAAACTCATGCCGGCAAAGTTGGCTTCCGCGCCCAGCACACGGTCGAGTTCGATGGGATGCCCCACCGACTCGTGCACCTGGAGGCCAAGCTGCGACGCCCCCAAAATGACGTCGCGCGTGCCTTGCGGGCACTGGTCGGCCCGGAGAAGGGCGACGGCTTCTTCGGCGACGCGCCCCGCGTGGCCGGGCAGATCGATCTCCTCCACCAGTTCGTAGCCGCGCAACTGGTGCTGCCCGCCGAACGAGTTGGGGTAAGAGCGGCGCTGGATTTCGTTGTTGGCGAACGCCGTGGCCACCAGGCCGGCGCCGGTCTGCGTCTTGATCTGATAGATGTCGGAACCCAGGCTGGAGAGAAAGAGCTGCTCGATGCGCCGGAAATCCAGCACTGTCTCGCTCAGGGTGACGCCCTTCACCTTGCGCATCTCCGCGTCTGCCTTGAGCAACAGGTCGAGGCAGGTGGAAACCGGCACGGCAAAGGGATCGATCTCGCACCCCGGCTCCCAGCGGTCGACAATCCTCTCCTCCGGCGCCAGGTTCACGTCGCTTTTTTTGGCCAGCGCGCTGGCACGTGCGATCTCCACCGCCAGCGTCGCCGTTCGATCCACCGACTCCCGGGCGAGGTCGTCGGTGGAGGCAAAGCCCCAGGCGCCGTCAGCGATCACGCGTACTCCCAAGCCGAGCGAGTCCGATTCCCGCACCTGCGAGGTTTGGCCGTTCTTGGTGGTGAGGTAACGCTGCCGGATCTCCATCATGCGCACGTCGGCATACTCGGCCCCACGTGCCAGCGCCGTATCCAGCGCCCGTTGTCCAACATCCTTCATCTTTGAGTTTCCTTTTCGCTTGCGACGGCAACTCGCTCATGAGGGTCTGCCATTACCGCCCTGATCGCGAAGCCATAGAACCCGAGGACGTCGCGCCGTGTCCGTTCGTACCTTCAGCCTTCTGCCCCCCTCGACTGACTTCCCCCTAACCCCCATATTTTTCAATCATATGGTGGATTTCTAGTTAAGTCATTTGCTTTCAATAACATCATGGCTTTTTGGGTTCGTACCGAAAACCCAAGCCAAGATCTTCATTAATATCAACACAATTTGGGTTCGGTCCGAAAAAATCAACGATCTTCGGTAGCCCGCTAAACTCTACTCAGGCTCCCAAATCTCCTTAAGGTCCAGAACAAACCCAAGCAACTCAGGATCGCCGGAAACCGACTCAGGATGGTTCAAGACCTCGACAGCCCTACCGTGACGATAGACGAGCACCTGCCGCGTATCCGGGTCGAGCAACCAGCCGAGCCGCGCCCCGTTCTCGATGTACTCCGCCATCTTGTTCTTTAGGTCCTCTAGGAGGTGCGTCGGCGACCCGAGCTCGATCACAAAGTCCGGGCAAAGGGGAAGAAACTTTTCTCGCTCCTCCTTCGAGAAGCGCTTAAGCCTTGACTTCAGGAGCCACGAAGCATCCGGACTCCGCACCGCGCGATTGGATAGCATGTAGCCGGCGGAGCACCCTAAAACGACACCCGTCCCGTCGCGCTCGCCCCACAGAGCTAGCTGCGTTGTGATTTTGGCACTGCGTTGACCTGTCAGGGACCCCGAGGGTGGATTGATCAGAATGTCTCCTTCGGCGGTACGCTCAATTTGCATCTCGCGGTTAAGCCCACAAAAGTAGAAAAACTGGTCATCGTTCATCTCGACGACGGACGCCGGCATTTTCACCGGCAGAGGTAGCGTCTCGACGCCCTCCAGAAGAATGGTCATCGTGACCTCATTATAGCATCGAGACGGCAGAGCGTCCCGGTTGCAGGGGCTGGGGCTAAGTGTGCCCTATTCCGAGTCCCACGCTGAGTCCCCCGAAGAGTGTAGAGCAACCCGACCCCTACAGGCCGCTTTCATCATCCGAGGTTGAGCGCCAAGCGCGGACGGGCTACTCGGGCTCCCAGATTCCCTTGAGATCCAGAACAAACCCCGGCAGCTCTGGTTCGCCGGAGACCGATTCCGGACGGTCGAGCGCCTCGGCAGCCCTGCCAGGACGGTAGACGAACACCTGGCATGCGTCGGGATCGATCAGCCAGCCTAGCCGCGCCCCGTTGGCGATGTACTCCGCCATCTTGTTCTTTAAGCGTGCGAGGCGGTCTGACGGCGACTTGAGCTCGATCACAAAGTCCGGGCAAAGGGGAAGGAACTTCCTTCGCACTTCCCTCGAGAAACCCTTCAGCCTTGACTTCAGGACCCATGACGCATCCGGACTCCTTACGGCGTGATCAGGCAGCGTGAAGCCGGCACTGGAGCCGAAGACGACTCCCCTCCGGTCGCGCTTGGCCCACATGGCGAGTTGAACGGCGACCTCGATTTCGCTTTGACTCGACTCCGACCCCGCAGGCGCCATAATGAGTACGTCCCCCTCTGCGGTGCGCTCAATTTGCAGCTCGCGGTTAACCTGGCAGAAATCGAAGAACTGCTCGTCGTTCATCTCGACGACAGACGAAGGCATCTTTACTACCAGAGGTGCCGTTTCGACGCTCTCCAACACGGTGGTCATCGTGAGCTCATTATAACATCCGAACTATGGCGCGTCCGCAATGGGGATCGTGGACGGCGCTTACAACCCCGGTTCGCATGGTCTAGCCTCGTTTCACTTTCGATTACTCAGCGTCATAAGTCGATGCCGAAACCTCCAAGCATGTCATTCTGAGCGCAGCGAAGAATCTCTCTTCAATTGAGCCGAACCGGAAAAACCCAAGAGAGATTCTCCGCTGCGCTCAGAATGACATGCGAACTGACTTCTGACGCCATGTTATAGCTTGCCGAAAGCAACCAGCCGATGGGAACACCACAGCGGTGTGTTGCGGTTTCGGGAAACTTCCCTCTGATTTCCCGTACCGCTTCTCCGCCGCGCACGCGGTCAGTGGCGTGGACCATGACTTTCGTCGTCCTTGCTCCTAGCCGCCTCCGGGTTACGCGGTTCATAAACGCAGAAAGGCTCCTCGTCGAGAAAGTCTCCCGTAGCGGCGAACGCCCGGGCGCGGCAACCCATGCAAATATTACGAAACTCGCAGTAACCGCACTTCCCCTTCAAATTGCCGGTGTCGCGGAGCTGCTGAAACACCGGGGCGTTTTCCCAGATCTCCGCCAAACTCTGCTGATTGAGGTTCCCTGCCAGAACCGGGAGGTANCCGCAAGGGTAAACTTCGCCCAGATTAGAAATGAACGCCACGCCCGTGCCGGCCAAACAGCCCTTAGTCATCGCCTGCATGCTATCAGGATGGCTGGCGGGATGGCCCGGATGTCCCGCCACGGTAGGTCGGGCGTGCGGGTGAAGGCCGATTCCGGTCGAGCCGGGCATGGTCATTTCCGTGGGGCCGATCTCCTGCCCGTTGCCGGCATAGGTGGGCGCCGCCAGCGAGGCAGCGCGCCTCTCTGCCGCGCGGCGTTGGCGTGCGACGCGGAAGTAGTGAGGCGCGCAAGTGGCTTTCAACTCGATGCCGCCTTCCTGCGCGCGGTCGTAAAACCAATTCAAGATCCTCTCGTACTCGTCGGCCGGGACCATCTGCTCTTCGGCAATGTCCACGCCGCAACCCACCGGAACCAGGAGGAAGGTGTGAAGGGCGTCGGCACCAATCCGGCGCGACATTTCCAACACATCGGGAAGTTGGTGGGCGTTGTGACGCGCGATCGTCATGTTGATTTGCACGGACATGCCGAGCTCTTTCAAATTTCGCAAGCCGCGCAGGGCCTGGTCAAATGCTCCCGGGATGCCTCGAAAGGCATCGTGGGTGGCAGCGTCCGCTCCATCTAGACTGATAGAGACGCGGCGCACGCCGGAATCCACGATCTTGCGAGCAACTGCCTGGTCAACCAGTGTCCCATTAGTGGCCAAGGCCACGCGCAATCCGCAATTGCGCGCATAGCTGGCCAATTCAAAAATGTCGTCACGAAACAACGGTTCGCCGCCGCTTAAAACCAGTATTGGTGAAGATAATTGAGCGACTTGCTTGATGATGTCCAGGGCTTTGGCGGTAGGTAGGTCATCAGGGGATGAGAGTTCCGTAGCAGTGGCGCGACAATGAATGCAACGCAGGTTGCACCCCTTGGTCACCTCCCAAAAAATGAGTCGCGGTTTGTCAGTCGTGGTTTTCATAAGAAGATCACAACCCAGACCGTCAAGTTGGCTGTTTCATGCAGCCTGCTCTTGCAAGAGCACGTCGGCTCCCGTTACCCCGACTCAGTCACTTCATCGCTACTCTTCATGCTCGTTAAGCGACACGCGAGCCCGACCAAGAGGTCGTCACAAAGTTCTCTCGCCCGAACCCGTAGGTTTCCCCCGGGCTTGTTTCCAGCAACAGAACTGGTCGTCGTTCATCTCGACTACAGACGATGGCAATTTTCACCACCAGGGGTTCGGTCTCGACGCTTTCCAATACAGTCGTCATCGTGACCTCAATTTACCTCAATTATAGCATTCGAGATCGTATCCGAGTCCTTGATTATACTTAAAGGAGTTGGCTAGTGGCGTCACTTGAGTGAGAGATGAGCGCTGGATCCATGGGTTTATTCCCTAAACTGAGCGAATTCTTCCGGCAACTTGATGCCAAACTTCTCGCAGAGAGCAGCGACGTCTCGATAATCCTTCTCCTTGAGCTTGTAGCCGCTATGAAATTTCACCATCCATTCAGGCGAAATACATGTGACGGTTCGACTATCTATCGAACCGGTTCCTGTCAATGAAGCGGCTGGGTACATCTCGGCATTTTCCGCCGGCCCGTACAGCCCGTTTCCCCTGTCATCGATTACGATGACGTGGAAGTCGATCTCTCTACCGTTTTCGTCACCCATAACAAAATTCCAGGGTCTGGCTTCCTCCAACTTGATGTCTTCGTATCCTCGCGCTTGTAGCAACTGACGCAGCTTCGCGACATCTTTCTGCTGAATGGCTATATCGAGGTCACGATGAGGGCGCGTCTGTTCGCCCAGAAGCGCGTCTACGCCCCATCCGCCATCGATCCAAATCGTGATCCCCAAGTTTTCCAGTTCGGTATAGAGGCTGATTACGTCGGCGGCAATCATACAGATCGTTTTCGGCAATCCACTATTGGCGTCAACTCAGAAGAGACGTTTCCCGATGATTGTGCGTGGGTTCCCAGGTGTTGCTGAAGTTGCTCAAGCAGGGGCGCCTGCCCCTTCAGGATCTTGTGGGTGGCTGTCTCAATTGCGAACCAGGCGGCTCGATCGATCTCAGGAAACTCCCGGTGACGGCCGGACTTCGGAGGCCACTCCATGGAGAATGTATTGCTCTTCAATGCTGCGGGGTCCAGGTCCTGATTCACCGCCCAAGCGTAGACAAGCTTCCCGCCCGCCTGGCGGATCGGTTGCAACGGTATGAACTCACCCTCGGGCAGGGTGAAGCCGGTCTCTTCTCTGAACTCGCGCTTCGCAGCCGGCAATGGATCTTCGTCGTCCTCGAACTCCCCCTTGGGGATGGACCATGCTCCATCATCTTTCTTGGCCCAGAACGCTCCCCCCGGATGGACCAACAGCACCTGAAGTTGGCCTGAGACCTCGCGGAAAAGCAGAAGGCCGGCGCTCTTCTTAGGCATGGCGATTAAAGGGTGAAGGGTAAAGCGTAAAGCATAAGAAGCCCGTCTTCGTTTACCCTTTACCCTTCACCCTTTACCCTTTCTTCCCACCGACTGCGAGAAAGAATTGAAGACCTCCGGTGTCATAATGGTCGAGCGTAGCTTAAGACCTCCCGGCGGAAGTCTTCGCCGGCCTGCTTCAAGTCGACAACATCAATACGGCGCAACGTCGGGATGCCCATGATTTCCTGCTTGATCCGCCACAAGAGCATATCGTCTACGGCCTCGGGCCCCATCAGGCCGATGTCGATGTCCGAATTCTCCTGGGCGTCGCCTCTCGCCCATGAGCCGAAAAGCACAATTCTGAATTCTGCCCCGGGCAAGCGTCGCCGGATGATACTCACGGCGTCTTTGATGATGTCATCCTTGTTCACCGCCACAGCCCCAGGCTTATTCTATCCGCCATTCGTCTTTTGAGATTCTTGATGCGCTTTGGATTGAGGTCCAAAGATGGAGAGGTGGTTGCCGTCAGGGTCATCGAAGTTTGCAACCCACGTGGTGGGCGTGATGCTGCGGGGTTCGTGAGTGAACTGGACTCCTTTCTCTCGTAGCGCCTGATAGGCGGCGGTCACGTCTTCAACAGAAAAGACGATCTCGCCGGCGCCGGCAACCTGGCCGCGCGCTCTGGCCGCCGGCTCGCTCAGGCACAAGGTGACCTTGCCGGCGTCCATGAACGCGAACCCAGGGATCTCACGCTGGATTTCCAGGCCCAGCTTGTCGCGATAGAAATCCAGTGACCGCGTCACATTCTGAACGCCCAGCATAACGACGCTCACTTGAGTGAGCTTGAAATCCGTCTCTTCCATGTTTCCTCAAGCGCGGGCAGAATCTGCCAAACGAGAGAGTGCCCTCGCCATGGACTGCGGTAGCGCAGCTACCGCCTTCGCTTGCGGCACGCCACCGATTCACGAAGAAGGCGGGCTAGACGCCGGCGCTACGTCTTCAATCCAAAATCCAAAATCGAAAATCCAAAATCGCGCAATCACCCAATCGCACAATCACCCAATGCCTACGTCCCTTCCGCCCACGAGTTGAGGTACTCCTCCTGCTCCGGCGTAAGTTTATCGATGGTGATGCCCATCGATTCGAGCTTCAACCGCGCGATCTCCAAGTCGATGTCCTTGGGCACGGAGTAGACCTTGGCTTCGAGCTTGCTCCCATTCTTCACCATGTACTCGGCGGCGAGCGCCTGATTGGCGAAGCTCATGTCCATGACCACGGCAGGGTGACCCTCGGCTGCCGCCAGGTTAATCAGCCGGCCCTCGCCCAGCAGATAGATTTTGCGGCCGTCGCGCAGCGTGTATTCCTCCACCGAGTCGCGCGTCTGCCGCTTGCCCAGCGACAGCTTTTCGAGCGCGGGGATATCAATCTCCACGTTGAAGTGGCCGGAGTTGGCAACCACGGCGCCGCTCTTCATCACCTTGAAGTGCTCCTCACGCAGGACGGACTTGTCGCCGGTGAGCGTGACGAAGATGTCGCCGACTTTGGCCGCTTCGCTCATGGGCATGACGCGGTAACCATCCATCACCGCTTCCAACGCCCGCGTGGGGACGACTTCGGTGACGATGACATCGGCGCCCAGGCCCTTGGCGCGCATGGCCACGCCGCGCCCGCACCAGCCGTAGCCGCTCACCACCACTTTCAGTCCCGCGAAGAGCAGATTGGTGGCGCGAATGATGCCGTCGATGGTGGATTGTCCGGTCCCGTAGCGGTTGTCGAACAGGTGTTTCGTGTCGGCGTCATTCACCGCCACGATGGGGAACTTCAGCACGCCGTCTTTGGCCATGGCGCGCAGCCGGATGACGCCGGTGGTGGTCTCTTCCGTGCCGCCGATGATTTCCGGAATCAGCTCCTGATGCTTGCTCAGGATGGTGCTTACCAGATCGGCGCCGTCGTCCATGGTGACTTGCGGACGATGGTCGATGGCCGCCTGAATGTGCGAATAGTAAGAGGTGTTGTCCTCGCCTTTGATAGCGAAAACGGGGATGTGGTAGTCCACCACCAGCGATGCGGCCACGTCGTCCTGGGTACTCAGCGGGTTCGACGCACAAAGCACCACCAGCGCGCCGCCATCGCGCAGCGTAATGGCCAGATTGGCGGTTTCGCTGGTCACGTGCAGGCAGGCCGAAAGGCGCACCCCCTCCAGCGGCCGTTCCTTCTGAAACCGTTTGCGAATGGACGCGAGCACGGGCATCCACTGATTGGCCCACTCGAT
>JGI26339J46600_10000300_pt1 | contig 17047 bp, 13 predicted proteins | sample BogFormECP12_OM1_FD_46600 | JGI IMG/M metagenome (IMG submission 46600) | reverse complement strand
AGAGGCCGGCTTTAGCCGGGCATCTTATTGAATTCACAGTGCCGCCCTAAAGGGCGCCGCTACGAAAACCGTTCGAAACAGGGTTTTTCAGCACCCTGCTAACTAACGCCACGCCTGGGTTCCTATAAGGGAAGCACGGTGCCGATTCCTGCCGCAACGGCTCTGCGGTGGACCAGAATCGCGACTGCCATGTCGTCGAGGGCGAGGCCCAGATTGATTGCCATGGTCCGCTCGAAGTGCGATTGCCGTCCCTGCTTCCTTCCCGTTGCGAGTTCGCCCAGATCGGCGTAGGGTTCGGGAGTGTCGCGAAAATAGCCCGCTTGCCGGTAGTATCTCATCTGCTCGCGGTCATCCGTGGCGATCTTGTCGGCTTCACGTAGTGCCTCGCCCTGCCAGTAGGAATCAAAATCCACCAGGCTGGCAAACGCTCCGGGGTTCAGCCAACCTGCGGGAATGGTTGCTTGGGGGTGTTTCGAGATCGGGCCCGATGTAACCACGATATCCAGCCCTTCGACCGCCGCCGAAACTTCGCTGACCGCTTCCGCCTTTACGCCGAGTGCGTGCGACATTTCGGTGGCGTATGCCTCGGCCCTCTCCGGATAAATGTCGTACGCCTTCACGTGCGTGATCGGGAACAAGCACGTCAGCGCCTCCAGATTGCTGCGCCCCTGAACGCCACACGCGATCACACCGACGGTCGAACTGTTTTTTCGAGCGAGATACTTGGCCGACAACGCTGTGGCAGCCCCGGTGCGCTGGGCGGTGATCCATGTACAGTCCATCACGGCCGTGGGGATGCCTGTCTCCGGGTCGTTCAGAATGAGCAGACCCGCGATGTAAGGCAGTCCTTGATCCCTGTTCCGGGGGTAGCCGGAAACCCACTTGATTCCGGCCGACTCCAGGCTGGGAATGTACGCCGGCATAGCGTGGATGAAGGCATCCGGGCGCGGATGGATGCCAGGTTTGGGTGGCATCTCGACTCTGCCCTCGCCCTTCTCTCGGAACATCTGCTCCAGGGCTTCGATGGTCTCCCGCATGGAGATATGGAGGCTCTCGACGTCGGCCCGGGAGAGATACAAGAGCGTTCCGCTCGCCATAGCAGCGACTCCTCTGCACGAGTCTCGATTGTCCCTAGCCTATCCTTTCATCCCCTGGGGGCGCTGTGGCCACGCTCCTCTGGCCAACCACCAGACTTCGCCTTCGGCCCATAACCACGCTGAACCCTTCGCGGCCGCAATTCTCAGGGCAGCAGTTCGGTAGGAGAATCTGTCCGCCGGGGAATATCAGTTGCGCGAAGCCGCAGAGAGTGTGCGCGCACCTGTGCGCTTCGCCGCCGCCCAGCGTTTCTTGGCGGACAAAGAGAGCCTTCTCCTGCCTTCTTCGGAGAGCTTCCGGCTTTGCTTCCCGGTCGCTTCTGCAACCTCTCGCGCCTTGGGAGTCGGAGTCGGCGCCGCTGGTAGAGTTGAGGGTCCTTTCATGGCTGCCTTAGCTTGATCGATGTTGCTGACGGCGGCGCGCAGCAGATCGCGCGCGCCGGCGACAGGCTCACCGGCCTTGTATTGGTCGATGACCAAAGCCAGCAACAGCTTTGCTTTGTTCAGTCTTCTTAAGGCCTTTTTAGCTTTCATCTGACGCTCCATTCTGAATCCGAAGTGTAAACTCGTGGATTCGTCTTTGAGACTAGCATGATTTGTGGGCTGATACATCGTAGTTTCCCATTTCACGAGCGACCTGGGCCGTTCCCGTGCAACGACGCCATGAGGATCTCGCGCAATTCATCCGTGGTGAGCACGATCGGGTTACCCTTTGTGCTGCTCGCCCTGGAGGCCCCTTCTACCAGGATCGTGACGTCCCTTTCGTCAATCCCATAGGATCGGAGAGGCGCAATCCCCAGTTCGTGGCACAACTCGCTCACCCATCGGACTCCCTCTTCCGGTCCGGCGTGCGGCTCGCCGGTGAGAACGCGAGCCACAGTTTCGTAGCGACGCAACGCCTCGCTCTCCGGCGCGCGGCGACGCAACGCACGAATGTTGATCGCCATTGCATGGGGCAACAACGCCGCGCAGACGGTGCCGTGCGGTGCGGGAAACATTCCTCCTATGGGCGCAGCAAATCCGTGCACCACTCCCAAGGCCGCGTTGGCGAGCGCTAGGCCTCCCAGGAGACTGGCCAGCGCCATATCGGTCCGCGCCTCGAGGTCATTTCCCTGGTGATAGGCGCGGCGCAGCGAGCGGCTGACCCGCCCCAACCCTTCCCGGCAGAACCCGTCGGTGAGGGGATTGGCCCGGACGGAAACGTTAGGCTCGATCAACTGGGTCAGCGCGTCGAGCCCGGTGCTGGCAGTGACCGCCGGTGGCAAGCCCAGCGTCAGCTCGGGATCGACAACCGCCAGCCGCGGCAGCATCAGTGGGCTTCGCAGGCTCACCTTGACCCGATGCTCAGGCAGGGCCAAGACGGCGTTGCGGGTAACCTCAGAACCGGTGCCAGCCGTCGTCGGGACAGCGATGAAAGGAGCAGGGCCATGATTCAGGGGCTGGCCTCGACCGACCACTTCCAGATAGTCCAGAGGCTCCCCTGGATTGGTGAGCAGGGCGGCGATGGCCTTGCCGGCGTCGATCGCGCTCCCGCCGCCGAAGCTGATGACGAGGTCGCACGCCCCTTGTCGAGCGCTTTCGAGGCCGGAGCGGACCAGGTCGAGCGTAGGCTCACCTGCCACGGTGAATGGCAGGCACGAGACTCCCGTCGATTCAAGTTGCTTTACCAGCCAAGCGGAAGGCTCCGAGCACCGTCTGGTAACGACGAGGGCGCGCCTTCCCATTTCTTTGGCGGCTGGCACCAACTCGCGCACCGTGCCGGCTCCGAAGAGGATGCGGCTGGCAGTTCCAAACTCAAATCGCATGGCCCCTCACCAATCCCGATCGTCCGGAAACACGTTGGCATAACTGGCGCGGGTACGTGGCTCCGCTAGCATGCTTTCGACCTTGTCTCGCCATGCCTGGTAGTGTGCGGTCTCCCTATGAAGGGCCGGCGCGTCACTCGTCCGGTAGACCTCCACCAGCACGAAGCGGGTGGGATCATCCTGCTGCTGGACGACGTCAAACCGGGCGATGCCGCTCTCTTTTACACTGTTGCCCGCATTCTCAATGGTCGCCTCCTTGAACTGTTCCACGAATTCCGGCTTCACCCGGACGTGGACGTGAACAATTAGCATTGGACCTCCTCCTGGGAAGAATTGACGATTGACGATTGACGATTGACGATTGAAAGAGGCGGGTACGCACGCCGCACGGCCCTTCCGATACGCCATCTACCATCGTTGTGATCCCTCTTCCAATCTTCAATCGTCAATCGTCAATCGTCAATTCTTCTCAGCGGGGCAAGCGTGTGGTTATTGTCGGACTTTCTGAGCGCCCATGGCTCACTTATTCCACCACGCTGATCGGGTACTCGTTCTCGCTCAGTACATTGTCCCCCTGCTTCAGTCGAAGCACCAGTTGATAGCCGCCGGGAGCGATATTGATCGGCAGCGTGGCGTAGATCTTGGGCAGTTGGATGACCCCATCGGAGGGAATGGGATCCTTCGCGTCGGCCGCGGCCAGCGCGGTGTCCTGGCCTTGGCCGCGGAGACTCACTTCGCACCTCGCGCCAGCTAGCTGCCTATGCTCGTCATTCACCACCCAGGGGTCGATCGCCATGTCCAGTCCGGCCTCAGCCAGGTGCTGCGAGTCTTTCCCCAGGCTCCAGACGATTCGATCGAGGTCCGCCTCGATCAAGATGGGTTGGAAGGCGCGCCGTACGGCGAAGTAACCCAGCTTGGGTTGGCGCGCGTAGCTCACCACCGACCAGGTGATGCCCGGCCAGCAATCCACAAACTCGAACTGGAAGAACGATCCAATTTTCTTGTACTTCTCGCGGCGGTAGTGCTCGATGGCGTACTGGAGAAGCTCCGCTTGATAGCGTTGCGAATTCTCCACGAAGGCGGCCCAGTTGGTGGGCATGGGAATCTTGGCCACCTTGAACGTCTGGTCGTACTGGAAATCGTGATAGGCCATCTTGGCCCAATCCGGCGGCCACGCGTCGCCGACCATTTCTTTCACTTCTTCCAGCGAAGGCAGCGCCTGCGCGCCCAGCTCCGAAATGATGGGCCCGCCCGGCGGCGATCGGTAGTTGTGGTAGTCGCCGCCATACCACCCTTCGTAGTAGTGCTCGTTGAAAGCCGATACGGGCCGCACCGGCCGCGACGAGTCCTCTTGGGCGCCCACGCGGGCGAGGAAGGGATCGAGCACATTCACGTTGTACGCCGTGGATTCGTTCTGGCACACCCAGGTGATGATCGACGGGTGGTTGTAGAACTGCCGGATCATGTCGCGAAGCTGGCGCGCCGCCTCCAGCATGAGGTCGTCGGTGTGGGTGTAGTCCCACTGGAGCGGGAAGTCCTGCCAGGCGACGATGCCGGCGCGGTCGAGCGCGTCGTAGAGTTCCTCGCGGTTCACCTGGACGCACACCCTTACCCCATTGATGTTGGCTTGGCGCAGCAGCTTGACGTCCTGGGTTATGCGGTCGGGCGTGTAATGCGCCAGCCACATATCCGGCACGATGCTGGTGCCGCGGATAAAGAAGCGCATTCCGTTCAGCCGCCAATCGCCCGTCTTCTCGTCGAGGGTGATGGTGCGCACTCCAAATCTCACCTCGCGCTGGTAGACGGCCGCGCCGCCGGTGGTCCCGCTGGTGGACAGCGTCAGCCGGCAGGTGTAAAGGTAGGGCTCGCCCAAATCCCAGGTCCACCACAGATGCGGCTGTTCCATCGGCAGTACGAGTACCGCCGTAGCTTCCGGAGTAGGGAGATTGAGATCTAGTGAGACCTTGGCAGTGTCGACCCCGGGGACCTCCGCCGTCAACGTATACCACCCGGGGCTCGTGGCGCGCACTTCCGCCGTGATGAAGATCTTGGCGTCCAAGCCCTCGTCCTTCTCGTGGCCCGGCGTTAGCTTGCGATCGTAAAGGTAGGGCTGAAGCTTGACGTTGCCCAGCCACGCTGCATGCCGCACCTCGAGCGCCACGCTGTTCCAGATGCCGGCCGAGGTGCCATCTTGCCCGACTTTGGGATCGTCGGCGCCTCCCGGTTTGCAGTCCCAATGCGTGAGCACCCCCTTGATCACCCGCTTGTGGTCGGGCCAGACCGTGCCCGGTTCCTCGAGTGGCGCATCGACGGTGACCATCAGATGATTGGCGCCGCGCCTCATTTTGCCGGTGACGTCGAACTCGAAACTCTGAAAGTAACCCTCGTGCTTGCCTGCCGGCTCCCCGTTCAGGGCCACGTCAGCAAAGTAGTCCACACCATGGAATACCAGAAACACGCGATCCAGAGCCGTGAGTTTCCGCGAGAAACTGAAATCGCGCTCAAACCTCACCCGTCCGTTGAAGTTGGCGAGGCCCTGGAGGTGCCAATTGGAGGGTATGGGCATGGTCCCAGGCGCCGGCAGACTAGTCGTGCTGGCCGTGTCATCCACAATGGAGCCGTTCGGCTTCAAGGTGGTGCGGGCAAGAGGCGTGTACTTCCAGTTTCCATCGAGCGAAACGATTTGGGGGCCAATTGGGAAGCCAGCTTGGCCGCTAGCCTCTACACGCACCGCCAGCGCGGACGTCAGGAAAAGCAGCCCAAGCAGTACCAAGCCTTTCATCGGAGTCCTCCTCGATTTTAGATTGAGCAAGCCTTCGCCCGAAAACGTGAGAGTCTACGACCCGGGGTGGATTAACCCCACGTCGGCGAGTCCGTTCAGGATAAACTGGACCGCCACCGCCGTCAGGAGCAACCCCATAAATCGCATCATGATACGAATCCCCGTAGGGCCGAGGCGGCCCCGCACTCGGTCGGCGGCGGCCAGCACGGCGTAGGAAGCGATGGAGGTGATGGCGATGGCCACAAACACCGGAATGGTTTGCCACCACCGGCCCGATTCACCCATCAACACCAACACGGTGGAGATGGAACCGGGCCCGGCCAGCATCGGGATCCCCAGGGGGATGACGCTGACGTCCGCTTTGTCGCAGGCCTCTTGCGGCTCGCCTTCGACTTCGTTAGTGGGCGACCGGCGCGCTTGCAGCATGTCGATGCCGATGAGCAAGAGAATGATGCCGCCGGCGATCTTGAAGGCCGGCAGCGTGATGCCGAAGGCTTTGAAGATCAGGCTGCCGGTGAGCGCGAACAGCGTCAGCACCAGGAAACACGTCCACGCCGCCCGGCGCGCCACGCGGCGCCGCGAGAGCGGGTCTTCATCAGCGGTCATGGTAAGGAAGGCCGGAATCACAGCGAAGGGGTCTACCAGGAAGAAGATCGAGGTAAACGCGATCAGCGAGAACTTGACGACGGCAGCGAGGGTTGCCTCCATGGAGCTCTCGGGTGGTCAGAGGGCAAAAGACCAAAGACAGAGATCAAGGACCTATCCAGAATCAGAAGTGAAGTCGAACCATTAAAGTGTTATTGGCCGTAATTTGCACTGTGTTCTCGCCTGGCGAACCGCCGGGCGGCGGCATCACCTTGTACACGTGCGGGCCTGCCGGCAAGGGCACCGTCACTGGGCTTAGTCCCGACGACTTGCCGTCGATGAGGACCTCGAGGCCGGGCGGGGTGGTTTCGATGCGGAGCGCCCCCAATACGGCCGTGAGTTCGAAGTTGACCGGTTGTTCGCCTCCTGCGGTGACTTCGACTTCCTGAGAGGCAGTTTGATAGTTGTCAGCCACCAGCGACACGCGGTGCTTTCCCACCTGCAACTGGGCCGGGTGGGGCGTCAGCCAGCCATCTTTGAGATTACCATCGATCAGTATCTTTGCCGGCACGTTCGACCGAATATTCAGCGTTCCCATCCCGGCGGACTTCGAAGCCTTTTCGGGAATGGGTTTGATCGGGCGAGACACCGGTGGTTCAGAGGGCGTTGCTCCGGTGGTCTCCGGAGCGGAGAGTTTGTTGTCGGCTGGCTTGGCCCCAGGGGACTGCGCCTGGCCGGGCGGCGGTTGCTCAGGTCCAATCTGGCTGGCCGGAGGAGTTGCGGGCAGGTTGCCCGCAACGGGCGGGGCGGCGTGCTTGCGATACAGAATCAGGCCAACAATTAGCGCCAGCACCAGCAGGGTCAGCGGCAGCAGCCACACCAAGGGCGAATGTTTCTCCTCGTGCGTGTCAGCGACCACGGCGGGGCCTCGCGGTGGGGCCACTGTCGCGACTGCGGTTGCAACTGTCCCCTTGCCGGGGGCATCGGTAGCCGTCGCAGGCTGAAGGACGGGCGCCGCGCCCACAGCGCCGGGGCGCGCAGAAGCAGTGGCCGCGGCAGCGGGCCCCGATGTCACGGCCAGGGGACGGGTCAGCACCACGGTCTCGTTGGAGGCCGCCATCGCTCCCAGGTTTCGATAATTCTTCAAGTCGTCCACCAGTTCCCTGCAACTCTGGTAGCGATCGTCGGGCGACTTGGCCAGAGCCTTGCTCACCACAAAATTCAAGCCCGGATGAATGGTGGGATCGAGTTCGCGCGGCGGAATCGGCGTGTCGTGAACGATCTTGTAGATCACGGTCGTCACGCTCTCGCCGTAGAACGGCTTCTCACCAGTGAGCAACTCGTAGAGAATGACGCCCAGCGCGAAGATGTCCGAGCGTCCGTCGAGGGTCCGTCCCTTAGCCTGCTCGGGCGACATGTAATTGGGCGTGCCGAGCAGTTGTCCGGCTCGGGTGGTCAGGTTGGTGGTCGCACCTTTGGCCGTGCCGAAGTCCGTCACTTTCACCAGCCCGCTGTCAAGGATCATGATGTTGGCGGGCTTCACGTCGCGATGGACGATCTTGTGCAAGTGGGCGAAATCGAGCGCACTGCCCACCTGCTCCACAATCGGAGCGATGGTCTCGAGGGGCAGGATCCTTTGCTCCTCCACCAGTTTCTGCAACGACTTTCCCTGCATGTACTCCATGGCGAGATAGAGCATGCCCTCTTCCTCGCCAAAGTCGTAAACGGTGATGATGTTGGGATGAGTGAGCGTGCCCGCCGACTGGGCCTCGAACTGAAAGCGAGCGCGGAACGCCTCGAAGTCGCCTGGCGCCAAGCCCCGCGAAAGCATCGTCTTGATGGCGACCGTGCGGTTGATCACCGGGTCGTAGGCCTTGTAGACTACACCCATGGAGCCGCGCCCGACCTCTTCCACAATCTCGTACCTGCCTGCCCTCTCCATAATTCACCCCGGAGATTCTGCGCCGTGTCCGCCCGGCCGGCAGTCCGACCGCTGGGCCCGGCGCTCGACAACCCCTTGAGCCGACCCGAGAATGGGATCCAAGCGCTTCCGCAGGAAGCGTTGCGAGTCCAAAAAATCGCCTAGCAAGGACCGATGCAAGAGAAGAGTAGCGCGTGCCAGTCCCCAAGTCAATCGGCGTCACGAGGTGGGCTGCGCGAAGCGCCTTGGAGTGCGGCGGCTTCACGCCGCCTTGGCACCCGATCAACCAGGAAGGCGGCGGCTTCACGCCGCTTTGGCATCCGACCAACCAGGAAGGCGGCGTCAAGCCGCCGCACTCCAAGGCGCTTCGCGCAGGACCCTGCCGCTGCCTGCCGCGGTCAGCGGGTTTCTTTGCCGGCCAAGACGTTCCTCTTGTTCGCCCTGGCCAATTGGTCACTTCGTCCAATTTGGTTGCGGCCCGAGGCCTCGCCAGGTTGTATACTTTTCACTCAAGCACAAGGACGCGGAGAGGCGGAGAAGAAGAAGGAACCGAATAATCATCGGTGGCCCGCTGCCCTTGGTCGCTTGCCTTTTGGGCTCGTTTGCCAAACGGAACGACGCCGGGCAAAGAACTAAAGCCAAACGATAGAGGACGAAGTCAGCGATCATGGTTGGTACCACGGTCTCCCATTACCGGATCCTGGAAAAGCTCGGTGGTGGGGGCATGGGTGTGGTTTACAAGGCTGAGGATCTGGTCCTTGGCCGGTTTGTCGCCCTGAAGTTCCTTCCGGAGCAGTTGGCGCACCGCTCCCAAGCTTTCGGACGCTTCCAGCGCGAGGCGCGCGCCGCCGCCGCTCTGAATCATCCCAACATTTGCACCATCCACGAAATCGGCGACCACGAGGGGAAGCCCTTCATCGTCATGGAACTGCTGGAAGGGCAGACGCTCAAGGAGTTGATTGGTAGCGGAGCAATCCGCGCTCCCGCGGGAGGTCCAAGCCCTCCTCTACCGGTTGAGGCCTTGCTCAATCTCGCCATTCAGATTGCCGACGCGGTGAATGCCGCACACCAAAAAGGGATCATCCATCGGGACCTCAAGCCCGCGAACATCTTTGTCACTGGTCGTGGCCAGGCGAAGATCCTCGATTTCGGCTTGGCGAAACTAACCGTAGGGGCGAGCGGCGCTCGCCCGCCGGAGCAGGCCGAACGCCGTTCGGCCCTACATGACGCGCCGACGGCGGATGTCGATCTCGAACACCTCACCGCTCCCGGGGTGCCGATGGGCACCGTTGCCTACATGTCGCCCGAGCAGGCGCGGGGGGAGGAACTGGACGCCCGCACCGATCTCTTCAGCTTCGGCGCCGTTCTTTATGAAATGGCTGCGGGTAGACACCCATTCCCGGGCACCAGCAGCGCAGAAATCTTCACCGCCATTCTCAGGGACCGTCCGATGCGCGCTTCGCAGTTTAATCCCGCGCTGCCGGCGAAGCTGGAAGGGATCATCACCAAGGCGCTGGAAAAAGACCGCAGCTTACGGTATCAGACAGCCGCCGACTTGCTGGCCGATCTCAAGCAACTGACGACGACGGTAGGGGCGGGGCTTGCCCCGCCCTGGGCGGGGCTTGCCCCGCCCACGAGCGGTCGGGAAGTGGCTGTCCCGGTAGGGGCGCCGCAAGCGGTGCCCCTACGGCGTAGATGGCTCGCAGCAGCCGCTACGCTTGCCCTCGCGGCGCTGGGCGCAGTCCTCTACCTGCGTAGCCACCGTCGCCAACCCGCCTTAACCGAGAAGGACACGGTTCTCCTCGCTGACTTCACCAACCAGACGGGCGACGCGGTTTTTGACGACACCCTGAAACAGGCGCTGGCGGTGGCACTGCGCCAGTCGCCCTTCTTGAGTGTCCTTTCCGACGATCAGGTGGCGGCGATGCTGCGGTTGATGCAGCGCCCTGCCGGCACGGCAGTTACCGGGGAAGTGGTGCGCGAGGTCTGCCAGCGCGTCGGCAGCCGAGCCTACATCGCGGGCTCGATTGCCGAGCTCGGGAGCCAGTACGTGCTCGGCCTGAAGGCCGTAAGTTGCACGGGCGGAGACGCGCTGGCCGAAGAGCAGGCGACGGCAGCGGGCAAAGAGAATCTGCTGAACACTTTGGGCCAGGAGGCCGCCAAGCTGCGCCAAGAGCTGGGCGAATCGCTCGCCTCAGTACGGAAGTTCGATACGCCGCTGGAGCAGGCCACCACCTCTTCCCTCGAGGCTCTGAAAGCATACAGCGTCGCGTTGAGGGTCCGAAATGAGCAAGGCATTGCGGCCTCGCTGCCATTCATTCAACGGGCCATCGAGCTGGACCCCGGCTTCGCCTCCGCCTACGGAGAGCTCGGCTCGATCTACTACGACCTCTGGCAGCCGGCGCACGCCGTTGAGTACATCACTAAGGCATATTCATTGCGCGAGCGCACGAGTGAGCGGGAAAAACTCCAGATGACGATGCTCTACTATAGATTTGCAACGGGTGAACTGGGAAAGGTAGATCAAATCTGCCAGGAAATAATCAAGGACTATCCGAAGGATGGCGCCCCCTACCATGAACTGGCCGAGGTTCGCGCTTATGAGGGCGATTACGCAGCGTCTGTCGAACTGTTGCGTCAATTTATACGCTTCACACCCAACAGCGTTCTCGGTTACACCAATCTGGGTTGGCGTCTCATGGCGGTAGGCCGCCTCGACGATTCGCGGAAGGCCTTCCAAGAGCCGCTTTCGCGCAATCTCGACGAAGAGTCTGTGCACTTGGGCCTCTACGGTCTTGCTTTCCTCGCCGGGGACGCCCAGGGAATGGCGAGCCAAGCCGCCTGGTTTGGGGGCAAGCCTGATATCCAGCATGAAATTCTCTCGTTCGAGGCCGACACAGAGGCCTATGGCGGCCATCTCGCGAGGGCACGTGAGCTGACCCGGCGAGCAGTGGATGGGGCCGTGCATGCCAACAGCTCGGAAGCTGCCGCGGCAGCCCGCGTGAACGCCGCGCTGCGAGAGGCAGCCTTCGGCAACGCTGCTGAGGCTCGCTGGGAGACGGAGGCAGCCCTTAGGCTCGCGCCGGATAGCCGGGACATTGAGGCTCAGGCAGCGCTCGCCAACGCTTGGAGCGGTGATGACGGCGGGGCGCGTAAGCTGGAGAGTGATCTCAAAAAGCGATTTCCCCTCGATACCCTCGTTAATGGCTATTGGCTTCCCATCATCGACGCACGGACGGAACTTGCGAAAAACAATCCGGCTGTAGCTGTGGATCGTCTGCAGACCCTTCAATCTCCCTTGGAGTTTGGGTCAATCCCCAACTACGCGAACGGTACCTGCCCGTACACCCCGTACACACGGGGGGAGGCCTACTTGGCCGCTGGCCAGGGCAGCGCGGCGGCAGGCGAATTTCAGCGAATCCTCGATCATGCCGGCCTCGTCCTGAATTGCGCCACCGCCGCGCTAGCGCGTCTCGGCCTTGCTCGCGCCTATGCCCTGCAAGCCGGTTTCCCCGTCACGGTGGGCTTCAGCCGCGCATTCTTGGCGCGGTTGTTGCACCCGCACTCCGGAGGCCGCCGGGTCGAAGCCAAAGCCGGGCCGGAGGCCGGCGCTGCGAGCCCGGAGTTCGAGGCCAAGGCCCGCGCCGCCTACGAGGATTTTCTGACCCCGTGGAAAGATGCCGACCCCGATATTCCCATCCTGAAACAGGCAAAGGCGGAATACGGTAGACTGCAAAGGGAGGGTGGCCCCTAGTGTTGCTGTAACATTCGATTTTTTCTTACAATGTCTGATCCACCCAATCTGGGGTCTTGCAACGACCCATCAAAGAATGGGCGATTGCAGATTGACGATTGACGATTGGAAAAAAAGAAGGCAGGCAAGCCGCGCGGCCCCTTTTCATTGGCCATCTACAATCGTCACTGAGCTTCTCTTCCAATCGTCAATCGTCAATCGTCAATCGTCAATCGGCAATTCTTCTCAAGGAGGCGTGATGGCAAAGATGAGGGTAGCGCAGGTGGCGAAGCCGGGAGCCGACTTCGACCTGGTGGAGCGTGATGTGCCGCAGCCGGGTCGCGGGCAGGTGCGGGTCCGCGTTCAGGCGTGCGGGATCTGCCACAGCGAAATGTTCGTCAAGGAAGGCCAGTGGCCGGGAATCCAGTACCCGCGGTCGCCGGGTCACGAAATCGCCGGCATCGTGGACGAACTGGGCCCGGAGGTCCCGGACTGGAAGAAAGGACAGCGCGTCGGAGTGGGTTGGTACGGCGGACGGTGCGGCCATTGCCCCGCTTGCCGCCGCGGTGACTTCATCAATTGCGCGACCATGCCGATAACCGGCATCAGCTTCGACGGCGGCTATGGGGAATACATGCTGGCGCCGGCGGCAGCCCTGGCCGCGATGCCCGATGAGCTCACACCGGCCGAAGCCGCTCCCCTGCTCTGCGCCGGTGTCACCACTTTCAACGCGCTGCGGCACAGCGGCGCGATGGCGCCGGATCTGGTCGCGGTACAGGGCATCGGCGGCCTGGGACACCTCGCCATTCAGTTCGCCAACAAGCTCGGGTTCAAGGTGGTGGCCATCGGGCGCGGCCCGGAGAACGCCGATCTCGCGCAACGGCTCGGCGCCAGCACCTACATCGATAGTCGCGCGCTCAACGCTGCGGAAGAACTCACGAAGATGGGTGGAGCGCGCGTGATCCTGTCGACGGCGCCCAGCGGCAAGGCCATGTCGGGGTTGATCGACGGGCTGGGCAACAACGGCACGATGATCGTGATAGGCGCCAGCATCGAACCGATCGAGGTGGCGCCGGTGCAGTTGATTCGGGGAACTAGAGGCATCCAGGGTTGGGCTTCCGGAACGGCGGTCGACTCGGAAGACACCCTCCGATTCGCGGCCATGACGGGCGTTCGGCCGATGATCGAGCCGTATCCCCTGGAGCGGGTCAACGAGGCTTACGGGCGAATGATGAGCGGCAAGGCGGAATTTCGAGTGGTGCTAACCATGGCGGCTTAGAAGTTGTGAAAATTAAACACAGAGGCACGGAGACACAGCGCGGCGTGTCAACACAGAGGTCACTGAGGCTTCACAGAGGGAACAGAGAAGAAAGCGGTGAAGGAAGCGTGCTGCTCTCGGTCTTCTCCGTGACCTCTGTGAGCCCTCTGCGAACTCTGTGTTGGAGCTTTTTTTTCGCGCGCCGCGAAGGATCTTAATGCTTATATTACAGAGAAGAGCATGAGGGTCACACGAAGATATCGGTTGTTTACAGGCGTTCCCGTTTTTCTCTGTACCTCCGTGTCTCTGTGATGGAAGCTCTTTCGCATCATTTCAGGCATGTCCCCACGTCGCATCCGTCGTCTTCGCCGCGCTGAGTTACCCATCGACACCATCGCGTTGGCGCGCTATCTCATCGGCAAGACGCTGGTGCACGATCTCCCAGAGGACGCGGACGGCCCCGGCGTCAGAATGAGCGGACGCATTGTCGAGACGGAAGGCTACGTCGTCGGTGATGCGGCGGGGCACGCCTTTCGCGGGCAAACGCCACGCAATAGCTCGCTCTTTCTCCGGCGTGGGCACGCCTACGTCTACTTCACCTATGGTTCGGCGTGGATGCTCAACGTTTCCAGCGAGACGCCCGGGATCGGCGCCGGGGTCCTGCTGCGGGCCATCGAGCCGCTGGAGGGGATTGCCGCGATGGAACGCCACCGCGGCACGACGCGACTGCTCGACCTCGCCCGCGGTCCGGGCCGGCTCGCCGCCGCGCTACGGATTGACAAGCGATACGATGGTGTCGACCTTTGCGCCCGGGGACCGCTGTGGCTCGGTGCCGCCGTCAAGCCTACAGGAACCATCGGCGAGTCCGTGCGCATCGGCATCACGCGCGAAGTAGAACGGCCGCTTCGCTTCTTTGAGCGCGGCAATCCGTTTGTGAGCGGTCCCAAGCGGTTGAATGTGATTGACGATTGACGATTCGAAAACAAGAGGGGAATCCACAGATTGCGCAGATCTCACAGACTCATGATAAGAAGGCAAGAGAAGCGAATGGTGTTGTTTTGCCCTGTATCTGTGTAATCTGGGAAATCTGTGGGTTGTCTTCCAATCGACGATCTGTCCCGCCAGGCGGGATCAATTCCCCCACCCGATGATCGTCGCTCGCACCTTGTACGGGCGCTAGGGAAGGATAAGGACGTTCGACGCGGCGGGCTTCTCCAGTTCCGGCGACGTGAACTGCCCGCGGAGCATATCGAGAAAGGCGCGGCCCTTGGGGCGACCGTTCTGGCGCACATAACCAAGCTGGGCCATTGACATGAGCACATCCCGGACCTCGGAATCGCGGACGCTGCTCATCATCGCCTGGGCCTGCTTCTTCTTGAAATCGGTCAGCGCGGTCTGGAGCGCCTGGTAGAGTTCCGTCTGGAGTCGATAATCCGGTAGTTTCTCGTAGTAAATGCCGGTCGACAAAGTTCGGTAGGTCTCCGCCAGCGACTTGAGGACCGCGATCACATCGGAATCCACCAGTGGACGGTGGTCGCGCGCGAAAAGGCAGATGGCGTAGGAGAGCGCCGATACCAGCTCGGCGTGGGTGGTGATCCAGTCGCGGTCGAGTCGCGTCTCCGGAAAAGGACCCTGCGACCAGTCCACGGAGTCAGCCTGCTGCCGGCGCTGCCAGTCGTACGCGCGGCTGGCGACGAGATGCGGGCAGTCAGACGGGCAGGCGATTGTCACTTCGCGCTCGGTGCCGCAGCAGACCGAGCAGATGTTTTCCCCCTTGGCGGGACAAAAACGTTTCGCCTTACGCTTCTGGCAAATGGGACAAACCAATCGATCCTCCAGCAGACCGCCCAAAGTTTACTACACTCTCGGAAGAGCTGTCAGCCTTCAGCTATCAGCACTCAGGAAGAAGTCGAGAGTCGAAAGTTGAAAGTCGAAAGCAAAAGTGCAAGCCCGGCACCAGCTTCCGTGAAGTTTCAAAAACGTCTTCACTTTCGACTTTCAACTTTCGACTCTCAACTTCTCGCGAAGCCCGATAGCCAAGTCCTGACGGCTGACACCTTTTTTGGGTTACACTCAAACCTATGCTTGGTGACTCCACCCCCTCTCCCGACGTTCTGGTCATCGGCGGCGGTGTGATCGGTTGCGGCATCGCGCTTCGTCTGGCGCAGGCGCGCCTGCGGGTGGCGGTGATCGAGCGTGGCGAGCCGGGTGGCGAGGCGAGTTCGGCGGCCGCCGGCATGATCGCGCCGCAGGGCGAGGCCACCGGGTTCGACGCGTTTTTCGACCTTTGCCAAGCCAGCCGCGACCTCTATCCCGGCTTCGTCGCTGAGGTTGAGGACCTCGCCGGTTTCGCCCGAGGCGGGATCGGATACCATCGCGAGGGTGCGCTGCTGCTGGCTGCCGATGAGAATCAGCAGGCGGAGCTGGACAAAATCTATCGCGCCCAGGCGAGCCACGGACTTCCCATTGAGCGCTTGGCGCCGGAAGAAGTCCACCGCCGCGCTCGCGGCCTTTCGCCCCACATTACCGGGGGCCTCTTCGTTCCCGGCGACCACTGGGTGGACAACGAACGGCTCGCATCCGCACTCGCCGTCGCCGGTCAGCGTGCAGGAGTGACGTTTCACACTCACACCGCCGTTAGCCGCCTCATCGAGCGCGGCGATCGCCCAGGTACGATCGAGGGCGCGGAGATTTCGGCCTCCGGCGGCGCGGACGACAACCCCGCCGCGCCGGGATCGATCCTGTCTACGGGCGTTTCCGCGAGCGTCTCCGCCGGCTGCTTCATCCTGGCCGCCGGTTGCTGGTCGAGTGAGCTGGCTGCCTCGGTCGGCGTGGACCTCCCCATGCAACCCTGCCGCGGGCAGATGATCGAGTTTGAAGCTGACGGAGCTGACCGGAGGCTGCCCCTGGTGGTGCGGGCGGGCCACCATTATATGGTGCCCCATGCCACGCGCATCCTGGCGGGGACCACTGCCGAGTACGTCGGCTTCGAAAAGGCCGTCACCGGCGAAGGTCTGCGGTCGATTCTGGAAGGTGTGGGACGCATCGCGCCCCTGGTGGGTGGCCTTCGCTTCCGGCGCGCCTGGGCCGGCCTGCGTCCGGACATGGCAGACCATCGGCCTGTCCTCGGCTACGGCAGCGTTTCCAATCTGGTCTTTGCCACCGGCCACTTCCGCAACGGCATTCTGCTGGCGCCCATCACGGCGAAATTGATCTCCGAATTGGTCCTGACTGGCTCCAGCTCTGTTTCGCTTGATCGCTACGGCCCCGGCAGGTTCGCACCCGTATCGACCTTGTAGCGGCGGCGTCCTCACCGCCGATCGTGTGAGAAATTTAACGCAGAGGCACAGAGACGCAGAGAAGACAGTGCGGACAGCATGAAGATGTCGTTTGTTTCCGGAACGTTCCCATTTTTCTCTGTGCCTCTATGTCTCTGCGTTGCAAGCTCTTTCGCAATTACTTCACAAGTTCGCCCCCAGCGTGGATTCGAGGGCAGGCGCGAGGCCTGCGCGTACCAGTACCTTCGGTGGGGTTCGAGTACCATCGCGCCGCGTTAAAGTCGCGCCCGAGTTCGACCGATGATCTGGGTAGATGAAAACCTCCACCAGCGTCGACGACTATGACCCAGCGATCACCCAACACTTGACGCTGGTTGCTGCTTTCGGGCGGCAGGCGACGATTCGAATCGCGTTGACTTGACCGGAAGAATCGCTGCTTGCCGCCTTCCCCCCGTCATCAAGGCTTGAAATGACCGCGAGTCACAAGCTAGACCGAAGTAGACCGAAGTTCCTGCTATTAATTCCGTAAAGTGGTTTGAATTGAAGGTGATGGCGGATTTTCGACCTCCGAGTGTAGTCATGTANGTNATG
>JGI26339J46600_10000295_pt1 | contig 17242 bp, 19 predicted proteins | sample BogFormECP12_OM1_FD_46600 | JGI IMG/M metagenome (IMG submission 46600) | reverse complement strand
TAATGACCATCCTCCAAAATCGATCATGCGACCCCCCAAGGCCACGTGCACGTCATTCAAGGGTGAGAGTTTCAGCGTCATCATTACCAAGCACCGATAATATTTTTCATTTAAAAACAGATTACCTTTGGTAGCATAAACCAGGAATAAACAGTTCTAGATCACTTGAATAAATCCGGATTTAACCGTTCCTGGTTGATCAGCTTGATCTTCTTCCGTGTTTTCGTAATTTGGGAAATATTCACGACACCTTGAATTTCCAAGCACATTAATTCCTTCTGGAGGAATTCATTGCTGATTGATTCCTCGCCACGCTGGACCAGGCGTGCAAGGTCATCATCGATTATCTCGCCGCCTCGCTTGATGAGCGCGACGATGATTTTATTTCTCAAAGGAGAAGCTGACCAGGACATTTTTATCACGGAGAAAAATGCGTAAAAATCGTTAGTTTAAAATCAACAAGTGATTAAAATTCACTGAGGAATAAAAATTTTGGTCTTGGTGGATGGCAAGTGGTTTCACGAAGCATGGATAACCAAGATGAAGAACCAGATCTCGACACGATCGTCATGCATGCCCTGGACCTCGGGGTGGATTTCTGCGACATCCGGGTGGACACGTGGCAAGGATTCAACTTGGAATTGATGAAATCACAAACGCGGAATATCAGCTCATCGCTCGGTCATGGTGCTGGGATTCGAACGCTGGTAGATGGAGCGTGGGGCTTTGCTGCGACGACCGATATATCAACCACGGGATTGATGAAATGCTGCGAGAACTCGGCCAAGCTCGGAAATGCATGCAAGAATTTCGTGCAGGAAGATAAAAAATTCACGATCGCTGATGATATCAATTTCGCGACGGGAAACCACGTGATCACGGGACCTGGCGAGATGGACGAGGTTTCTGGAGAGGAAAAAGTGAAGTTTTGTCTCGATCTCGATAAAATCGCCCGGGAGAGATCCTCGCTAGTTAAGAACGTCATTATCCATTTCAACGAGGGTTACGGAACTTCCACGCTAGTGAATTCACGTGGTGCTAACGTGGTGAAATCCATAGGCACCGTGTATATCCTGGCTAACGTTCTGGTCAAGGAAAATGATAACTTGCAGTCCGGCATGGAAATATTTAGCCATATCGGCTGCTGGAACACTGCGGATCCCACCCAGGTTGAAACGGCGATCAATGCTGCTACGGATCAAGGGTTACGCCTCTTGACTGCAAAAGCGTGCCCGCCTGGTGCGTTCACCGTGATCGTCGATAACAAGCTCGGCGGCGTATTCGTGCACGAGGCCATGGGGCACGCGTGCGAGGCAGATGCCATCCTCGCGGGACAATCGATCCTTGAAAACAAGATCGGCACGTGCATAGGCAATGAATCGGTCACGATCCTCGATGACGGCTCGAATCCAGATCTTTATGGATACATACCGGCTGATAGCGAAGGAATACCGTCACACAAAACCGTTCTGGTGGAAGATGGGTATCTCAAGGGATACCTGCATGATCTCGAGAGCGCGAGCCGCATGTCCATGATTCCCACGGGAAATGGGCGTGCTCAAGCTTTCGATTACTTGCCTCAAGTGCGAATGACAAGCACCATGCTTGAACCACGGGATTGGCTTGTCGAGGAACTCATCAAGGACACGAAGGATGGCTTGTATTGCAAGAACTGGCAGTATGGTTACGTCGAACCATACAAGGGAACCTTCATGTTTAAATGCAAGGAAGCAGTGATGCTCGAACATGGCGAGGAAACAACTTTATTAAAGGACGTGGCACTTTCAGGGCAAATATTGCAAGTTTTGCATGACATCGATGGTATTGCCAGCGATTTCGGGACTTCTGGTGGTCATTGTGGGAAGGGCGGTCAAAGCGTTCGGGTATGTGATGGTAGCCCTCATTTCAGGATCAACAACGTGCTCGTGGGAGGGATGGATGAATGAACCACGAGACGATGACCCGGGATGACATCGACGAGCTCGCCATCAAGGAGAAAATCGAGCGTGAACTAGCCCGATACCGTGTCAAGCAACACGAGGTATTCATGGTCATCGGAACATCCTTGAATATTGACGTGGAGCGTGGAAGCCTAAAGACTGCTGAGATCATACGAGATGCAGGGTTCGGCGTGCGCGTGGCTAACGAGGAAGGTCAATGCGCCTTTTCTTACACGTCTCGAATGGATTCTGAAGCCATCAAAAAGACGATCAAGAACGTGGTTTCAACAATGGGGCAAGCGACGAAAGATCCTGATTTTCATTCCTTTGCTTCGGAATCGGCCACGACAAAAATCTCGCCATCGTTAATCTTTGATCCAGAAATTGAAAACATCGAGATCGATGACGCGGTGCAGTTGGTAACGGCAACCCTTGACAGCGCGAGATCGATTGACGATGAACACGTGTATTCGATTAATGTATCATTTAAAGCTGGAAATACACGTGTATTCGTGTTTAATTCAAATAGCATCGAGATTTCCGAAGATCACACGGACGTGGGTTTAGATTGCGAAGTAACCGTGAAAGATGGGGATGAAATGAATTCAGACTATGATTTTTCGGATGGACGGGCGCTTTCTCAAGTGACAACCGATGTCGGCGCGAGGGCAGTTTACAGAGCCTTGAAGACACTCGGCAAGGTAAGCGTCAAATCTGGATTTCTACCCGTCGTCTTTAGTCCCAGGGCTGCTGGTTATGTCGTCGCGGGGGCCGTCGCCCTCGCGGCCAATGCAGAGAGCATCCAGCAAGAGATGAGCTTTCTTGGCGGTAAATTGGGAGAAAAAATTGCGCCTGATTTCCTCACGATCGTCGATGATCCGCGACTCGAGGCGTATTCACGACATTCGACTTGCAGTTTCGATGGAGAAGGATCCTCCACTAGTACCAAGAAAATCGTGAATGCAGGTATTTTGGATACCTTTTTGCATGATTCTTACACTGCAAACAAGGTAAATGTTGAAAACACGGGAAACGCGGCACGTGGTAGTTATGACTCGCCTCCCCACATTTCTCCATTTAACTTGATCATTGCCCCCGACGAATCGAGCATCGTCGCACGCGAGGAGCTTTTGAAAGGCATCGAGTATGGCATTTACTTTGATCAAACTGGTGATTCACCAAACATGACGACGGGTGATTTTTCGGGGATGATTTCATCTGGATTCTTGATCGAGAACGGGGCGATCACCTCGCCCATCGAGCAAGCGACATTTGGTACGAATCTCCTTGAACTTCTTGCCTCGATCGAAAGTTTCGATGATAAGCCGGAAGATAATGCGGGTACCATTACTCCATCTNTCAGGTTAAAAGGTCTTCATATCTCGGGAAATCAATAGATTTTAGATTCTTGGAAAAAAAATCATTTTTTTAATTTTGTCGGGCATTATTCTCGTCAATGGTTGCAAATACCATGTTTACATAAGCATGATACTGATCACGAATAACTGCGTTGCAAAATACCCGTTATAATACTATCTTATTAACAAACCATTTAATAGAACGCAGTGGTATGAACTACCAGAGCGTGCGTGGATCGTTCATGACAACATTGGATGATTTGGAGATTGGCCACCGGCGATTCAATCATAGGAATCTCTCCTATGATTATACGTTCAAGGAAATTCAGCGGCCATTACTCGAGAATGTAACGATCCGGCGGCTACACAAGTATCTCGAGCTCGTGCAGCAGGGGAAATTTCCGAACGAGCTGTTTGAAAATCCTGCGGTGCCAAGAGCGAGCATGATGAAGATCCATGGGCTCGACAAGAGCCAAAAACAATACTTGCAGCAATACTTGTTTGATCAAGGCATCGTTAAACGATCCGCGAGCACCGAAATCTCGCAACTTGTACAAGCGGTGTTTAGAAGTTTCAAGGAGATGGAGTTTCAAAAAAAACCGGATCACGCGCCCGTTTTAAAATCGATCCTGCTGAAAGATCCCCGGTCTGTCGCAATTGAGCTACCCGTGTGGAAAGTAAATCAGGAGAAATCGCATTGCTTGACGGGGCACATCGATCTCGTGCAAGTGGAAAAACACGAGAAATTCGAGATAAAAATTTTGGATTACAAACCAGAGGGCGAAAACCGGTTCATATTTTGCCTGCCACAAGTTGCGCTCTATGCAAAAATGATGCAAGCTAAATTGGCACCAGAAGAGTGCGAGATCAATTGTTACATATTTGATAAAAAGGCGATGTGGCAGTTCAAAGATGATGTGCTCGAAAAATTGGATGATAAACTCGTCCGGTACAGCGTGCCTCGAGCGTGGTCAATTTTCTTGAATTGAACCGTGATGTGAAAGAAATTCGCAATACAAAGAACCATACCAAATAACAATTTAAATGCTGTCTTCTTGAATAACATAATTGTTGTAGTAACGTGATGCGCCCTTGTCATTCATGGACACGCTTAAAAATTGGATCGGGGAATGGCTAAAGAAGATCCCCATGATTCTTGCTGGAGCACTAGTTATCTTGTTATTGGCCGCTGGAATCGGCCTGGCAATATTACTCCGGCAATTGGGGTGGGACCAAACTTCGATCATCATCCCAAGCCTCATTATCGAAGCTTTTACTTGCGTGGTTTGCTACCGGTTCGTAACAAACTTTTTCCCGAAGAAACCACGTGAATTCCCTGAACCGGCAAAAAAATCGTCCCGATCCTACAAGGAACCAGAAGCCCTAGACGAAAACTCGGATTCTGGCCTTCCAAAACGAAACATCAAGCAGAAAAATTAAAGCTCGTCTTTTCTCGATTCCTAAATTAATAGAATAGCATTGTTTATTCTTGATTACAAGCTACTTCCTTAAAGGAAGCAAAAGTTGATGCTACAAAGACGTTAATTTGCAATTTGGCAAAAAAATTGAAGAATTACAAGGTTCCCTCCAACCCTTGCATTTTCAAGTCCATCCGGCTCTGATGGATCGCATGTCTATTTTCTTTGTCTTGGTCTTGGTATCCTGGATGACCTGGATCTTTCCTTCTTTTTCAGAAAGGTCCAACAGAGATTCGACCATTTCCAATTCACTTTTAAGGAAATCACGTAATGCCTGCCTGATTGCCTCGCTTCGTGAAGGAAACATTCCTTGTTCCGTTAACTTTGCAATTGCATCGATATATATGCTTGGCAGATTGACAGTAACGATTTGCATCAAATCAGCACCCCGCACGCCATAACACGATAACTACAAGAAAACCTCTTTCCCGGTTTTCATTTTCATAAATAATTCATTAACCCAACACGCATCTCCTCGTGCATCAAGAAATTCGAGGAGTATGTTCTATTTTGTCGGGCAAGTATATATGCGTTATGCAGAAAATCCAGCCCCGCTCCTTTTTAATTTGTTTAAATAGAAATGACGAGAACACGGCCCGCTTATAAAAAACTAATGCGGGAGAACGCGTCATGCTTATAAAAAACTGAACAATGATTCAAGCATCGTTAAATAAAGCATAATTCTTTCAACCATTTATATGCCGTTGTTGCGATCTTAATAATCCCAGCACGACTCGGAAAGATATTTTTTGAATATCAATCTAGAGACATTTCCCAAGAACGTGCACGGTATTTTCCGAGGATTCCCTTCATCATCTCCCGATGATGTTTGGATTCATTATCGAGAGTGCCATCGTTTCGGCATGGAACGAGAAAAAGACACCGATCTCACCTTGTTCATGTCAACCCATTGCGCTCCGTGCGAGATGATGCGGCGCAAACTCGATGAATTGAAAAAGGAAATGCAATTCTCCATGAAAATCGTGAACATCGATGCTGACAACGCAGCATTGCAAGGATTTCGAATTGCACCCGTGATCAAATTCAAGGATGAGGTCGTGGTAGGGGAGGTGGACCTCGAGGATTTGCGATGCACGCTCATGCGCAACTTGTACACGCGCGTTTGATACGAACTTCTTTTGAACGCGAATTATTTAACGTGATCAACCAGATCATTTCCAAGTATTCTACTCACGCATTACTGGCCGGAATATTACCACGCGTTCGTGTGAATGAAAAGCTTCCTCATGAAAAACTATCGAAATCACGACACCGGATCAAGAAGGCCGAGATCCATTGAAATCCAGCGAAAATTCCATCGTTAAAAGCCCGATGCCGCTCATCCATCAAGTGTATAATTCATGCGGCATATCGAGCGTGCTCATGGCGCTCAAGCCCGATAAAAACAAGGAATTAGATGCGTTCTTCCGCAAGCTCGATAAAAAGTTGGTCAAGACGTTAAAAATCTCCACGGATCGATATGATTTCCAGGATCGTGTTCAATTCGAAGCTGCTTGGCTTATCTTGCTCGCGCTCTTCAAGGAAAAAGAACTCCTGGACCAAATCGCATCGATCATTCCGGACATCGATAATTTTAAACCATTGCTCGAATCAACGTTCGATGAAATGATCGTGTATCAAAAAACCAAGGGAAACACGGCCGTGATGAAGGACAGGGAAAACTTGATCAAGAACGGCGCCATCACGTTAAATTTTCTTGAATCCTATCTCGAAGAACAAAAAACTGACGCGGAGCTCAAGCTACTTGGTGCCATGTTCGGTCTCGTCTTCGTTGCAATTCCCGAGGAAATTGGAGGGAGTTCACTCGGTTACATGGCAAACGTGGATCCGAGAAAACCTGAGGAATACATGAAAAAAGTCGAGTTGCTCGTCGATCACGTGTCACGAGGCTCGGTCCTTGCAAACTATGAATATCACTGGTTAACGCTTCGGGAGATCGGAACGTGCCTTTCTGAATTCAAGCACCAAGAAGCCAAGTGTGAATCGATAGATGAAATAACCTCGACACCCCACTATTTCAAGTTCAACAACCCGTTGAGCGGCATGGTCTTGTCCGTTATCAAGGCAGATATCCTTACCAAGTATCATTTTTACAATTTTGATTTCAACCTTGATTTGCAGAAGAGATTTTTGGAAATTCTCAAAAACCGGTTAAACTTGTAGCAAGATTGTCCACCATGAAATCCGACGGGTTGAAGATGATTGCGGGTTCGCAAGACTACCCCCTCGTTCGCCAAACATTGAACACTTGCGGTCTTGCGTCCCTGGCCATGATATTTTTGCACCATTCGGAAGACATCGATGATTTCTTGAAACGAGTGTACATCTCGAAGTACAAGGCTCCCGCGCTTGCCAAGATCAAGGCCAATGAACACGATGCTGCTATTCTCTGGTCGGAAGCATTCTTGCTTTTGAAAGCAAGAGCATCACGACGCATCGCGAACTGGCTCAAGCGAACGGCGAGTGAATTCATTTACGATGATTTCAAGCTCGACCTGGATTTGCGCGTGGATGAAATGAGCACGAGACAGCGAGATCCCGCCATGGGGACCGCCGCAAAATATTTCAAGCACGGCACCATCAGAAAACAATTCGTGCGCTTTTACATGGAACAATACAAGACCCAGCTCGAGTTACGAATCCTAGCGGCGATGTTCGGATTCGGATTCATTGGCTATCCAGGAGACACGCTTGGAAATCTGTATTTCAGTGCCAAGGATCAAGACGTTTCATCGAAACTGGAATTTATGAGGGGCATCCTGGAAAAACAAGACCACGCGGTGCTCATGGGACATGGACAATCCCACTGGATGGTCACGCATTCGCTTTTCGGGAATGGTACTGCGGAGCAAGAAACCATGATCGGTATTAATGACCCTCTAGGCTCCTCGACTCGATTAGCAGTGGAAAGTCTCGATAGTACGTACCTGTTTTATTTCTTCAAATTCAACGAGAATGCTTGCAATGCCAGTATAAATTTCCTCGAAACCATTTTGAGAATATTAAGCAAGTAAATTTGAAAAAGTAGCAATTTATCCTTCGATCGTGTAAATTTCCGAGACATAGTCCCTTCGTGACTCAAAATTTTGGTCGAGATACACGGTCAGCGCATGATCCTCTGCATGAAGCAAGGTTACGGGGACTACTTCGAGCGGATTGGCTAGGACGATCTTCTTGGGTAGATCGATGATGAAGGTCTTGTCGCAGCGTTCACACTTCACGAAAATCCGCTTCACGCCCGTGATGGATTCCGGATCGGCGACGGCCTCCTTCTTCTTTGCTGAGATATCATCACATGCTGCGGGTACAGGTGGCACTTTCGGAATCGGTGGGGCTTTGAGTTGTTTATTTCCTCGTTGCATGGCCATGATGCCAGCTGCGGCTGGTGGCTGGTCGGGAAGAGTTATGCAATCAAAACCGGGCGGTGCATCTGCATTGCATGCCGGCGGATTTTCATCCGGCGCAGTTTTTTGCGACTTCAAGATGAAAGCGATGAGTTGTTTCTTGTCAAGTTTGTTAAGCTCTTCCCGTGTTAATTTTTGGGACATGTTATGTTTCTCGCCACAAGTTAGACAAATTTAAATTGATCCATCACGTGGAGGATAAAAACGTTATTTTCAGCATCGACACAAGTCGCCTTGTTAGCCTAGTCTTAAGATCATCTTTCAGATAGGTCAGAATACATGGCTGTCACCGATTTATGCAATTATCAAGACCAGGAAATAAATCATAAAAAAATTTCCTAAGATAATACCGATACTTTTGATATTGTTGGCTGCTGCCGTTCTTGGTACTCGGAAAATGTAGATAGTAGCAATGGGAACAAAAGCAACTGGAAGGATGTTGAAATCAAATGTAAGCAAAAAGAGGATTGCACCAAATACTAGCGTGAGTCCCGAAAAAACAAATATAATGATTCGGATTTGATTTGGCGAGAACCGTGATGCAACTGCTTCCTTGTCGACTGCTTCATGCATGAATTGGGACAAAATGCTGAAAAAAAACAACGAAACAAGCCAGAACCATTCAACCGACGAAGATGGCACGTGAATCGAAAAATATGGCAAGCAAACTTCGGCGAAAACCTGCACGAAACCGCTCGCGATGGGAATTTTTTTCAAGCCAATGCAATATACAAACACGAGCCCGATCGCGAACGCAACATATAAGATCGTTAACGGGTTCGATGCAATCGCGCTTGCAAAACAGAGAATTGAAAGAACGAGGCTCCCGATCGCAATGGCCGCGAGCTCTTTGGCATTCCATCCGAGTTCCCTGTCCTTGTCTACAATGTCATTGATAATATTTCCCGCAACCCCGAGAAATGCCCAACCCACGATAAGTTTCAAGTTCTCTAGGAACCCATTCGCACCCGCGCGAGTCACGTACAAGGCTATCAAGCATGGAACGATGACAGCAAACAAGTAATCGAGACGAAGAACCTCCCATCGGTGCGCTGGTGTTCTAGACAAATCCATCATGCAGTTTCTGTAAAAAAGTTCATGAAAAGCGTAAGATCATTTCTTTTCATTGCTCTTATCGAGCAAAATATGCACGAGATTCATGAATGCGTCGTCCACGTTGGTGCCATCCTTTGCGCTGGTTTCGAGGAACTGCACGGCACCAATCCGATCCTTGAGGTCCTCGCCATCTTGGGTGCTGACCTTTCGTATGTCCTCGAGGTCCGCTTTGTTGCCGATGATGACGAAAACTCGATCCCCGACCGTGTTTTCCGTGTAATCCTTGAGCCACGTGGTTTCCAGGTTGTTAAAGGTATCCATGCGGGTGACGTCGTAGACGAGCATGGCAGCGGAGCAGCCTTTATAGTACAGCTTCCGAACCGACGCATAGCGTTCTTGGCCAGCGATGTCCCAGAGCACCAGGTTGCAAAGAAGTGGGTTTTCATCCTTGTCGGTGATTTCCAATTCTTTCAAGATCAAGTTGACTCCTAACGTGGGTTTATATTCCTTCAAGAATTTGCGCTGGATGAACCGGGAAATCAGACTCGTTTTTCCAACGGCATAATCACCCACGACCGCGATCTTGAAGACATAATCAGGTTCTTTATCGACCATATTGGTGTCCCTCGAAATCGTTTTTTATTGTCGTTTTACCTCGAACGTTGTTGACTTATCGACGTCATTTCCTATAACCTCGCCCGCGATGTACTTGGCACCATCTGGCGACGAATTCGTGGCCGCAACTTCGAAGAAACCGGCCCATATATAATTTCCTGCCTGGAACGGGTCATTTTTAATGCTGATCTTAAATGACTCTTCTTCTTTGATGATTGAGATGTCCCAGTCGCCTTCGATCCATCTTTTCATTTTTTCGATGAGTGTTTCGAGGCTGTAGCCGTAAGGATGCAAGTAAATGGCAAATTTTCTGCCTGTTTCCCGCAATAAGGCTTTCGAACCAAAGCCAAGAAGGCGCGACATGGCATCCGTGAGCTTAATCAAGTCCAAGCGCGGTAATGAGTTCACCAGCGACGGGCGTAATTGCTTGGAATACTTGTTCGCGAGACCTGCAAACTTAATAATCGAAGCTTTTCCATCCGGGCCTATGATATCGTCCAGCGCTTCCAGCAACGCGGAAAACACGATCTGCTTAACTTTCTCGGCCTTTTTCTTCGATGCAACCTTTTTCTTCGATGCTCGTTTAGCCACGCGCGTTCACTTTTCTCGCGAATTAATATATATATCGTTAATTGGAATTTAAATTTAAAGAATAGTAGCGAGCTTTAACTAATGATGATCGCTGGCCTGCCGGGAATTGCTTGTTCTGCTTTCTTCTCGGTAGATTCTTCCTCGTTCACGACCTCGATGTTGAACTTTTTCCCGGAAAGCAACTTCACGTCTGATGCTGCCTTGAGCTCTTCATCCTGGGAAATAAATCGCGGGAATTTCTCAATTCCCCACGGATCCTTGGCTATCTTGTTAATGAACGCGGGGATTGCTTTACCGAGCTTTTTCAAGTCTGGATCTACCATGAGCTGCTTGATCACTTCACCGGTGTTCTTGCCTTCCTTCAACGATGTAAGTACTTTCTCGAGCACCTCATGCTTCCACGCCGCAGCGACTATCAATGTAACCGTGGTTACCTCCGACTTGAGAATCTTCAAGATATTTGCAATGTCCTCTCCAATCGTGTTATCATAGTCCCACGTGTTCTTGATATCCTGACGTATCGCTGATTCATCGACCAACGGCCATTCCGCCAGTGAAATGAAACCCTTCTTCTTCATGGATTCCCACACTTCTTCGCACAAGTGGGGAATGGCCGGGGCGAGCATGAGAGTTATGGTTTCCAGGCAGATTTGGTATACCTTTTTGTTGGCGCCGCTCTCGATGTAATCCTGGAATTGCTCGATGAGGAACGTGATCTTGTTGAGAGCATCCCGGATTTCCATTTTCTCGTAGGATGCCGTTACCGCTTTCAGGGTCACGTTCAAGTGAAACAGGATGAGATCGTCATAAAAGTCCTTTGCTTTCTTGAATGAAGCTGGCGTTTCCATGAGCGTGGTGAAAAATTTCTTTATCTGGCGATAGATCGCGTCGATGCCCTCGTCGGACCATTCGAGTTGCTTTTCCGGATTCGCCGTTGCAAGAATGAAGAACCGTGCAGTATCCGCGCCGTATTTATCGACGATTTCCTGTGGATCGACCGTGTTTCCGAGATTTTTTGACATCTTGACGCTTTTCATGACGTAGGGATTTCCACATTTCAAGCAAGTCCCTGCATCCGTGTCATATTTGCCCACTGGTAAATAAATGCCATCGGTCTCGCAGAACGGGTTTTCCTTGTTCACCATGCCTTGCGTGAGCAACGCCTTGAACGGCTCGTCAAACTCATGTAAGCCAAGATCTCGGGTGGCCTTGGTCCAAAACCGCGCGTAGAGCAAGTGCAAGACAGCATGCTCGATGCCACCGATATACTGGTCAACAGGACCCCAATATTTTATGACATCCTTGTCATAGGGCGCGTTCATATTCTTCGGATCTGTAAATCTGAAGAAATACCAGGACGAATCAACAAACGTGTCCATCGTGTCGGTTTCTCGCCGTGCCTCGCCACCACACTTTGGACAGGTCGTGTTCAAGAAATCTTCATCGGTCTCGAGCGGATTCTTGGTGCCCGTGAATTGCACGTTCTTCGGCAGCCGCACGGGCAAGTCTTCATATGGCACGGGCACCGCGCCACAGTTTGCGCAGTGAATGAAAGGAATGGGCGTGCCCCAGTATCGTTGCCGCGAGATGAGCCAATTACGGATTTTATAATTGACCGTCAGCCCGCCCTTGTCTTCCTGGGCGAGTTTTTCGCTGATGGCCTTGATGGCCTCCCTGTTCTGCGTGCCATCGAACTCACCCGAATTAACGAGCTTTCCATCTTCCTCGTAGGCACGGGACATTTTTTCAACGTGGATCTCGTAATCATATGGCTGGATGACGATCTTGATAGGGATGTTGAATTCCTTGGCGAATTCGAAATCTCGCTCATCGTGTGCAGGCACGGCCATGACCGCGCCGGCGCCGTATTCGTAAATAACAAAATTCCCGATATACACGGGGATCTCGTCGCCGGTAACTGGATTGATGGCATATTTACCGATGAACATGCCTTTCTTCTCGTGCTCGATATTGGTGCGCTGGAATCGGTCCTCGGTGAGAGTTTCATTCAAAATTTTCTTGTATTCTTCCTCGAAATCGGTATCCTTGACCCATTTCTCGACGAGCGGGTGTTCAGGGGCAAACGTCATGAATGTAACGCCATATACAGTGTCAGCCCTGGTCGTGAAGATGGGAATTTCCTCGCCCGTGTCCTTGATGATGAACTTGATGATCGTGCCCTCCGACCTGCCGATCCAGTTTTGCTGCATGATCTTGACTTTCTCGGGCCAATCGAGGTCTTTCAAGCACGCGAGCAATTCGTCGGCATATTTTCGGATGTTCAAGAACCATTGCGTGAGCAATTTTTGCGTTACTTGGCTGTCGCAACGCCAGCACTTGCCATTTTGCGCTTGTTCATTTGCCAGGACCGTATTGCATTCCGGGCAAAAATTCACGTACGCGTCCTCGCGCACGACGAGGCCCATCTCGTAAAACTTCAGCCAAAACCATTGGTTCCAATAGTAATAGTCCTCTGTGATGGACTGTATCTGGCGCGTCCAATCGTATGAGAAACCCAGCCTCTGCTGCTGCCATTTGATGTGGTTGATATTATCCCACGTCCACTGCTCCGGATCTGCATTATTCTTGATGGCAGCATTTTCCGCTGGCAAGCCATAGGCATCATAGCCCATGGGGTAAAGTACGTTAAAGCCTTGCATGCGCTTAAACCGGGCCAAGCAATCACCGATGGAATAATTTCGCAGATGTCCCATGTGGAGTTTCCCGCTTGGATACGGATACATTTCCAAGCAATAATATTTATTTTTTGAAGGATCAACTTGCACCTCGAAAATTCTCTCGTCACTCCACTTTGCTTGCCATTTCAATTCTATCTCGCCAGGCTTGTACTCTACCATGGTTTTCACCTTCATGTATCGGGTACATAAAGCCTTGGTTGGAAAAAAAGTACATCGTGGAAAGTGTAAGGAGAAAGGTAATTGAACCAACGCCGCTAATTTAGCCACATGGTTACCATCGTCTTGCTGGATACCAACTTCTTGTTCATGCCCATGAAATTTAAAATAGACATTTTCGAGGAAATTCCGCGGTTGATGGAGGAAAAAACCGACATCATCGTGCTCTCCGGCGTGAAAGAAGAGATGATTGAAAAAAACAAAAGATCCGCTGGCAAGCTCGTATCCAAGCAAGGTATCGGGGCCCTGCAGCTCCTGGCCAAAAAAGTAGAGCAAGGCGCCGTGAATTCTTTAAAGATTGACCGTCGTGCTGGCGAATTGGTCGATGATTACATAATACGAGCAGCATCGCAACTAAAAGCATCGGGTGCTGGCGCCGATGGTAAACCTATCACGAGAATCGCGATCGCGACCAACGACAAGCCGTTAAAATCCAAGTGCGTCGCGGCTGGATTTGCCATCGTACAAATGCGGCAAAAAACCCATCTTGAAATCTTGTGATTGAACGAAGCTTCAATGTTTAGGGCTTAGAAGCTTGATCCACTTTTTTCTTACGCTCGATGATCTTGCCCGCGGAGACGTCTTTCCAGTCCCTGCCGATCAAGAACGCCCCGATAAAGAAGTAAAAGAGCGCGAGGATCTTGTCGGTGCTCGCCCCGTTATACAAGAGTGGCACGGAAACGATGACAAAAAAGATGCCGATGGCCGCTTCATGAACATGAAGGTGCCATATCTCGAACCGGAAAACCTCGACGTTGAGCTCGCCAGCGAACCCGGAGAGCATGAATCCAACGCTGATCGTGGCGCCAACGAGACCGTACATGGCAAAAGCGTTGTATATTTGACCAAAAGCGAAGCGTAACACGGTATAAACGGCCAAGCAAAAAGCGGCCATGAAGTAAAAAAAGATTTTTGCTTTCCTTCCGCGTTTAGTGCGCACGGGCATGAATTCTTCCTCGACGAGCCTGGCTTGCTCCTCAGTGAGCCCCAGTTCGATCATGCGCTGTTTTCTCTCTTGAAGGATGCGCTCGATTTCAGCGGCACGGTCTTTGTATTCCGATGCAATGGCAATGAGCATGAAACCTCCGAGACTCACGAACGAGATTGAATAGCTTAATATCTCCTTCATTTGTGCGAGTTTGGGATCGTTTAGCGCCGTTGATGCTATGAAAATGCTGTAACCAAACGACACGATTAGCGAGAACGTGAGAATCCACAGGCCTAGCACGCGCAAGAATCGGACGATCGTTGATGGTTGCCCTCGTCGCGGACGGTTATGCTCGTGGCGTAAATCGATTTCCTTGGGCAGGCTGATTCCCCTTTTCACCCTGTCCTTAAGTTGCTCCTTGCCGTTTTCCTGGAAATCGCCTTGCAAGGAATCTGGACTCGTCGTCTCGTCTGCCATGAGCGTTCACTCGGATAGAAGTTACGAGGTATCGTCTGTTGTAGTAATGGATGATCGCCCTATAAAATGGCTTTTGTCTCCTTCTCCGAATTTTAAAGATCGCAAAGTGGTGGATGCCATGCACTAGACCAGGACTATTTTGCGTGTATGCATTTTTTGTCTATGATACCGTTCATGAACGGGCAAGAACATCAAGAAATCGACTCGTGGCTATCCAGTTCGTGTTTTATACCGGAATCGCTTTGAAGTACCGGCATCTAACGCACTGCATGACGACAATTGGTCCTTCGTCGGAAACTAACCTACGTTTCACCATTTTTCCTAAACATTTTTCGCAGGTCGTGTTCCAGTCAATTTCTACCGTTTCGGTTGCCGTCATGTCAAGATCATTCCCGTTTGACGCCGAAGTGCCATTGACCTTTGTCATGGACGAAGCAGATTCAAGGTCTTGCTGCTTCTGGGTGGCCTTCTTTTTCGTCAAAGCTAAATCGCTTATGTTTAGTTAATGAAGTTATTATTCAAAAGTTTTTCGCGGTATTCGAGATAGTGCCACATAATTCACTAAACGTTCGGTTTGCGTTATATGATTAGGACCAGCTCATGTTGAAAAAAGAAGATGGATGACACCCCGGTATTCTTGGTTTTCGACAAAAATACCACCCGTGTTCATTCATCGCAGTTTTTATTCCCGGTGCTGTAATATACATCGATGGAAACGAACCCACCATCTTTTTTTTTCATGATTGATATTTTTCTATTTCTGCCAACCGTGGTTGGCCTTTGACACCTCCAGCTTCGCGCGTTTTCAAGCTGCCACAAATGCAACCGATCCGCGCGCATTCATCGAGCGGCCTGTTATTCAAGAATCCAAACACGAACCCAGCATCGAAGCTATCCCCGGCTCCGATCGTGTCGACCACGGGCACCTTGATCGCGGGNACGGAATAGGNCTCATCACCCGCGTGAACGGTTGCACCGTCTTTACCGCGTTTCACGACGAGCACGGGTACGATGCCTTTCAATGTCTCGATGGCGTCGTCGAGAGTACTCGCCCGCGCGATCGCCATTGCCTCGTTCTCGTTGGGGAGTAAAACATCGATCAAGGGGAGAATGCCAGCGAGTCCGCCATCCCATTCTTCNGAAGGATCCCAATTCGTGTCGAGGCTAATGGTCGAGTCGNTTNCTTTCAAGTGCTTGATGATCTCGGGATAATGCGGAAGCAACTTCTGCATGAGAAAATAGCTCCCAATATGGAAATGGCGGGTCATGTCGAGCATGGAAGGAAGGATGTCGTCCTCTCCGGTCGCATCAATGGTGCCCGTGTAGGTGAGCATGGCGCGATCATCGTTTGTAACGAGATGAACCGTGATTCCCGTTTTCAAGGATGGCTCCTTGATCATGTAATCCATGATCACCCCCGCATCGATTAATCGATCAATGATAAGATTGCCGAAAGCATCATCCCCAACCTTGCCGATCACGGCGGTATTTAACCCGAGTTTTGCTGCCTGGGAAGCAAAAATCGTGTTAGAACCCCCCATCTCGAGTATATAATTTCCGATGGTTTTCTCTTTCTGGTGAAATTCAGGAATCATGTCCCCGTTAGATAAAATCAAGTCAACGCAACAATCCCCGATCGTGAGCACGTCAATTGGTTTTTGCGAGTTCAATACAAACATCCCGTGGAAGAAGTAAAAGGTTTGCGAGATTCGTGATAAGACTGTTACATCCCAAATATTATTATAATAGAAACGTGAAAGTTGACTTTAACTTTACTTTCCGGGGAAGAAGATGACACCTGAAATTTCTTCAATGATGGAATTTATCAAAAGTACATGTGATAAAATAGGTCCCCGACTCGGTACTGGGGAGGCTGAACAAAAAGCAGGAATTAAAATAAAAGAACTGCTTGGAAAGTACACCGATGACGTTTCGGTAGAGCCCTTCGAATGCCATCCCGGCGGGTTCCTTGATTTCATCAAAATAGCCTTCATCGCAAGCGTTGTTGCGACAATCCTTTTCTTCTGGATCCCGTTCTTAAGCGCGATTCTCCTGGCTTATGCAATTACCACTTTTATTTTCGAGCAAATGCACCTCAAGGAATATGTGGATTTCTTGTTTCCAAAAAGGAAGGGAGAGAACATTGCGGGGAAGCTAATGCCGACCGGCGAGACCAAGAAGGTCATTATCATAAGCGGGCATCATGATAGCGCATACGAATTTCCCTTGTTTGCGAAGTATAAACATAACTTTGGAAAGCTCGCTTACACCACGGCTGGAATATTGATCGTGGCTATCGTGGTATCGATCATTAAATTCATCCTTGATTTGATGAACTTGTCCACTATTACATCTAATATAATTTTACTTTGTTTCCCTTTCGCGAGTGTGGTGCTTGGAGGATACATCGCGTTCAACTTGCACTCAAAAAACGTGATTCTTGGTGCGAACGATAACTT
>JGI26339J46600_10000293_pt1 | contig 17327 bp, 18 predicted proteins | sample BogFormECP12_OM1_FD_46600 | JGI IMG/M metagenome (IMG submission 46600) | reverse complement strand
AGACCTAAGACCTAAGACCTTGATGGAGTGCCATGGGAGTGCGCGCGGTGTTTCTGGTGGGATTCATGGCTTCCGGCAAGACCACCGTGGGGCGGGAACTGGCGCGGCGGCTGGGCTGGGATTTTGTGGATCTGGATGCCCAAATCGAGTCCCGCGAGCAGCAAACTATTGCGGAGATGTTTCGGGAACGGGGGGAACGTGAGTTTCGTCTTGTCGAAGCCGCCCTTCTTCGCGATCTGACGGAATCTTTGGAGCGCGATACCGTGGTCGCGCTCGGGGGAGGAACGTTCGCGCAGCTAAGGAACTTTGAGTTGCTGCGGCCTTGGCACTCTATATTCCTGGATACTCCGTTGGACGAACTTTGGCGGCGCAGTCGGGAGGACGCGACGAAACGACCTTTGCGAAAAGATGACCGCGCCGAGTTTGAAAGTCTGTATTGGCAGCGACGACCTTCCTACGTCCAGGCGACCGTGACTGTCGTAACCTCAGGTAAAGATCTGGCGTCCCTTTGCGCCGAGATCGAGCGTACCTTGCAGTTTCGGGAGGAGACTGAGCCCGCGGGCTCATCTCAGATACCCCCCGACCATTTCGGAACAGGAGAATCACAGTGAAGTTGTCTTATCGGCTGCTCGCTTTCATGATGGCGCTCGTTTGGTGCATTGCGGCGTCGGCCGCCCCGATGCCAAAAGAGAAGGAAAAGGAGCACGAGGGGAAGAACGTCGACTCCGGCTCCTTTGGCGTGTTTCAGAATGGCCATCGTGTAGGAACCGAGACGTTTTCGATCTATCAGACCAGCAACGGCAGCGTTATCCAGTCCGAGTTCAAGACGGAGAATTCTCCCACCCAGGATGTCCAAACTTCCGAGATGCAGCTTACCGCGAATGGGGATATCCGGCGTTACGAGTGGAAGGAGCTGAGCCCGGAGAAGGCGGAATCGGTGGTGCTTCCGAATTCCGATTTTCTGAATCAGAAGTGGAGCACTGGGCCCGCGGAAAAAGGACAGGAACAGCCCTACCTGCTGCCGGTTTCGACCAGCATTTTGGACGACTACTTCTTCATCCACCGCGAAGTGCTGGCCTGGAAGTTTCTAGCCGCTGCCTGCAAACAGGAAAAAGGGCAAGTGCAGTGCCCCTTCAAGGAGCGGGCCCAGTTCGGAACCATGAACCCGCACCAACATTCTTCGGCGCCGCTCAGCGCGGAGTCCCTCGGCCGGGAAAAGGTAACCCTGAAGAGTGGCCCGCAGGAACTGAATAAAGTGGAGCTGAAGAACGACGCGGGGACGTGGCAACTCTGGCTCGACGATCAATGGAAGGTTATTCGGATGTCCATTGTGGGAGAGAACACCGTAGTGGAGCGCGATTAGCCAGGGCGCGCAAAACCACAGAGGGCTGAAGGTCAGCCCCTTTCGGAATTGGATCGTGCTCAATTCCAGCGATACGATAGAAGTGGGCGCTTGAGAAGCAGTCGTTCCCATGCGCGACCAGAGCGGCAGGAATAACTCTTGACGATTCTCGATTCACGCACGTCGCGCGTGCTGTTCACGGCTTTGCTGTTCGCCGTGGGGCTGGGCTTTCTCTACGCGGCGGGGCGCACGCTGATTCTCTTCCTTTTCGCCATTTTTTTTGCCTACCTCATCAATCCCGCAGTGGAGCGGCTGGAGAAACTGGTCCGCAGCCGCGTCTGGGCGATCGCGATCATTTACCTGCTGCTGCTCGGCGCTCTGGGGGTGTTCGGCTTTCTTGTCGGCCCGAGGATTGCCCGGCAAAGCGCCCGCCTCGGAGAGTCGCTGCCCGGACTGATGGATAAGGCCAGCATCGGCCAGCTTGCCGAACGGATCGGGAGCCAGCACGGCTGGAGCGAACCGACCCAGAGACATATTCAGGATTTCTTGATGAGTCACCGGGAAGACTTGTCGCGCCTGGCGCAGCGCTTCGGCCTTCGCGCGGCCGCAGCGGCGCAGGATGTGTGGGTGCTGTTCCTCGTACCCATCTTGGCCATTTTCTTTCTGCGCGACGGCGGCAGCTTCCATGAAGTGTTGCTTTCGCTGGTACCGTCGCGCACGCAGCGTGAGTTTCTCCAGGATGTGTTCCAGGATCTGAACCAGATGCTCGCCCAATTCATTCGCGCGCAGTTGACCCTGGCGGCGTTTTCGTTCGTGGCGTACACCGCATTCTTGGGTGCAATGCGAGTGCCGTACGCGCTGATGCTCGGCACCGCCGGAGGCGCGCTGGAGTTCGTCCCCGTGGCCGGACCGCTGCTGGCGGGCGCTGCCATGCTGGTCGTCGCCGTTCTGGCGGGATACCAGCACTGGCCCTACATCCTGTTATTTTTGTTGGCCTGGCGGATGGTGCAGGACTACGTAATCTCTCCCCGCGTCATGGGCGTCAGCGTGGAATTGCACCCGCTGGCCGCTTTGTTCGGCATTCTGGCGGGTGGCGAAATCGCAGGAATACTCGGCGTCTATCTCTCCATCCCGGTGATGGCCAGCTTGCGGATTGTCTGGCGTCGCTGGCGCATCTACGCCGAAAAACGCAAGTTTGGACCGCTCAACGAGTACTCGTTCCCGCAAGAGTTGGGAAAGGGGAGAATCTAGAAGAATCCCGTAGAGACGGGGGTTGCCCCGTCTCACTTCGCGGCAAGAGACGCGGCCAGCCGCGTCTCTACGGGAAATCGGGTGCGCCTTTAGAGCGAAGCCAGAGTTGCTATGGCCACGGCAGCTGCCGAGCTGTGCTCGGCTTGGACAGCCGAGGGCGGCTGTCCCTACGCGAGCGACCTCTACGACGTGGCAGACGTGGCTGTGTTCTTCACGGTATCCACATCGACTTTGCGAAGAAACTCGGCCGCGGCTTCCGGCAGCACCGTGTTGATGAACATTCCCGAGCCCAGCTCAAATCCGGCCACTCGCGTCAGCCGCGGGATCACACTCACATACCAATGAAAGTACTTTACGCCGACGCTCTCGGCGGGAGCGCTTCGAATCGTAAAGTTGAAATCCGGGTTCGCCAGCCCGTGGTAGAGCTTGGCCAGCGTCGAGCGCAACATGCGCGCCAGGTCGTTCATCTCCGAAGTGCTTACATCTCCGAAGCTGGCCATGTGCCGCCGCGGATAGATGTGGGTAGAGAACGGAGCCGACGAGGCATACAGTTCGAGCGCGACGAAGTGCTCGGAAACCGAGACGATGCGGGTTTGTTCTTCTAATTCCTCTTCGAGCACCTGACAGAACATGCACTCGCCAAAGTCGTCATAGTGCCGCAAAGCTTGTTGAAAGCGCTCGCGCACTTGCAGCGAAATCACTGGAGTTGCGATCATCTGGGAGTGCGGGTGTTCCAGGCTCGTGCCGGCGTCGATTCCGTGATTCTTGAAGATCGTAATGAGCGCGATGCGCGGGTCGAGGCTGAGTTCATCGTAGCGAGTTTTATAGATGTGGAGGATTTCAGTCACGTAGGAATCGGACATCAGGGCCATCACCTGAGAGTGGTCGGGCGTCTCAATGATCACATCGTGAACCCCAAAGCCATTTACCGACCGGCGCGACCGGTGTACAGTGCGTGTCGGCTGCGCTTCGCGGGAAAGAGCCGCAAATTTATTCGGCACCACTCGCGCGTGCCACGGAACATCCATCGAGGCCGGGACCCGCAGAATTTCCGGCGGAGTCAGCTTCTCGTTTCCCGGACAAAAAGGGCAGTTTGCGACAAACGATGCCGCCGGCTTGCGCTCGTTGTGGCGCGCCATTTCTTCCGGACGGCGGGCTCGCTCGGTTGCGATCACAACCCATTCCTTGGTGGCAAAATTCTGGCGCAGTTCAGGCATAGTCACTCCTAGTCAAAGCCTACATCCACGTTCGAGAATCGAACAGTCACCAAGGGTCGTATCGTGTGGGAGCGGGGCAGAGCCCCGTCACCACACGAGAATTCCCGCGTCTGGCGCATCGAATTCGCCCGTGGATCAGCGGCGGCATTCCCGCCGAAATTTCGCTAGTATAAAATCACAACTTATCATGTCGAACAAACTTCCTGTAGGAATCCTCGGTGCCACCGGCATTGTCGGGCAGAGATTTATCCAAATGCTCGAACATCACCCGTGGTTCGAAGTGTCGTGGCTTGCCGCTTCCGATCGTTCGGAAGGCCGGCCTTATGCCGAAGCCGCGCGCTGGCGTTTGAAAACTGCCATCCCCGCCAACGTCGCCCGGATGACGGTTGCGCCCGCCAAGCCCGAAGGCGCCCCGAAAATTATCTTCGCCGCCCTCGATGCGGCGATCGCCCGCGAACTGGAGCCCCAGTTCGCCTCCGCCGGTTGTGCCGTCGTCTCCAATTCGAGCGCGTTACGCATGCAGGCCGACGTTCCCCTGGTGATTCCCGAAGTCAACGGCGATCATATCCAGCTCATCGAAACCCAACCCTGGCGACGCAAATCCGGCGGCTTTGCCGTCACCAACCCCAACTGCTCGGCCATTGGACTGGCAATCGCCCTGGCTCCGTTACATCGTCGTTTCACGCTGGCGTCGGTGATGGCGGTTACCATGCAAGCGGTCAGCGGCGCCGGATATCCGGGAGTGCCCTCGCTCGATATTCTCGGCAACGTAATCCCCTACATCGCCAAAGAAGAAGAGAAGATGGAAGAGGAGACACAAAAGTTGCTGGGGACACTGAACGGTTCACGCGTCGACCCCGCTCCCTTTGCCATGAGCGCGCAATGCAATCGCGTCGCCGTGGAAGACGGCCACACCGAGTCGGTTGCGATTCGGCTGAAACAGAAAGCGCAGCCGGAGGAGATCATCGCCGCCTGGAACGATTTTCGCGCCGAACCGCAGCAACTGCGCCTTCCCAGCGCACCCGAGCAACCTATCGTGTACATGACCGCGGTGGATCGTCCGCAACCGCGTTTCGACTGTGACCTCGGCGCGGGCATGACCACCGCGGTCGGTCGCTTGCGCACGTGCAACGTCCTCGACTGGAAGTTCACCGTCCTATCGCACAACACCATTCGTGGCGCTGCCGGCGCTGCCCTGCTGAATGCAGAGTTGCTCAAAGCGAAGGGATACCTAGGGTGAGGGGAACACCTACCACGGAGGCACGGAGACACGGAGGAAAGCGGAATCATGTCTGCGCAGTTCCGCGTTCTGACAACGAACCGCCGGAACGGTTGAGACGGTACGTGCTTCCATGGGCAAGCGATCATCACGAACGCAATTCTTTGGTTGAGGTTTTCTCCGTGTCTCCGTGCCTCCGTGGTGGGTGTTCTGCGGACGCGAAGGAGGTTCCTCGCCCATGATCGTCATGAAGTTCGGCGGGACTTCCGTACAAGACGCGAAAGCGATCGAGCGCGTAGCCCACATCGTCCAGGGCCGGTTGGCGGATCGTCCCGTGGTCGTGGTCAGTGCCATGGCCAAGGTCACCGATTCCCTGCTCGCCATGGGAAAGGCTGCCGGTGGCGGCGATCGCAAGACCGCTCTCAAAATGGCGCGCGCCTTGCGCGAACGCCACTATGACACCGCCGGAGAACTGCTCGGCACTGCCCTGTTCACTGAATTTCACGGCGACCTCGGCGCCGACTTCGAAGATCTGGACGAATTGCTGCGCGGCATTGGCGCGGTCGGCGAAATCACTCCCCGCACCTACGATTACGTTGCTTCTTTCGGCGAAGTGCTTTCGAGCAAGATCGTGGCTGCCGCTTTCGTCGCCCGCGGATTGCCCGGTGCGCACGTGGATTCGCGCCTATGTCTGCTGACCGACAGCAGCTATACCCGCGCGGTTCCTCAGTTCGAAGAAACCACCGAGCGCCTGCGCAAGAGGGTCCAGCCTCTGGTCGAGGCCGGTAAGGTTCCGGTGATGGCCGGATTCATTGGCTCGAATCGCGTCGGCATCACGACTACCATCGGCCGCGGAGGATCGGATTTTTCCGCGGCTATTTTTGGCGCCAGCCTCAATGCCGAGCGCATCGAAATCTGGACCGACGTCGACGGTATGATGACCACCGACCCGCGCCTTTGTCCCGACGCCCGCCGCATCAAGGTTATCAGCTTCGACGAAGCCGCCGAACTTGCCTACTTCGGGGCCAAGGTTCTGCATCCGGCAACCGTGCTGCCCGCGATTCAGCAGAACATTCCAGTCTATGTTCTGAACTCGCTGAACCCGGCCTGCGAAGGGACGAAGGTCACGGCGCGCGCCCCGCGCTGCGCGAATATTTTCAAGGCCATCGCGCTCAAGAAAAAGATCACGCTGGTAGAGGTCGCCTCACCTCGCCGCCTGCTGGTGCATGGATATCTGAAGTCCATCTTTGAGGCTTTCGATCAGCACGACATCGCGGTAGACGTGGTTTCCACCTCCGAAGTCAGCGTCTCGGTGACGGCCGAGACCAACGAAGCCATCCCGGCGCTGGCCGCCGATCTGGCGAAACTTGCGGACGTAAAATACGAGGGGCGGAAGGCAATCGTCTGTCTGGTGGGCGAGAATTTGCGTGACACACCCGGAATCGCCGCCAAGGTCTTCGGCATTCTTGAGGATGTGAAGATTCGCATGATCTCGCAGGGCGCATCCGAAATTAATCTGACCTTTGTGATTGAAGAAGACGACGCAGCCGAGGTGGTCCGGCGCCTGCACCACGCATTTTTCGCGGAGGCCGATCCGGAAGTGTTTGCGTAAAGTCATTTTCACCGCCGAGACGCCGAGCACGCGGAGAAAACCAAGAATGGGAGCTAAACATTTGCTTTTCAGATTTTCTCTGCGGCCCTCGGCGTCTCGGTGGTGAGAGGTTTCTCCATGAACTTCCTAATTCTCGGCTGCGGCAAAACAGGATCGCTGGTTGCGGAAGTCGCGCGTGCGCGCCGGCATCATGTGCGAGTTCTCTCGGCCGCTGACAATGCTGGCGCCAGCGCTCTTACGCCGGGTGCGCTCGCCGCAATCGACGTGGTGATCGACTTCACCACGCCCGCCGCAGCCGTCGCCAATGCTGAAGCCTGCATCCGCGCGAAGAAGAACCTTGTGGTCGGAACCACCGGCTGGTACGACCATTTGCCGCGCTTGCGCGAAATGGTGCTCTCCGCAGAGACCGGCTTCCTCTACGGCTCGAATTTTTCCATCGGCGTGAACCTGTTCTTCGAGATTGTCGCGACCGCAGGGGCGGCTCTGAAATACGATTACTCGGGCCAGATTTTCGAGCGTCATCATGCGCAAAAAAAAGACGCGCCTTCGGGAACTGCGATCACGCTCCAGAAGATCGTGCGCGAGTCCGGAGGCCAGGAAAAAGAAGTCGAAATCGTCTCCTTCCGTGAAGGCGACGCGGTCGGCATGCACGAAATCACTTTCGATTCCCCAAACGACCGGATTTATCTTTGCCACGACGCCAAGTCGCGCCGTGGATTCGCCGACGGCGCGGTCCGCTCGGCCGAGTGGCTGGCGGGAAAGACAGGCTTTTTCGAGTTCCGCAATGTCTGGCGGGAGCTTTAAGGTACGTCAGAGTTGCTCCCGCCGCACGCAACTGCCGAGCTTCGCTCGGCTTCGACAGCCGGGGTGGCTGTCGCTACGCAACGCCTGACGGGGCAAAGCCCCGTCACCACACGAACAAACTCCGCTCATGCAAGCACGTGCGAGAAGAGTTATCCTTAGCTCATGCAACTGCGAGGCTGTGGTACCGCTCTGGTCACACCGTTCTCCCAGGACGGTGCGGTCGACGAAAACGCACTGCGCAATCTGGTCGCGTGGCAGGTCGAATCGGGCATCGACTTCCTGATTCCCTGCGGCACCACGGGAGAAACTCCCACGCTCACCCACGATGAGTGGCTGCGCGTCATCGACCTGACCATCGAAGTCGCCGCCGGACGCGTGCCGATCGTCGCAGGCGCAACTTCCAACTCGACGCAGGAGGCTGTTGCCAAGGCGAAGGAAGTAGCGGCGCGGCCGGGCGTCAACGCCATCCTCACCGCTTCGCCGTACTACAACAAGCCGACGCAGGAAGGCCAATACCGGCACTTCCGTGCGATTGCCGAAGCGGTGGACAAGCCGGTCATCGTCTATAACGTTCCGGGCCGCACCTCCGCCAATCTCGAACCCGCGACCCTGGCGAGGTTGAGCGAGGTCGCCAATATCGCCGGCGTGAAGGAAGCCAGCGGGAACATNNCGCANATCGCCGAGGNGCTGAACTCGGTGCCGGAGGGTTTTCTCGTACTGTCCGGCGACGACGCCGTTACCCTGCCGGTGATCGCGCTCGGCGGTGTAGGCGTCATCTCGGTTGCGTCCAACGAAATTCCCCGCGAAATGGCGGAGATGACTCGCGCCGCCCTCGCGAACGACTGGCATACGGCCCGCACCCTCCACCGCAAATATCTTCCGCTGATGCTGGCCAACTTTATCGAGTCGAGTCCGCTGCCGGTGAAGGCCGTCCTCGCGATGATGGGCAAGATTGAAGAAGTTTATCGCCTGCCCTTGCTTCCCATGCGCCGCGACACGCGATCGAAGCTGCAGAAGATCGCGACCGACGCCGGATTGATTACCCGGCCCGCGGCTCCGCCGGCCGCTGCCACCGAATTCTATATTTATGAAAACTGGGCAGCGGGCCCGCACAAAGCGATTCTGCACCGCGCATCCTGTGGACAGTGCAGTTCCGGCAAAGGACGCCCCACCGGGCACGATCCCAATCACTCGCGCTGGCACGGACCGTACAGCAATCTCGCCGGAGCGCGTGAGGCCACCCATCAGATGCCCGGGGTTCTGATCCGCAGCGAATGCAAGTGCGTGGCGTAGGAGCAGCATTTAGCACTTAGCTCCTAAGCTTCTGGCCTTTTGTTTCTTTTGCTCTCCTATGTCAGACTCGATATCCACTTTGAAGTCGGCCATTGAACGCCTATCGACGGGCGAAACGATCGGCGACGCCGACGAAGCCCGCCGCACCTTTCTCGACTTCCGCGCGGCTCTGACTCGCGGCGAGGTTCGCGCCGCGGAGAAAGTCGCCGGACGCTGGACCGTCAACGCCTGGGTGAAGCAAGGCATCCTGCTCGGCTTCCGTCTCGGAGAGCTTAAAGAAATGTCCGACGGCGACGTACTTTCCTTTGTCGACAAGGACACTTTCCCCGCCCGCCGTCTGACTCTCGCTGATCGCATTCGTCTGGTGCCGGGCGGATCGTCCATCCGCGAAGGCGCCTACGTCGCGCCGTCGGTGATCTGCATGCCTCCCATGTTCATCAACGTTGGCGCTTATGTGGACGAAGGCTCCCTGATCGACTCGCACGCTCTCGTCGGCTCGTGCGCGCAGGTCGGCAAGCGCGTGCACCTGAGCGCCGCCGCGCAGATCGGAGGCGTGCTCGAACCCGTCAACGCCGCTCCCGTGATTATCGAAGACGATGTGCTGGTCGGCGGCAATTGCGGAGTCTACGAAGGCACGCTGGTCGGCGCCCGCGCCGTCTTGGGAGCGGGAACTATCCTGACCCGATCCACGCCGCTCTACGACTTGGTGCGAGGAGAAATCTACCGCGCAACCGCCGAGCACCCGCTCGAAGTCCCAGAAAACGCCGTAGTCGTCCCCGGCTCGCGCGCCGTGAAAAACGGTAGGGGCAAATTCGACGACTGGAACCTCTCGCTCTACACGCCGGTGATCGTGAAGTATCGCGACGAGAAAACCGAGCGCGGGATTGAACTGGAAGACTGGCTGCGGTAAAAGCCGAGCCTCTGCAGGGGGGTGCAAACCCAACCACAGGGGGCACAGAGGAACACAGAGGAGAGCGAGTGAGAAACGGTTTCCCCTGTGCTCCTCTGTGGTTAAGAAGTTTGGTCGGACTACATCGCACCTCCGGTGAGCTTCGGCGGAAGTGCACACGGCTTAACACGATCACGACGGCAGCATCGGCGAAGGCGCGCCCGGAAGTTGCCTCTGTTCCGCCAAAAACCTGGGCCGCGCTTCCAGATGCTTGGCGCGGAAATGCGCCCGTGCCCGCTCGCCCCACGCCCGCACNAAATAATAGTTCAGCGCGCATCCGATGGCCGAGCTGACAACCGGAATCAGNCGTCCCGCCCATTTCTCCACCACATCGGCGCCGGCCTTGACCGCGATCCGCTGGATCACGCGCGGCACAAAGCGGTTGACCACTTCTTTCTCCAGCAATTCGCGGCTGATGTCGACTCCGGCGGCGCTGGCCGCCGCAATCCAAAGCTCGGCGATTTCGTCGTCGGTGTTCAACTCGAACCCATAAATCAGGCTGAGCTTCTGGATGGTGCGCATGGTGATGGCGGAAAGAATGCCGAGGTCCGGCACGATCGTCAAAATTCCGCCGAGACCCAACCCGGCTCCCTCCGCCGCCGCCAGCTTCATGCCGCCGCGGATCACCGACTCGGCTACATCGTCGAGACGCTCCACCGGCAGCGTGTACACGCCATGAAAGGTGGCCAGCGGCAACCCGTGCGCCACGCGCAGTTGCATCAGGAAGCGTCCGGGATCGACCTTGATCGTGTCGTAGGCGCGAGTCAGGCCGCCGCGGATCGCGCCTTCGACGCGCCGTCGCATCCAGGATTGTTTGTCGTCGGTCATTCTCAAGTATGAGTTTATCAGCCGGCCTAACGCCGCCTCCGATTTACCGTAGAGACGCGGCTTGCCACGTCTCCCGCCGCGACCAACCGAGACGGGGCAAGCCCCGTCTCTACACCAACCTCTCCCTGTGCTAGCATCAATTTGTCTAATGTCAAAAGGAAAACTGCATATTGTTCCGCTAGGCGGGCTGGGCGAGTTCGGGATGAACTGCATGGCCATCCGCTTTGGCGACGACATCATTGTGGTTGACGCCGGCTTGATGTTCCCCGAAGCCGAGTTGCTGGGCGTCGACATCGTTGTCCCCGATATTTCTTACCTGCTGGAAAATCGCAAGCATGTGCGCGGCATCGTGCTTACGCACGGCCACGAAGACCACATCGGCGCTCTGCCCTGGATTCTCAGCGAACTGAATGTTCCCGTCTGGGGCACGGAGTTCACGCTGGCCTACGTCGAAGATAANCTCGACGAACANCAGCTCCTCGACGACGCCGACCTNCGCGAAATTCGTCCCGGAGAACGCTTCAAGGTTGGACCCTTCACCATTCATCCGTTGCAGGTAACGCACAGCCTGGTCGATTGTGTGGCGCTCGCCATTCAGACGCCGCTCGGCGTCGTGCTGCATACGGGCGACTTCAAAGTTGACCCAACGCCCACCGACAACCGCCTCTTCGACCTCCACGGTTTCGCCGAGTACGGCAAAGAGGGAGTGCTGGCGCTCTTGCAGGATTCCACCAACGTCGAGCGCAAAGGCTACACGCCGAGCGAGCGCGCGGTCCGCCGCAAGTTCGAAGAGGTGTTTGCCCGCACCCAGCGGCGTCTGTTCATCTCCTGCTTCTCGTCCTCCATTCACCGCATCAAGCTGACGGTCGATATGGCGCGCGAGCACGGCCGTAAGATCTGCTTCCTCGGCCGGTCCATGGAGAATTCCTCCGAAATCGCCGAAGACCTGGGTTATGTCCAGATCCCCGACGGCATGCTGATCCATCCCGGCGAAATGAAAAACTACGCGCCGGAGAAAGTGTGCGTCCTCATCAGCGGCACGCAGGGCGAACCCATGTCGGCGCTGTCACGGGCGGCAGTGGATAACCACAAGCACGCGAAAATCGAAAAAGGCGATACCGTCGTCCTGTCATCGCGCATCATCCCGGGCAACGAAAAAGCCATATTCCGCATGGTGGACCACCTGTTCCGCCGCGAAGCTTTCGTCATCTACGACGACGGTTCTTACCCGCCGATCCACGTCAGCGGACACGCCAGCCAGGAAGAATTGAAGCTCATCATCAACCTGGTGCGGCCCAAGTATTTCGTCCCGATCCATGGCGAATACCGGCAGCTCAAGTTACATGCCGAACTGGCCGCGTCCATGACTGGAGCGGTGGGCAACGTGGTGCTGATCGAAAGCGGAGACGTTCTCGAAATCGACGAGCTCGGCGCCCGCAAGGCCGGACGGGTCAACATAGGCCGCGTCTGCATCGATTCCGGCTCGCGCACCGACGTGGTCGAAGACCTGGTCATCAAAGACCGCCGCCACCTCAGCGAAGACGGCTTTGTAATGCCNATCATCGCCATCAATAAACACACCGGACGCGTCGAAACTGCCCCCGAGATTGTGACGCGCGGATTCTCGCCCGGNGAAAACGGAGTGCTTGAGCGCGCCCGCGAGATCGTCATGGAGACCCTCGATGCCTCCAGCGCCGAAGAGAAAGCCGACTATGGCGTGATCAAAGAGAAAATCCGCACCGACCTGAAACGCTACATCTCGCGGCAAACGCAGCGCCGGCCGCTGATTATGCCGGTGATATTGGAGATTTAGTAAAGTGAGTGCTACAGGAGAATAGCCCAATGCCAAGTCTCACAGACGTTGAGCGACGTGCGGATTATGTAGCGACAATGGGTCCAGAGCTGGGACATTTGTACCACGAGTTGGAAGAAGAGGTGGACTGGCTGCAGCAAAAGTGGAACGAGTTTCGAGAACTCTTTGGAAAGGGTCAAGAGCGAATCGACATGCTTGCCACGGTTGCATCAAACTTCTTCTTCATGCTTCATAAGCTCATGTTTGAAGATGCAATGCTGCATTTGTGTCGTCTGACGGATCCCCCAGCGACTAAGGGTCGCAGAAATCTTACGTTCATGGCCTTGACTGATGCGGTTACCGACCCGGCACTCAAGATTCAAGTGGCAGCGCAACTCAGCAAGATAGAAGACGACTGTGAATTCGCGCGGGAACCAAGGAACAGGAGATTGGCACACGCCGATCTTGAATTATTTCGAAATGAGACCGTTGGCCCGAAAATTCTGAGCGAACATGTGGAAGATGCATTAAAGTCAATGCGCGGCCTGCTCGGGTTGATTAGCCAACGCTATGGGTACCCACCATCCGTGCTACTGAAGGATCCCTTTGGGGCACAATCGCTTATCTACTACTTGGAAAGCGGGGCTCGCGCAGAGAAGCTCCGCCGCCACTTCTAGAAAGTTAAGTTCATTTAGTATCCCGCTTCGCGTCCATGGCGGACTGCCAGTATCACGATCTGCTTTCCGTCGTAGTGATACAGGGCGACATAGGCTCCATGTCCGAACTCAATTACCCACTCGCGGAACTCCGGCGGCAACTCTTCGACCGGACGGCCAACCTCCGGGTGCTTGCCGAGCGCTTTTACGCCTTGCCGGATCGCTTTGACGGCGCGCTTGGCTGCATCCCGGCTCTTGGGAGCTAGAAAGGCGTGGAGACGGGCCACATCCAGCAGGGCCGGTTGGGACCACCTCAGTCGTGGCATTTAGGGGGAGCGGCGTCCTTGCCCGCTTCGAGCTTGGCCAGCCAGGCGTCGGCTTCTTGGGCGGTCGCGTGCAGGCCGGTCGTCTGGTAATGGTTCCAGGCGGCCAGCGCGTCCTGCCGGAATTGCTCGCGCTTCTCTTCGCGCTCCACATACTGCTCGATCGCTTCGCGCATGACCCAGTGTGCAGACCGGCGACGGGCCGCAGCGAGACGCTGGATGCGCTCTTTTGTCTCGGCATCGAGCTTCAGACTGGTGGTAGAGGGTGCTGCCATCGCGGGTTTTCCCTGGTGTTACTTCGTAACACTATAGCACTTTACCGTCGTTGGAAACAACATGAGCCTAACCCAGCGGGTTTTTCCACCGCAGCCCCGGAAAGCGGGCAAAATCCCGGTCCGCCGTGTGCAGCACAGCTCCATGCTCAATCGTGATCGCCGCGATCTCCGCATCACTCACCAACGGGCCTGAGGCCTGTCCCTCCAGGATCATTTGCCTCAACACCGACCAGTGCTGATCCGCCGGCACAAGTATTTGTACATTCGGTTGTTGCAACCACTCATCTACGACTTGCACGGCTTGCTGCAGGCTGACACGCATTCCCGATAGTCGCCGATTCGTGATAACCCGTAGGAACGCAGATACGCTTTGCCAGGGCAGTCCCACGGCTTCTACTCCCGAAAGCGTTCCCTCCAGCCAAGAACGACTCTTCTTGTGGTAGGCCGAATCGAGATCGTAGGAATAGATCAGGAGATTGGCATCAATGACGATCACCGATGATCCGGTCCTTCCAGGTATTCCAATAGCTCTTCGACTTTTTCAAACGGAGGCAGACCCAGATTCCACGGCTTCACCCGGAACGGCTTCCGGACGGGCTGCTTCGAAGCCGTCAATCCCATCCGCAGAAATCGATTCACCGCCTCTTTGAAAGAAGAGCCAGTTCGCCGAACTTCCTTCTTCAGCAACTGGGCCACGTCGTCATCGAGCGAAAGGGTTGTCCTCATGTTGTGATGCTATACCATTAGGCATCATGATGTCAATCTCTATAACATCATGATGTATTCCATAGCCGCCCTTGCAAAAAACGCCCGGACCGGGCACGCTGAATGCGATGGTCTCCCTCGACGATATTCGCGCAGCTCAAAAACTCCTCCACGGTATCGCCGTCCGCACACCGCTGTTCGAATGGACGGGCGCGGCGGATCAGCGCAAGCTTTACCTCAAGCTCGAAAACCTGCAGCCCATCGGCGCTTTCAAGCTGCGCGGCGCTTATAACAAGGTCGCATCACTGAGTGACGAAGAACGCCGCCGCGGGGTCATTTCCTATTCCAGCGGCAATCATGCGCAGGGCGTGGCCTATGCGGCGCGGGCGCTGGGCGTGAAGGCCATCATCGTCATGCCCGGCAATGCTCCGAAGAACAAGCTCGAAGCTACCGCCGCCCTGGGTGCGGAGATCGTCACCGTCGGTCCCGGCAGCGAAGAGCGCCGCCGGCGCGCCGAACAACTGGCCGCCGAGCACGGCTACGCCATCGTGCCGCCTTACAACGACGAAAAGATCATCGCTGGCCAGGGAACGGTAGGGCTCGAAATCCTTGAGGACCTGCCCAATGTTGAAACCGTGCTGGTCCCGGTCGGCGGAGGGGGATTGATCAGCGGCATCGCCGCCGCCATCAAGCTCAGCAGTCGTCTCAGTAATCTTCTCAGGAATCCCCAGGTGAAGGTGATTGGCGTTGAGCCCGAACTTGCCGGCGATGCGCGAGCCAGCCTGCGCGCCGGTCGTATCGTCTCCTTCCCGGCCGAACAAGTTTCGCGGACGCTGGCCGACGGGCTTCGTACCCAGAGCATCGGCGCCATCAATTTCGAACACATCCGCGCCTATGTGGACGACATCGTCAGCGTGACCGAAGACGAGATTCTCGAGGCCATGCGCGCTCTAAGCGTGAACGCGAAAACGCTGGCCGAACCGAGTGGCGCCGTAGCCCCAGCTGCGTTTCTTTTCCACGCCGATGAGTTGCCCAAGACGTCGATCAACGTGGCCGTGATCAGCGGCGGCAACATCGATCCCAAACTGCTTGCCGAGCTGTGTCATCNCTAGAGTACTGCGCAGTCGGAGTCAGGATTTTCCCTGTGAACCTCCGTGTCCCCAGTGCTTTCGCTTTTGCGCTGCGGACGGCTATCACCACAGGGAGCACAGGGCTACCTAGGGAACCGCCACAGGGGACTGTCGGCGGCAAATGTAGAATGCCTTCGAGCGGGTGAAATTCACATGATTCGCTTTGGTATCGCAGGTTTCGGTTTGCACGCCGTGCGGCGTCTGATGCCGGGCTTCGCTCTGGCTCGGAATTGTAAAGTGGTCGCTCTATCGCGGAGGGACTCCCATAAAGCACGCGAGGCCGCCCGGCACTATGGCATCCCGCATGGCTTTGCCTTTGCCTCCACCGAAGAACTCTGCCGCTGCCCCGAGGTCGACGCCGTGCTGGTCACCACTCCCAATGCCTGCCACTTGCAGGACGTGCTCACCGCGGTTGCTGCCCGCAAGCCGGTGCTGTGCGAGAAACCGATGGGCATGGACGCGGACGAATGCCGCCAGATGGTCGAAGCCGCGCGCAACGCCGGCGTTCTCCTCGGCGTCGCGCAAGTCTTTCGCTTTGAAGAAAGCACGGCAAGATTTCGCGAACGCGTCGCCGCTGGCGACATCGGTCGCCCCATCTTTGCGCGGGCGGAGTTCTCGTATCCCGGTTTGGGCCATGCCCGCACCTGGCTCTACCAGCGCTCGATAGCAGGAGGCGGCCCCATCGCCGACGTGGGCGTCCATTGCGTCGATGCCTTGCGTTACATCCTGCAGGATGAGCCGCGGCGCGTGACCGCTCTCGGCCGCCCAGACGAACAATCGGGCGACGTGGAAGCGGCGGCCGTCCTGACGCTGGAGTTTCAGCGCGGCACGCTGGCCACGGTGCTGGTTTCAACTCGTGCCCACTATCGCACGCCGTTGGAGATTGTCGGCGAAACCGGTGTCCTCCGGGCCGAGGATGCGCTGAATGTTGAACGGCCGGTTAAGTTGGAATTGTGGCGCGACGGACAACGGGTCGCTGAAGAAACCGTTTCCAACCAGCTTGCCTACGCGCGGCAGGCAGACAGTTTCGCTGCCGCAGTCGAAGGCCGGGAAGTGTTTCCAGCGCCTGGCCAGCAAGGCTGGCAAAACCAGGTCATTCTGGACGCCGCCTACCGCAGCTTGTCGTCGGGAAAAAGTGAAAAAGTGCCGATGTTCGCAGACGATCCTGGCAGGTAATCCTTCCAGGCCAGCGCAACCGTGTGGAGACTTGGGTACTGCCCTACCGGGGCACGCTCTTTCGGAAACTTCACCGCAAATAAGAAGCGTCCCGGATCCAAAGAACCACGGGACGCCTGAACAGCCTTCCCCAGAACTGCTCACCCTTAAAGATAGGGCACCTGGCCCGAGGGCGGAATACCACTCTTGTGCGATTGCATGGCACCAAAGAGCCATTGGTGAACGCCGGGTCTGTGCTAACATCGGTCACCTTGCGACTGGTTACTCACAGTCGCATCAGGTTCTGGAAGCGGTTTCCCCAGGTTCAAGGTTTTCTTTTTGGGCGAGATTCCCCCTGCCGATTCCGAACCTACAGTTGTTCCGTTTCGCAGCCGGCTAGACCGCCTGCGGGATTGAGCCTCTGGACGATCTAGGGAAAGCGAATTGTTGCTAGTGCGCAGCAGATTGCATCCCGAGATTCGGAACAGGCACGGTAAATATTGGTAAGTTGTTGATGCACAACAAGAAGTAAGCTTCTGTAGTTTTGGAACAACAAGTGCTCTATTCACCAACGGCGACCTATACCTTGAACACAAGTTTCAAGGTAAATTGTGGAAAGAAAGAGAAATTGGGAGGGGATTAACATGAGGCGAGTGGTAGTTTTAGCATTGCTGGCATTGGCGTTGCCAATTGCTGCTTCGGCGGACATTATTCTCACGAACCAGTATGGCAATATTTCGATTACGGCTCCCAACGCGGGGCTGGGGACAATCGGC
>JGI26339J46600_10000292_pt1 | contig 17348 bp, 29 predicted proteins | sample BogFormECP12_OM1_FD_46600 | JGI IMG/M metagenome (IMG submission 46600) | reverse complement strand
AACTGAAAACTTACCGCTAGAGCGGCTCATCCGGCGCGTCGGGTACGGCGGCAGCCGCTGCCGCGGCGGCGGCAGACTCAGCGGCGGTGGGCATCACCGGGCTGCCGCTCTCGTCGAACCTCATCCCCAGGCTAAGCCCCATGGATGACAGAATCTCTTTAATCTCGTTCAGCGACTTGCGGCCGAAGTTCTTGGTCTTCAGCATCTCCGACTCGCTCTTCTGCACCAACTCGCGGATGGTGGTGATGTTGGCGTTCTTGAGGCAATTGTAGGAGCGAACGGAGAGCTCCAACTCTTCCACCGACCGGTCCAGGTTCTCGTTGCGGCCGGTCGCCGCTTTTTCCGGAACCGCTTCCTCGCGCACCGTCTCCTCTTCGAAGTTGATGAAGATGGTCATGTGATCTTTCAGCAGCTTGGCGGCGAGGCCCACGGCATCCGGGGGCGAAATGGCACCGTTGGTCCACACGTCGAGGGTTAGCTTGTCGTAGTCGGTCATCTGGCCGAGCCGCGCCGCTTCCACCGTGTAGTTCACTTTGCGAATGGGGGAGTGCACCGCGTCGACCGGGATATAACCAATGGGCAAATCCTCATCGAAATTCTTTTCGGCGGAGACGTAACCCCGCCCGCTCTTGACGCGCATTTCCACTTGCAGTTTGCCGCCCTCGCTGACGGTGGCAAGATAGACATCCTTGTCGAGGATCTCGACGTCGGGATCCTCCTGGATCATGCGCGACGTCACTTCGCCCGGTGCGTCGATATTGAGATAGAGCGTCTTGGGTCCCTCCACGTTCATCTTGAGGGGAATCTGTTTGAGATTGAGGATGATGTCCGTGGCGTCTTCCACCACGCCTTGAATAGACGAGAACTCGTGCAGCACACCCTCAATCCTGACCGCTGTAATCGCCGCGCCCTCGATGGACGAAAGCAGCACCCGGCGCAGGGCGTTGCCGATGGTGGTACCGAAGCCGCGCTCAAATGGCTGCGCGTTGAACTGACCGTAACGATCGGTCAGCGTCTCCATCGTCACGGCCAAGCGCTTTGGCTTCTGAAAGCCTTTCCAAAGCATTATTTCCTCCTACTCAGTTCTTGAGTTAGTTTTCAGTTTTCAGTTTTCAGTTCTCAGTCAGAATCTATCATTCCAAGCCGCCAATCTCCAACCCAGGCGACTGACGACTGAAAACTAAGAACTGAGCACTTCTTTCCTTACTTCGAATACAATTCCACGATCATCCGTTCCCTGATGTCGAGTCCTATATCTTCCCGCTTGGGCAAAGAAATGGCTCGCCCTTTCAGGTTGTTGCGATCGAACTCCAGCCACGCCGGAACGCTACGGCCGCCGGAAAAATCCACGGCGCGCAGGACGCTTGCCAGCTTGCGGCTGCGCTCGCGCACCCCGACCTCCTGGCCCACCGCCACCTGGTAAGAGGGGATGTTCACCTTGCGTCCGCCGACCTCGATGTGGCCATGGCGGACTAACTGGCGCGCTTCCGCGCGGGAGGTGGCCAAGCCCATCCGGTAGACCACGTTATCCAGGCGTCGCTCCAGCATAAACAGCAGTTTCTCGCCCGTCACGCCTTTAGCGGCGGCGGCTTTCTCGTAGTACGCGCGGAACTGGTCCTCGAGAATGCCGTAAATGCGGCGGGCCTTTTGTTTCTCACGAAGCTGCAGGCCGTAGCCCAAGAGCTTAGGGCGGCGCGCCTTGCCGTGCTGTCCAGGAGCAAAATTGCGCTTCTCGATGGCGCACTTGTCGGTGAGGCACCGCTGTCCTTTGAGAAACAGCTTAGTCCCCTCGCGGCGACAAAGCCTGCAAACTGCGTCACAATACCTGGCCAAAACGAACCTCCTGTTTCAAACAAAAGCGAGAATCCACAGATTACGCAGATTACTCAGATTTCAGAAAACCAAAAAAGCCCAACGCAGCAAGCACAACCGGTACGACTTCTCCCCTCCCTGAGTAATCCCGAAGCCCGGATAACCCGTGGGTTCGGTCTTTGTTCCTATCGGTGTAATCGGTGTAATCTGTGTGATCTGCGGATTCTCTGCTTCAAACTCGACGCCGCTTGGGCGGACGACATCCGTTGTGGGGAACAGGCGTCACGTCCTTGATGTTCCGGATCTCCAGACCCGCCGTAGCGAGCGCCCGGATCGCCGACTCTCGACCGGACCCCGGCCCTTTCACTCGCACCTCGACTGAACGCATGCCGTGATCGCGGGCGCCGCTCGCGGCGCGGGCCGCCGCCTGTTGGGCGGCGAAGGGAGTCCCTTTGCGCGACCCCTTGAAACCCAACGATCCGGCGCTCGACCAGCAGATTACGCGCCCTTCCGAATCGGTGATGGCGATCTGCGTGTTGTTGAACGTCGACCGGATGTGTACTACGCCGGTCGGAATGATCCGCTTTTCCTTTTTCTTGAAGGCCTTTTTCTTCCCCGGCTTCGCTGCTGGTTTTGCCATAGCACCTCAGTTTCGAACTACGTTTTTGACGCCGACCGCTTCTTGTTGGCGACCGTCCCCTTGCGGGGTCCCTTGCGAGTGCGCGCGTTGGTGTGTGTCCGTTGGCCCCGCACCGGCAGGTTGCGGCGATGCCGCGTCCCCCGGTAGGACCCGATTTCAATCAGGCGGCGGATATTCAACGACAGTTCCTTGCGGAGGTCGCCCTCGATGCCGCCCTCTTCTTCGATAATCTGGCGAATCTTGGTGACTTCTTCCTCGGTAAGGTCCTTGATCTTCTTTTCCGGGCTGATTCCCGTTTGCATCAGGATCGCCATGGCGCGGGCGCGGCCAATCCCGTAAATGGCGGTCAAGCCAATCGCCGCGCGCTTCTTGGGCGGTAAGTCGATGCCTGCGATTCTAGCCATCATTCACCTCGGTAGTCGGTTGTCGGTTGTCGGTTGTCGGTAGTCCATTGTCGGTTGTCGGTGTGGCCTGTTAACCGATTACCGATAACCATCAACTGATAACCGACTCATCCCTGGCGCTGTTTGTGCTTCGGGTTCTCGCAGATCACGCGGACGACACCCTTGCGCCGTACAATTTTGCATTTGGCACAAATCTTACGAACCGATGAACGTACTTTCATAAGTCGAGTTCTCAAAGAAGTAGTCGAAAGTCGAGAGTTGAAGGTCGAAAGTGTCGCTGGTCTTCACTTTCGACTCTCAACTCTTGATTTTCGACTCTTCTTACTTATACCGGTAGACAATCCGGCCCCGCGTCAGATCGTAAGGAGAAAGCTCCACCGCCACCTTGTCGCCCGGCAGAATGCGGATGAAGTTCTTCCGCATCTTTCCGGAAATATGGGCGAGAACGCGATGCTTGTTCTCCAGTTCGACCCGAAACATGGCGTTCGGGAGCGGCTCAATCACCACCGCGATAACTTCGATTGCTTCTTCTTTTGCCATAACTAAGACTAGGAGTCAGGAGACAGGAGTCAGAATGAATACGTCTTCAGGCTGACTTCTGAATCCTGACTCATTTCTTCCCTCTTGATTCTGACTCCTGACTCCTGACTCCTGTCTACTCTGTTCTTGTCAGCACATCAGGACCATTACGCGTAACCGCCACCATGTGCTCAAAGTGGGCCGAGAACTTGCCGTCCAGCGTGACAGCCGTCCATTGGTCGTCCAAAACCTTCAGGTCGGGACTGCCGGCGGTAAGCATGGGCTCGATGGCCAGCACCATCCCTTCCTTCAGCAGCGCCCCGTGACCGGCGCGACCGTAGTTGGGGACCTGCGGCTCCTCATGCAGCTCGCGCCCCACCCCGTGCCCGACGAACTCGCGGACCACTCCGTAACCGTTCCTCAGCGCGCACTCTTCAACGGCAGCGGAAATATCACCCACGCGGTTGCCCATCCGCACTTTCTGGATGGCCAGTTCCAGCGCCTCTTGCGTCACTCGCATCAGCCGCTTCGAGCTCTCCGAGATCTCGCCGATGGGGACCGTCAGCGCCGAGTCGCCGATATACTTGTCGACGATCACTCCCAGGTCGAGGCTCAGGATATCGCCTTCCTGCAACCGCCGGGCGGAAGGGATGCCGTGGATGATCTGCTCGTTCACTGACGCGCAGAGGCAACAAGGGTAACCACGATAACCCTTGAAGGCGGGCTTAGCTCCCAGTTGCGCCACCCGCCTCTCCACGAATTTCTCCAGGTCGAGCGTCGTAACTCCCGGTCGCGCTTGCTCTCCTGTTTCCCGCAGAAGCTGGACCACAATCCGGGCGGCGCGCCGCATTTTCTCGATTTCCGCCGCCGACTTGCAAACAATCATGCATCACCTAGCAGTTTGAAAACCCGCTCTGTGATGGCGGCAGGTTCGCCGTCTCCATCCACCTCGACCAACGCTCCGGACCGCCGGTAATACTCAATCAACGGCATCGTCTGGTGGTGATAAGCCAGCAGGCGTTGCCGGAAAGTCTCTTCGGTGTCGTCCGCCCGATGGACCAGTTTGACGCCGTGGGTATCACAAACCTCGTCGTCTTTCGGGGGTCGATAAAATACATTATAGATCTCGCCGCATACCGGACAGGTCAGACGACCCACCGTACGCTTGACCAAGGTTTCCTCGTCCACCCGAATATCCAGAACCGTCGGTACCCCGCGAGGGTCTCCTCGAACCAGACAGTCGAGACATTCCGCCTGGACAATAGTCCGTGGGAACCCGTCCAGGATGAACCCGCCCGCACAGTCCGGCTCGGCGATGCGCTCTCTGACGATTCCGCAAACCACTTCGTCCGGCACCAGTTCGCCGGCTTCCATCTTCGCCTTGGCCACCTGCCCCAACGGCGTTTGCTTCCGCACGGCCTCGCGTAACATGTCGCCGGTGGAGATCTGCGGCAGCCGGTATTTCCTCGATAATTCCCGGGCCTGCGTTCCCTTGCCGGACCCGGGTGCTCCCAGTAGGATCAGAGCCCGTGACTTCATCTTTCTTTAAGGCAGACAGTAGATGGTAGACGGCATATAGGAAAAAGCCCGTCTACCGTCTGCCGTCTACCGTCTACCTTTCACGATGCAGCTCGACGGCCACGAACGCGTCCTTTCTTGAGGAAGCCTTCGTAATGCCGCATGATCAATTGCGCCTCCACCTGCTGTACTGTATCCATGGCCACACCGACCACGATCAGCAGTGACGTTCCACCGAAGTAGAAGTTCACATTCAAGCCGTGCAGGACCCAGGTAGGGAGATGCGAGTCAAACCACCCGGCGCCCATCCATCCCGGCAGATGGTTTAATCGGAGCCCAGCCAGCATGATCTCCGGAATCAAGGCTACGATCGCCAGGTAGCAGCCGGCCACCCACGTGATCCGGGTAAGGATCTCATCCAGGTAATCCGCGGTGCGCTTCCCGGGCCGAATGCCGGGGACGAACCCTCCCTGCTTGCGGACGTTATCCGCTACCTCATCCGGGTTGTACACAATCGACAGGTAGAAGTGCGCGAAGAACATAATCAGAACAACATAGGTCAGCGTATACAGAGGCTCACCCCAGGCAAACAGGGCCAGAAAACCCTTGACGGCCTTGCCCACCACGCCGGAACTCCAGAACATGCCCACGGTCTGGGGAAAGGTAAGCAGCGAGACCGCGAAGATGATGGCCATCACCCCGCCGCTGTTGACCTTGAGCGGCAGGTGGGTGGAAACGCCTCCCATCACCCGCCGCCCCACGACGCGCTTGGCGTACTGAATGGGGACGCGCCGCTCGCCACGCTCGACGAAGACAATGAAGGCGATGATCGCCAGCATGAAACCGAGCACCACCACCAGAACCAGCGGGCCCCACTGGTGGGTGACGAAAACCTTGTCGTAAAGGTCAGCGATGGCGCGGGGCACCCCGACCACGATCCCTGTAAAGATCAGCAGCGACATGCCATTGCCGATGCCGCGCGCCGTGATCTGCTCGCCCAGCCACATGATGAACATCGAGCCGCAGGTGAGAGTGACCACGGTGGTGAAAATGAACCCCAAGCCCGGATTGGTCACCATCCCCGGGCTCCTCTCCAGTGCTACCGCGATCCCGAAGGATTGGAAGGTGGAGAGGCCCACGGTAAGCCACCGGGTATACTCCGTGATCTTTCGCCTCCCCAGGTCGCCTTCCTTTTGCAGCTTCTCTAGAGTTGGCGAGACCACTCCCAGCAACTGTAGAATAATGGAGGCGGTGATATACGGCATGATGCCGAGCGCAAAGACGGTGAGGCGTCGCAGGCTGCTGCCCGAGAACATGGCCATCAGGCCGAAGATGGTCCCACCCAGGTTCTGAAACGCTTGCTCGAACGCCTCGGCGTTAATACCCGGCGTGGGGATAAAGGCCCCCAGCCGGTACACCGCCAGGATCAACAGCGTAAAGCTGATGCGCTTGCGTAGATCCGGGATCTCGGTGAGGCTCTTTAATGATTCAATCATAAGCTGACCGCTTTCAGTTCTCAGTTTTCAGTTCTCAGTTTTCAGTTGCTGTCCGTCGTCAGTTGCACAAGGCTGCGGATCACGGACAACGGACAACGGGCAGTAACTGAAAACTGAGAACTGAAAACTGAAAACTGAAAACTCGATCATGACCCTATCACCTCAGCCGTGCCGCCCGCTTTCTCGATCTTGGCGAGCGCTGACTTCGAAAAACGATGCGCGGAGATTTTAAGCGGTGACTTCAGCTCGCCATCTCCCAGCACCTTAAGCCCGTCGTCGAGCCGTTTGATCAGGCCGCAGTCCAGGAGAAATTCCGGAGTAATCGGCGATTCGGAAGCAAAATCCGCCAAGTCGCCGAGGTTCACCAGAGCGTAGCGCTTCTTGAAGATGTTGGTAAAGCCGCGCTTGGGGAGACGCCGGTGGAGAGGCATCTGGCCGCCTTCAAATCCCGGTCGCCGTCGCGAACCGGTGCGGGAGCGCTGACCCTTGGACCCGCGCGTCGCGGTTTTTCCGTGTCCCGACCCGGGGCCCAAGCCGATCCGCTTCCGGCGCTTGTTGGCGCCACGAGGGGCGCGAAGTGTTCCTATGTGTGTTGCCATATCAATTCTATTTTACAACATCTGCGGTGTCACCGCTTGCGGCGTCGCCAACCGCCTCAACCCCAAGATCGGGAGCAGAGGCCGCCTCGGCCTGTGCGGTCGCAGTCTCCGGGCTGGCTTCCGATTCTTCATGACTGGCAAGGGCCGGAGCGTCAACCGGGGCGTGAGCCGCCTCCTCGGCCTGAGGAGGTGTCCGCGGGGGGCTGATTTTATACTCCGGAATACTCGCCCAAGCCGGCGCCGGTTTCTCGCCCACGATCTCAACAAAGTGGGGAACCTTGGCCACCAGACCACGCACGTTGGGAGTATCCGCCCGCTCAGCCTCCTCATGCAGGCGGTGCAGGCCCAGGTTGCGAATCATTTCTTTCTGGTGCTTGGTAAAGCCAATCCCACTTCGCACCCACTTAACTCGAATTGTCCCTTTTCCTGCCATAAGCCAGTTAGGGAACAGGGAATAGGGAACAGTTAAAGACGACTTCTTCCTGTTCCCTGTTCCCTATCCCCTGTTCCCTCAGAGATCTTCTGCCGCTTTCCCTCGCGACCCGGCAACCTCCGCGGCGTTGCGCAGCTTGCTGAGCGCGTCCATGGTGGCCTTGACGACGTTGTGCGGGTTGGTGGTCCCCAAAGACTTTGTGAGCACGTTCAGGATACCCGCCGCTTCGACCACGGCGCGAACCGCTCCCCCCGCGATAACCCCGGTACCTTCCGCGGCAGGCTTCAACAGCACCTTGCCGGCTCCATAGCGGCCCACCACGGTGTGCGGTATCGAGGTGGCCGTAATATTAACCGACGAGAGGTTCTTCTTGGCGGACTCGATGCCCTTGCGAATGGCGGCGGGCACTTCCCGTGCCTTCCCGGAACCCCAGCCCACGTGGCCGGCACCGTCGCCCACCACCACCAGGGCCGCGAAGCTGAGGTTCTTTCCGCCCTTCACCACTTTGGTGACCCGATTAATCGAGATCACCTGATCTTTCAGTTGCAGCGTGTTCGGATCAATACGAGTGACCAACGGTTACTCTCCCTAGAATTCCAACCCGGCCAGGCGCGCGGCGTCTGCCAGCGCCCGAACGCGGCCGTGATAAGCGTAGCCTCCGCGATCGAAGACAACGCGGGAAACGCCCGCCTTCTTGGCGCGCTCAGCCAGGACCTTGCCGACGTTCTTGGCCGCCCCTACGTTGCCGCCGGTTTTGAGGGTCTCGCGGACTTCCTTGTCCAGGGAAGAAGCGGAGACCAACGTATGACCGCGGGCGTCGTCCACCACCTGGGCGTAGATATGACGCGTCGACCGGTAAACGTTCAAGCGGGGCGCCAACCCATGACCTTGAACGCGCTTGCGGATCCGAGTATGAACGTGCCGCCGTTTGACGTCGCTCGAAAGTTGCTTCAACATCTTGTCCCTCAGACTCGGGGTCCGGGGTTCGGGATTCGGGGTTCGGGGTTCGCAGAAAAAAGCCCGCCCAAGTACGACCTTCTGCGAATCCCAAATCCCGAACCCCGAATCCCGTCTATTGTTTGGCGACACTCGCTCCGGCTCCGGCCGCAGCCTTGCCGACCTTCTTCTTCAGGCGCTCGCCCGTGTACCGGATGCCTTTGTTCTTGTACGGGTCGGGCGGGCGCAAGCCGCGAATTTCCGCCGCCACCTGGCCCACCCGATGCTTGTCGGCGCCGCTCACCACTAAGTGCGTCTGCTTGTCGACGGTGACGGATATTCCATCTGGAATCGGAAACTCGATCGGATGCGAATAGCCAAGATTGAATGCTACCCCTTTGCCCTTCACTTCGGCGCGATACCCGATCCCAACGATATCGAGGTGCTTCTCAAATCCCTTGGTAACGCCTATCACCGCGTTGGCCACCAGACTTCGCACCAAGCCGTGCAAGGCAGCCTGCTGGTCGCTCTCACGTTTCGCGAGCAGACGCCCGTCTTCCCTCGCAACCTGGATGCCCCTGGGAATTAGGACCCGCAGCGACCCCTTGGGCCCCTTCACCACCGCCGCCGAGGCCTGCACCTCGACTGTGACGCCGGACGGGACTTCAATCGGTTTGTTGCCAATGCGCGACATAGCCTTAATCCACTCTCTCGCTCCGCGATCGAATGGTAGACGGTAGACTGTAGACGGCATATGGGGAAAAAGCCTCGCCAAACTGCCTCTTCCCCTATCTACCGTCTGCTATCTACCGTCTACTCAAGAAATGTTACACAGCACTTCGCCGCCCAGCCCGGCCTTACGGGCGCTCTTTCCCGTCATCACGCCCTTGGCGGTGGTAAGGATGCTCACGCCGAGGCCGCCCAAAATCGTGGGCACCCGGTGGCGCTCGACGTAGACGCGGCGGCCGGGTCGGGAGACGCGCTCGATGGTCGAGATCACGCTCCCGCCGTCGTTCCCGTATCGAAGCATCACTCTCAGTGTCTTCTTCTTCGCTTCCTCGCTCACCTTGAAGTTGTTGATGTAGCCCTCTTCCTTGAGAATGCGGGCGATCTCCACCTTGAGCTTGGAACTGGGCATCTCCACGCGCTCGTGACGGGCGTGAATGCCGTTCCGAATCCGAGTGAGCATGTCCGCGATGGGGTCCGTAGCTGCCATAAATCTCCCGATCTTGGATTTTGGATTTTGGATTTTGGATTAAAGACGCTCGGAAAGCGCGCCGCCCCCACGATCTAGCACAAAGCGACAAATCCAAAACCCGAGATCCAAAACCGAAAACCGCCGGTCTTCAATCCAAAATCCAAAATCTAAAATCCAAAATCCTACCAACTCGACTTGATGACGCCAGGGATATCGCCCGTCAGCGCCAACTGCCGGAAGCAAAGCCGGCACAGGTCGAACTTGCGAAGGTAACCGCGCGGGCGCCCGCATCGCCGGCACCGGTTGCGATGACGGATCTTGAACTTGGGCTTTCTCACCAACTTTGCAAACTGCGATGCTCGCGCCACGCTTATCCTCCTGCTTTCTCAGCCGGCTTTTCGGCTGCCTTCGGGCCCTCGCTTGCGGCGGAAACCTGCTGCCGGCGTTGCGCTTCCTGCCGGAACGGCATGCCGAAGTGCCGCAGTAGCGCCAGCGCCTCCGCGTCGCTACGGGCGTCGGTGACGATCGAGATATTCATGCCTTTCGTCTTGTCCACCTTGGAGTAATCGATTTCCGGGAATACCAGTTGGTCGCGCAGGCCCAACGTGTAGTTGCCGCGCCCATCGAAGGCGCGAGTGGAGAGGCCGCGGAAGTCCCGTACGCGCGGCAGCGCCACATTCAGAAGGCGGTCCATGAACTCGTACATGCGGTCGCCGCGCAACGTTACCATGGCTCCGATCGGCATGTTCTTGCGCAGTTTGAAATTGGCGATCGACTTCCGCGCCCGCGTAATGACGGCCTTTTGCCCGGTGATCTGACCGAGTTCAGCAGTGGCGGAATCCAGCAGTTTGGCGTTCTGAATCGCCTCACCGAGGCCCATGTTGACCACCACCTTGCGCAGCCGCGGGACCGCCATGACGTTGGTGTACTTGAACTCCTTCGTCAGGGTCGGGACGATCTCTTTCCGATATCGTTCTTTGAGTCGCGGGGTCATCTTACCGAATTCACCTTTTCGTATTTTGGATTTTGGATTTCGGATTTTGGATTGAAGAACCGGCTCTGGCTGCTCTTCTCTTCAATCCAAAATCCAAAATCTAAAATCCAAAATGAATTCAGCTCACTTCTCGAGCACCTTCCCGCACTTTGCACACACGCGAACCGTCTCGCCTTCCGCCTTGCGGCGGCGCTGGATGCGAGTGGGACCGCAATCGCTGCAAACCAAAGCCACGTTGGAAAGGTGGATGGGACCCTCTTTCTCCAATATCCCACCCCGAATCTGCTTGCCGGGGTTCGGACGCGTATGGCGTTTGATCAGATTGACGTGCTCAACGAAGAGCCGGTTCTTCTTCGGCTCGACCTCGAGCACGCGGCCGCTCTTACCTTTGTCGCGGCCCGCGATCACCCGGACCTCGTCGTTCTTTCGAATATCCAATGCGAATGCCATCACAAAACCTCGGGTGCCAGGGAAACGATCTTCAAGAACTTCTTCTCGCGCAACTCCCGCGCCACCGGGCCGAAAACGCGAGTGCCCACCGGCTCGTTCGCGTCATTGATCAGCACGGCAGCATTTTCATCGAACTTGATGTAGCTACCATCGCGCCGGCGTTGCTCCTTGCGCATCCGGACGATCACGCATTTCACGACCTTACCTTTGGGGATGGCGCTATCGGGAGCCGCTTCCTTGACCGCAGCGGTGACGATATCGCCCAGCCCCGCCTGCAGTCCGAGATCGCCGCCCAGAGGAAGAATGCAGGAGAGCCGGCGCGCCCCGGAATTATCCGCCACCTGAAGGATCGTCCGCATTCCGATCATATGGCACTCTCCGGCTCCGCCGCAAACTGCGCGGCCTTGGTGACAATCTGGACCACGCGCCAGCGCTTCGACCGGCTGAGCGGGCGCGTTTCCTCAATACGGACCGTATCGCCCACGCGACACTCGCTCTTTCCGTCATGAGCGAGGAAGTTCTTCGACCGCCGGACCACCCGCTTGTACATCGGGTGCATGATCTGCCGCTCTACCGTGACCACCACGGTCTTCTGCATCTTGTTGCTGGTCACAATGCCGACCTTTTCCTGCCGCTTGCTCTCCATAGCCTTCGACTCGACCTCGCTCCCGGGACGTGTCAGGATTTCCCGGCGGTTTCCAGCTTCAGCTCTTCTTCCCGCAGCAGCGTCTTCACGCGGGCGATGTCCCGGCGCAGAACGCGCATCTTCTGGAGAATATCCGACTGGCCGCTGGCAAACTGAAACTTCAGCCGGAAGAGCTGTTCAGCGAACTCCCGGTCCTTGGCCTTGAGTTCGTCCACGCTCCACTCGCGAATCTTCTCTACCTTCATAGTCTCCGCTCCCGGCCGAGCGCCGCTCGGCCCTACCGGGCTTTAGTGGGCCGCCGCCCGGGCCACGAACTGCGTCGGCAATCCCAACTTGTGGCTGGCCAAACGCATCGCCTCGCGCGCTTCCGTTTCCCCCACGCCTTCCATCTCAAATAAAATCCGGCCGGGCTTGACAACGGCCACCCAGAATTCCGGCGCTCCCTTACCTTTTCCCATGCGCGTCTCGGCGGGTTTCTTCGTCACCGGCTTGTCCGGGAAGATACGGATCCAGAGCTTGCCACCGCGCTTGATGAAGCGCGTAATGGCAATGCGACTGGCTTCAATCTGCCGGTCGGTAATCCAACCCGGCGTCAGAACCTTAAGACCGAAGTCGCCAAACGCGAGCTCCGAACCGCGCCACGCCTTGCCGCGCATGCGCCCTCGCTGTTGTTTTCGATACTTAACCTTGCTCGGCATCAACATATCGAAACTCTCTCAAAACAGTGGCTAGTGGTCGGCGGCTAGTGGCTAGTACCCAGCCAGAAACGCTGATTCATCCTTGGACACCGCGATGAGATCACTCGCCATTGCTTCTTCAGCTAGCCAATCGCCACTAGGCACTAGCCATTGCAGCGACTGGTTCCGCCGCCTTCTCCAACACCCGGCGCTTCTTCTGCTCCAGGATCTCGCCGTTGTAGACCCAGCACTTGACGCCGATAATGCCATAGGTGGTCATCGCCTCGGCCGTTCCGTAGTCGATATCAGCCCGCAGAGTGTGGAGCGGCAATCGACCCTGCAGGTACCACTCCGATCGGGCGATTTCCGCGCCGTTCAGCCGGCCGCCGCAGCGTACCTTGATGCCCTTACAGCCGAAGCGTAATGCTGAGTCCACCGCTTTGCGCATGGCGCGCCGGAAAGCGACGCGCTTCTCAAGCTGCAGGGCAATCGATTCCGCCACCAGCGTGGCGTTCAACTCCGGCCGGTGAACCTCCTGGATATTGATGGGCAGCACCTCGCGTCCAGTGCGCTTGTGCACTGCTTGCCGCAGTCGGTCGATCTCCGCCCCCTTGCGCCCGATGATGATGCCCGGTCGGGCGGTGTGAATGGTAATCTTGAGCTTGTTGCCGGGCCGCTCGATTTCAATGGAAGCCACACCCGCGCTGCGGAGCTCCGCCTTGAGATACTTCTTGAGCTTCAAGTCCTCGTGCAGAAGGCCGGCGTAGTCTTTCTTAGCGAACCAACGCGACTTCCACGTCTTGTTGTAACCTAACCGGAATCCGAAAGGATGAACCTTCTGACCCACCTGGTATCCTCCTTGTGGCGAGCACGCGGCTCGCGACTACTTCTTTTCGCCTTCCTCAACCACTACCGTAATATGGCTCGTGCGCCGCTGATAGCGGTAAGCACGACCCATGGGTGCCGGTCGGACCCGCTTCGCACGGGTGGCATCGTTGACATAAGCTTTCGACACCACCAGCCGATCCACATCCACCGAGTCGGACGTCTGCTCCGCGTTGGCGATCGCGGATCGCAACACCTTCTCGATCTCGCGCGTTACCCGCTTCTTGGTGGCGTGCAGGATGCTGATCGCTTCACCGGCGTGGTGGCCGCGGATCAGGTCAATCACCAGCCGCGCCTTCTGTGGCGAAACTCGAATGTATTTGGCTGTCGCTTGCGCTTCCATCGGTTCGCTTCCGCTCCGGAGTTGGACTCCTACTGGCTCGCTCCGCCCGCCGGGGCCGCCGCCCGCGGTGGCGGAGCGGCAGCGGCGGTCTTCTCCGCCGCCACCTTGACGCTGTGACCCTTGAAGGTGCGCGTAGGGGCGAATTCGCCCAGCTTGTGGCCCACCATGTTTTCGGTGATGTACACCGGGATAAACTTCTTCCCGTTGTGGACAGCCACCGTGTGCCCAACCATCTCGGGGATAATGGTCGAGCGTCGCGACCACGTCTTGACGACTTTCTTTTCGAACCGCCGGTTCAGCAGCTCGATCTTCTTCATCAGGTGATCGTCAACGAACGGACCCTTCTTCAGCGACCTCCCCAATGCGGCCTCCTGTCTACTTCCCCCGCCGTTTCACAATGAAACGGTTCGTCTGCTTGTTGTTGCGCGTCTTGTATCCGCGCGTCGGCTTACCCCAAGGCGTTACCGGGTGCCGTCCGCCCGAAGTCTTGCCTTCACCGCCGCCGTGGGGATGGTCCACCGGATTCTTGGCCACACCCCGAACCGTTGGCCGGCGGCCCAGCCAGCGGCCCCTTCCCGCTTTGCCGATGGTGATGTTCTCGTGGTCCAGGTTCCCCACTTGGCCGATCGAAGCCATGCAGGCAACGTGAACTAATCGGACCTCGCCGGATGGCAACCGCACCTGAGCGTAGTCGCCCTCTTTCGAGAGTAACTGCGCGGAGCCGCCAGCGCCCCGCACGAGCTGACCACCCTTGCCCGGACGCAGCTCAATATTGTGAACCATCGTTCCCACCGGGATACTGCGCAAGGGTAGCGCGTTGCCCACTACGATGTCCGCCTCGGGGCCCGAGACCACATGGTCTCCGACCTTCAGGCCCAGCGGATGTAGGATGTAACGCTTTTCGCCGTCCGCATAATGCAAGAGCGAAATCAGCGCCGACCGGTTCGGGTCGTACTCGACGCTAGCGACGCGCGCCGGGATTCCCACCTTGTCGCGCTTGAAATCGATCACCCGATAGTGACGCTTGTGGCCGCCGCCCCGCCGCCAGATCGTCAAGCGCCCGAGATTGTTTCGGCCGGAAATGCGGTCTTTCGGCTCAAGCAGGGGCTTGTGAGGCTCCGACGTCGTGATTTCGTCTAACGTCAGTTGCGTCTGAAAGCGCCGTGTCTCGGTATACGGTCTGAAGCTCTTTATGCCCATGTCCTTCTTCCAGCTCGTTGGAGCCGTCGGCTCCCAACCTTGGGACTATGCGTTATCAACAAACTCCGGCATCTTTTGATCGGCCCTCAACTTCACGAGCGCCTTCTTCCAATCCGGCCGCGAGCCGACGTTCCGGCCACGGCGACGCGTCTTACCATGGAAGATGGCGGTCCGAACCGATTCCACCTTGACCTTGAACAATTTCTCCACTGCCTGCCGAATCTCAACCTTGTTCGCGCCCGCCTCCACTCTGAAGGCAAGAGTGCGATTGCGCTCTTTCTCGTCCATCGCCTTCTCAGTAATGAGCGGCTTTTGCAGAATCTGGTACGGCGTCTTGGTCATCGCAGCGCCTCCGCCAGCCGCGCGAGCGCGCCCTCGGAAATCAGCAGCCCGTCGTGACTGAGGACATGGTAAGGATGGATCTCATGGCGTCGCATCAGGTCGCAACCCTGGATATTGCGGGAGGAAAGCTCCAGGTTGCGGTTCAGTTGATCGTCGATCACCAGCACCGTCTTCCCGACGCCCAGCTTCTTGAGTGCGCCCGCAAAACCCTTCGTCTTCGCCTCCGCGATCACGAGCTCCTCGACCACTGTCAGCTTGTGCTCCTGGTACTTGGCCGCCAACGCCGATCGCAACGCGCCCCGCAACATTTTCTTGGGGATCTCGTAGGAATAGTCTCGCGGCACCGGACCATGGGCAATCGAGCCATGGCGCCAGAGCGAGCTCCGGGTACTCCCCACGCGAGCCCGACCAGTTCCCTTCTGCCGCCAGGGCTTCTTGCCACCGCCCGAGACTTCGCCGCGGCTTTTCGTCTTGTGAGTGCCTCGCCGCTGGCTCGCCAGGTAGGCCTTCACCGATTCCCAGAGCAAGCTCTGATTGGGAGGGGTCGCGAACACCTCATCAGACAACTCGAGTTGTCTGACGGTCGCGCCTTCCAGATTCTTCACTTCCAGGGTAGCCATATCAGGTGCCCGGTGGTTTGTCTCCCTTGTTTCTCTTCTCTTGCCTGCCTACTGCCTTCTGCTTTCTGCTTTCTGCCTTCTCTTATTTGTGTGGCGCTCGCGCCTTGCGGACGACCACGTAAGCGCCCTTGGGCCCCGGCACGGCGCCCTGAATCACCAGTGTGTGATCGTCAGGAAAAACCTGCACCACGCGCAGGTTTCGCACGGTCACGCGATCCACTCCCATATGCCCGGCCGCCCGCATCCCGGGCAAGACGCGAGACGGAAACGCGGAAGCGCCGATGGAACCGGGCGCGCGGTGAAACATCGAGCCGTGCGCCTCGCCACCGCCGCCAAAATGATGGCGCTTGTGAACACCCGCAAAGCCCCGCCCCTTGGAAACGCCCGTGACGTCCACTAACTCATCCACCGCGAACTGATCGACCAGAACCTTGTCGCCGGCCTTCACTTCTTCAGTCCCTGAGCCCAGCCGTACCTCGCGCAAGAAGCGCGAAGGGTTCGCTTGCGCTTTCTTAAAGTGCCCAGCCAGCGCTTGGGTCTGACGCTTCGGAGCCGGGAACTCCACCAAGCCGAGTTGCACCGCTTCGTAGCCGTCCTTGGCGGCCGTCTTGCGCTGGATCACCACGCAAGGTCCCGCCTTCAGAACAGTGGCCGGAACCACATCGCCGTTGGCACGAAAGATCTGGGTCATGCCCAGCTTTTTCCCAAGAATTGCACCCACCATGTTGATCACTCGCGGCGTTCCGCCGCCCGCCAGATTACGTTCTTACGGATGTTCCTTGCCGAACGCCTTGATTTCAATGTCCACGCCCGACGGCAAGTCCAGCTTGGTCAGATCTTCGATCGTCTTCGGAGTGGGTTCGAGAATGTCGATCAATCGCTTGTGCGTCCGAATCTCGAACTGCTCCCGCGACTTCTTGTCGGTGTGAGGCGACCGCAGGACACAATACTTGTTCTTGATCGTCGGCAGCGGAATCGGTCCCGCCACCTGCGCGCCTGTCCGCTTCGCGGTCGAAACGATTTCGGCCGCAGACTGGTCCAGTATCCTGTGATCGTAAGCCTTCAGCCGGATCCTGATCTTCTGATGCAGCATAGCCCCCGCTTTTATTGGATGATCTCCGTCACGGTACCTGCGCCCACCGTGTGCCCGCCTTCGCGAATCGCGAACCGCAACCCCTTCTCCATCGCGATCGGTGTGATCAACTCGATCGCCAGGCTCACGTTGTCCCCCGGCATCACCATCTCCGTCCCCGTCGGCAGCTCCGCCACGCCCGTCACGTCCGTGGTGCGGAAGTAGAACTGCGGCCGATAGCCCTTAAAGAACGGCGTGTGCCGCCCCCCTTCTTCCTTGGTCAAAATGTACGTCTCCGCCTTGAACTTGGTGTGCGGCGTAATCGACCCCGGCTTCGCCAGCACCATCCCGCGCTCCACATCGTCCTTCTCCGTGCCCCGCAGAAGGATCCCCACGTTGTCCCCAGCCTGCCCTTCGTCCAGCAACTTCTTGAACATCTCCACCCCGGTTACCACCCGCTTGAACGGCTCCGGCCGCAGGCCCACGATCTCCACTTCTTCCTGGATCTTCACCTTCCCGCGTTCGATCCGCCCCGTCACCACCGTCCCCCGTCCCGAGATCGAG
>JGI26339J46600_10000287_pt1 | contig 17484 bp, 17 predicted proteins | sample BogFormECP12_OM1_FD_46600 | JGI IMG/M metagenome (IMG submission 46600) | reverse complement strand
TTTTTTTTATGTCCAAACAAACAAAGTGTCTAAATAGGAATGATCCATGTTGTCCAACACACGCGTTTCAAACCAAACTAGAATAATCAATACGTATGTTCAGAAAGTGTATTTCTGGCTGTTCATAGGCTTAATAATAACCAGCATTACTGCCTACGTTGTTTCGACGGATCCAGACATATACAACGTGATACTGGGCAATGATATTGTTTTTTATGGTTTATTAATCGCACAGTTTGCAGCCATAATCACTGTGACTGCGTTTATAAGAAGAATACCTGATAACCTTGCAGAAATCACATTCGGGTTATACTGCTTCCTCACAGGGCTGACCCTTTCATCAATCTTTTTAGAGTTCTCAATATACTCGATTGCTTATGTAGTTTTGATTACGGCCACTATGTTCGGCTTTATGAGTCTTTACGGATACGTGACAAAAACAGATCTTACGTCGGTAGGCAACATTGCAACAATGGCCTTATTCGGGGTTATTCTGGCATTAATCGTCAATCTATTCCTTATGAATTCGGTTCTCGACACGATACTCAGTATCATTGGCGTATTGATTTTTTGTGCCTTTACAGCACATGACACGCAAAAGATCAAAAGCACCCTGATGGATAATGGTGAAGATCTCATAAAGAAAGAAATACTAGGTGCCCTTAACCTCTATCTGGATTTCGTCAACCTTTTCTTGGACCTACTCGACTTATTTGGAAAAAGGAGGTCAGACTAATCCGTTATCGGNCGTCATTTCCAAGTTTGATTAAAGTGTCAGTAGGAGGTGAANACTAGTGTCAAGTGAAATGGAGAAAATCAAGAAGAGATTCGAAGAATTTGAAGAAGGTATGAAGAAACATATGTCTGAGGCGAGACAGGCGGACAAGAAAAGGATTGATGAGCTAGATGCTCGTGTGAAAGCTCTGGAAGAAAAACTGAAGAAGAAGACGTAGCTTCAGCACAAAAACGCAGTTGTCTGTTTCAACACTGCGCATAAGAATAGTCTATCTTCCTTATTTTCTTTGTTTGGATTCTAGCGCGGTAACAGATGCACTTCTTCCAGTCTTTTGTATTTTTTCACAGGCCCTTCGAACAGATTAGATATGCTGTTCTATAGCGCGCGCCGGGGTTAGACGAAGGAGGACCAGAGAAGGATTTTCATGATGCAGACGGAAATGGTTCACAAGACCAGTTTGGTAGCAGCTCGTTGCGGACGCGGTAATGCTGTAGGAACAGTAGTCCTTTCTCTGTGAGGCTCAATCGAGCTCGGTTAGCCCTCAAGTTTTCCTTCGTGAAGAGCGCACGCGCTAGTGAAAAACGATGGACTAAAAGTGTTTTTCGAGAAGTTCCTAAGAACAAACAAAGTCCAGCACGGGCCCTTAAAGCTGTGATCACTGCTCTGCGATAACGCGCGCGCTCGCGTTAATCTGCACCCACTTACTAGATTCTGAAGAAGATGACAAATACTGCACTGCTGCTAACAATGTAGAAAAGGCTCAGATGATAGCGATGGGTTTTGAATAGCGCGCGATACACACAGACAATACTTAAGTACGTACTTTGAGAATTCTGTGAATGGGGGATGTTAGCCTTGGATTTTGGCATACGGTTCTTATATACGGGCCTTCGTGTGCGAGACCTCGATAAAGCGATCGAGTTCTTCACTAAAGTGTTAGGAATGAAACTTCTTTCGCGAGTTGATGCGCCTTGGAATAAAGGTGTGTTTGCAAATCTTGGATATGACGATGACAAGCATTACCTAGAGCTAAGCTGGTACGCTCCTGACTCACAGTATTGCACCGAATTTACTGAGGGAGACCAACTTGATCATCTGGGCATGAAGGTGAAGGACTTCGATGGAACGCTGAAAAGACTTAAGGATGCAGGCTACCCTGTGAAGATAGGGCCCATTCACGAGGGGAAAGAGCACGTCGCCTTCGTCGAAGGGTATGAAGGAATCTGGCTTGATATCTACAAGGTCGACGATAGGTAGCCAGAAGATTGCTCGTGCGCGCGCTACTGTAAGTTAGTTGGAGGACTTATCAGTGTCCCTAACTTTTCTAGCCATATCTCAAACCCTACCTCTTCATCGATAATTTTACACCGTTTAAATTTGGATTTTTTGACGATATCTTGGATTTCGCTTTTGGTGTAAGCCGATTTCGCTAACGATTTGAAAGTTAATTTGGTGAAGTATGAATCGAAAATGTTCAAGTTCATGCGGTCTACGTACTCATTGAGCTTCGTTTTTGGGTCATCCTTATTCAAATCAATAATCAGTGCTTTGCCTTTTGTTTTCAAAACTCTGAATATTTCGTCGATTACCTTTACAGGCTCTGGAAAGTTTTTGAAAGCAGAAGTGCAGATAACGAAGTCGAAATTGTCGTCTGAAAAAGGCATGTACGCGGCGTCGCCTTGGCGAAATTCAACTTGTACTCCCGCTTCTTTGGCTTTATTCTGAGCGATTTTCACGAATGTTTTACTGATGTCTAACCCCTTAATGTTGTAATTGTCGAGCTTTGCAAGTTCGACCGATAAGTAACTGGGACCGGGGGCGATTTCAAGCACGTTACTGGCGGGTGCGGTATTGTCGCTTACAAGCTTAGCCCAAGATTTGTATTGTGCAATGCAGTTCTTCTGAATTCTATTATACTGCCTAGCGATAATGCCTTCCATTGCTATGCCCTTATAGGCTCTTCTTTTGTTAGACGAAAGAGAATTTGTTGTCATGCTATTTCTCCCTCTTTATCTGTTGTTCTGTATTTCTTTAGGGGTTGCTTAAGATTGATGAGGTTTTGCTCCTCTAAGATTTCGGTTTTTATGTTTATTCCCAAGAAAGTAATGATAACGTGCGCGCTGGAGACTGGGGATTCTTGGAGACCATTCTTTCTTTTCACTTCTCAAGTATTTAGCGAATAAGAGAGCCTCCTCACTAATCAAGGTTTCAAAAGTTTGCTTCTTGCCTACCTTCATTCTCGGAATTTCTTTGACAGAGTTTTTCATTTGATTAGCAGAGGATTATTCTATCTACATATATTAGACACGTTTCAGCCTTATTATGATGGAAGAAGCTGAGAATGAAGACCAAAACAATAAAGATAGCTCTGGAAGGCTTCGGTTCTCATTTAGGATTGGAAGAAGGCTGTTTCACAGACAAAAACAGAGACGGATGAATAGAAAAATACCCACTATTTGAAAGTCTTATAGACGAAATAAGAATCAAAAGTGGAAACTCGATTTCTTCTGGCGCGCTTGCTTCTTGTGGATTCTTTGGAATAGACTGTTTATCTCTCACTCAGAAAGGAAAACCTGTAGCTATGCTCAGAAGCTTAGATGATGACAGTCGCATTAGAACTAGAGTATCTCAGTGCGAGGCCTTGAAGATGAAAAAAGCTCAGCATATGGCTAGACAACTAGTTCTAGGAAAGTTTAAGGAGCTAAGCCCACGCCAATAATCAAAAGGGGGATTATTTTTTCTGGGTTTCTTTGACTGCTTCTTGGAACAGTTTTTTGACGGCGGTTATTCTTGCTTTTTGGGCTAGGACGTCGCTTGTGGTGATTTCAAGGGCTTCTTCGGGGCACCATTTTACGCATTGGGGTTCTCCTTTTTCTTTGCACAGGTCGCAGACGTAGACGACTTTGTTTTCGGGGTGCAGCATTATGGCTCCGTAGTCGCAGGCTTCGATGCACCATCCGCATCCATTGCACTTGTCCTTGTCCACTGCTATCAGACCCGTTTCTTCAGACTGGGTTAGGGCTTTTCTTGGGCACGCTCCGACGCACGGGGGGTCTTCGCACAACCGGCATGTTACGGCCAAATTTATCAGCTGGTTTATTCTGACAACTCTTATTCTCGACTTCAGTGGGTTGAATGCTTTTTCTTTGGTCAATGAACAAATATATTCGCAAACTTGGCATCCTACGCATTTGTCTGGGTCCGCGGCCACGAATTTTCTTTCATGTAACTTGACCATTCTTTCTTCCTCCGCTAATTGCATTTGACTAGGGGAATCAACTCGTCCATCCCCAACTCCTTCAGTTTCTCTTCGGTTGGGACTCCTTCTTTTGTCCATCCTCTGGATTCGTAATAGTCGTCGAGAAGCAGGTCGAGTTCTTGCTGTGTGACATAGGCTCCCTTGGATGGGCCTTCGTCAGGAATAGGGTCATGCATGACCTTGTAGGGCAAGTTGTCGTCTTTTCTTCCCAAGCCTTCTCTCAAGTTGATTAATCGGGCAAGGTTGTTTATTCTCTCACCTGTTTTCTTCAATTCTTCCGGTGTCATATCATAGCCTGTTACCAAAGTGTACAGTTTGGCCATGTCTGGCAGTTCTTTGTAGTACGTGCCCCTTGAGAATTTGCAGACTATGAAAGAGTCGATGAGGTTGTAGACGTCTTCCATGTCTCTAACAAGCTTGCCTCTGCCTTTTTCAGCTATGAGTCTGTTCACTTTCCCTTTCACGTCAAACGCGTAGGCTCCGTGTCTGTTGTGGTCGGCTCCGCGGAATGAAACTGCGAAACCCAACGCTGCGGTCTTGAGGCATCGCAGGTCGTATCCTGTGATTTCAACTCCCTTTATGGTTGCAGCCAGTTTTTCTGAGCCTTTGTTTATCTTGTCAGCGGCGAATTTGCATCCGTCTGCCAGTAGGTCGCCTACGCCTTCACGTTTGCCGATTTTTTCAACAAGCTGGACCATGGCTTCGGCGTTACCGAATTTTGCGTCTATTCCATCGACTTCCTTCTGAGTGAGTATTCCTCTTTCGTAACAATCCATCGCAAAACCAACAGTCACGCCGGCGCTGATTGCATCCACGCCGTAATAGTTTGTCAGTTCCATAGCCTTTATTATAGCGTCCAAGCGGTCTACGCCGCAGTAGGGGCCGAGAGCCCAGAGCGTTTCATACTCCATCCGTGTCATCGTGTTCTTGTAGGGTCCCTCAGACACGACGCACATATGTTCACAGCGCATAGCGCACGAACTGCACCCAATTATTTTCGCGACATATTTCTCATTCATGACTTCGCCGCTGATTTTCTCGGCGCCTTCAAACCTTGAGTTGTTGTAGTTTCTCGTAGGCATGCACGATAATGAATTGTGCACGAGCACGTTTTCAGCGGTTCCCATAGTCCTGTATTTCTGAGTTGCTGGGCCTTTCATTCTTTCATGAAATTCCTTCACATACTCCATAAACTCGTCCAGTTTTGCAACAGTGATATCATGAGTGCCCCGAACCGCAACCGCCTTGAGATTCTTGGAACCCATAACTGCACCCATACCCGTTCTTCCCGCGGCACGGGTCTTGTCGTTAATCACACACGCCATTCTTGCAAGCTTCTCCCCGGCAACACCTATGGCAGCCACGCGGATGTAGTAGTCGCCCAATTCTTCTTTTATGGCGTCTTCAGTCTCGCCTGGCGATTTTCCCATCAAGCCAGAAGCATCCAGAAGCTGAACTGAGTCATCATCAATCCACATATAGACAGGTCTTTCAGCTTTCCCCTTGATTACCACAGCATCGTAGCCTGCCCTTTTCAGCTCTGTTCCAAAAGTGCCATGAGCCAATGATTCGCCGATTCCGAAAGTCTGGGGTGATTTCGAGACAATGGCATGTCCATTCCCCCCAGTAGGCCACATCGTGCCCGAAATGGGACCGTTTGCGATAACCAGCGGGTTTTCTGGGTCGAATGGGTCCACCTTGGGCTTAGAATTCTGCAGCCACAGCCGCATTCCCAAACCAATTCCACCAATGTATTTCTTCGCGAAATCCTCGTTCAAAGGTTCAGTATGATTCTTTCCAGAAGTCAAGTCAACGTACAAAACGCGTCCCGCATAACCGATCAATCTAGTTCCCTCTACAGAGTCTGTTTCCTAACGAGGCTGCACGATTGATATTAATCTTTCCCGTTCTTAGGGATTTTCCTAAAATAGTCTAAACAGAAAAAACTGTCTCTTCACTGCAGGTCGCACGCACTGACTCATTGGAAGAGTGCAAGGGAAGCGCAATGGCACTTTCTTCCAAATCTCGCATAATCGGAAATCACTTCAGTTTGACATAGGAGAGCTGGTACGGAATTTATTTTATATTTGGATGACTATTATTTTCAGGAAAAATGTCATGTTCTAAAGGGATACTATGGGGCCATCAAATCAGACTTTGCTTATTGCACCCTGTGGAATGAATTGCAGCATATGTGTGGCTTATTTAAGAGAAAAAAACAAGTGCCCAGGTTGCAGAGGAACTGACATCGATAAACCTATAACACGTATAAGATGTAAAATCAAAACCTGCGAGAGCTTTCAAAAGAATAATGCAAAATTCTGTTTCGAGTGCGAAAAGTTTCCCTGCAATAACTTAAAGCATTTGGATAAGAGATACAGGACAAAATACAATATGAGCATGATTGAGAATCTTGAAAACATTAAGGATTTTGGAATCGGAAAATTCTTGAAAAACGAAGATGTGAAATGGGCTTGTTCTGAATGCGGAGGCACCATTTGCGTTCACAAAGGATATTGTCTTGATTGTGGAAAAAAGAAATGAGCTATTTGATCGGCATCAAGAAGCTTTGAAAAGTGAAAGACAGTGAGTTGGTCTCGCACGCGCTAACTTTGTCGGTGCTGCGTACCTTCTCCTCTCAAGAAATGGGGGATTCTTGAGGGTTTATAGTGAGTCTTTGATGAGTTCGAGGATGTCCTTCACTGCGATCTTGTTTTCAACGTCGAGTACTTTCACAGCGTCTTCCAAGGTTGTTACGCAGTAGGGACAGGCGACAGCTACGGTGTCGACTCCTAGGCTGAGTGCTTCATGAAGTCGGTTTGTGCTTGGTCTTTTTTCTGGCAATGCATCTTCTGTCCACACTCTTCCTGCTCCTCCGCCGCAGCAGAAGCTGCACTCTCTTGTTCTTCTCATTTCAACGAGTTCCGTTCCCTTCAGTGACTGCAAAACTCGTCTTGGAGCGTCGAAAACGTCGTTGCGTTTGCCGAGGAAGCATGGATCATGGTACGCTATTTTTCTTTTCATGGGTTTCGTGAGTTTAATGTCTCCGTTTTCAATTGCGTCTGCAAGGAACTGAGTGTAATGCTGAACGTTCAGGCCAGCGTCGCTGTAGGGCTTGTCGTTTTTGAAAGTATTATAGCAGTGCGGTGAGAGTGTCACGATTTTCTTGGCGCCGATTTCCTTGAACTTGGCGACGTTGTGTTCCGCAAGCTCCTCAAACAATCCTTTCTCTCCCAGTCTCATGATGTGATCGCCGCAACACCATTCTTCAGTGCCCAAAGTCGCGAATGAAACATGCATTTGATCTAGTATTGAGACGATGGTTCTAGCAGCTTCTTGGTTTCTCATGTCATACACGTTTGAGCAGCAAGTGAAAAGCAAAACATCGGCTTTTGTCGTTTCAGGATACGTTTTCACATTCAGGCCCTTTGCCCAATCCATCCTCTTCGTTTGCGGGGTTCCCATGGGGTTGTGGTATTTGTAGACGCTTTCCAGCACGTCTTTGACGGTGCGGGGTATGTCTCCGGTTTCAACCAGCAGGCTGTGATCGTCGACGATTGCGTTTGCGCAAGTCAGTTTTTTGGGGCAGAACATGGTGCATGAGTTGCATTGGGTGCAGAGCCAGATGTTGTCAGCCATCGGCTTCAATCGCTTGTCCTGGCCTTGGTCTCTAGAGTCAGTAAGGAATCGGTACGTGGCTGTCAACGCCGAGGGTCCAAGGAACTTTTCGTCTATGGCTGCAGGGCAAGCTGAATTACAGATGGAGCATTTAATGCATAATGTGAGGTCCCAGTATTTTGCGAGTTCAGCCGGAGTTTGATGAAACTCTAGTGTTTTCTTGAATTCTTCTTGGGGCTTGATGAGTTGAGTCTCGATTCTCCTGTAGGTTTCGAAGAAGGGTCGCATGTCAACTACAAGATCTTTTATTACGGGGGCATTTGAGAGCGGCTCAATTGCCAAAGTGTCCAGGCCTAGGTCAAGCACCTGTGTGTAGCAGGCCAGCATCGGTTTGCCATTGACGTTGATTGCGCAGTCTCCGCATATGCCCATCCTGCATGATTGTCTGAAAGTCAATGAATCGTCGAAGTGATCTTTAATGTACAGAAGCGCTTCTAGGAGCGTTGTTCCTCGTCGGACGGGAACTTTGAACGTTGAATTGTAATACTTGTTCTGGTCTGGGTCAAAGCGGCTGATGTTAAACTCCACAGTTTTTTCAACAAGAGTGCTCATGTCGCTTATCCTCCTAGTAAGTCCTGGCCACGGGCGGCCACCTTGTTGTCGTGACTGGAATGTACTCTAGTCTAGGCCCGTCTTGTGTGTAGTAAGCTAACGAGTGTTTCAGCCAATTCTGGTCGTCACGTTTTGGATAATCAGTTCTGGAGTGTGCGCCGCGTGATTCATTGCGAGGCAAAGCGCAGACCATTGTGATTTCTGCAAGATCTAGCATGAAGTCAAGCTGGATCGCGTTCAACATTCCCGTGTTGAATGCTCTTCCCTTGTCGTGAACCTTGATTTTCTTGAACCTCTGTTTGAGCTGCTTGATTGTCTTGAGGCCGCTTTCAAGCTGGTCTCCAGTTCTGTATATCCAGGCTTTCTCGTTCATGGTGCGTCTCATTTCATCTCTGATTTCTGGAACTTTTTCTTCGCCTTCGCTCCCGAGTATCTGATCGAAAACTCGTTTCTCCTCCGCTGCCAACTTTTCCTGTGGGATTTCATGGAAGCCCGCTGTCAACGCGTGTCTGGCGGCTTGTTCGCCTGAGACGGCGCCGAAAACCAAGCATTCAGCCGTTGAGTTTGTTCCCAGCCTGTTCGCGCCGTGTAAGCTTAGGCATGAACATTCGCCCGAGGCATATAGCCCTGAGATTGGCGTTTCAGTTTTTATGTTTGCCCTGATTCCCCCCATTGAGTAGTGAGCTGCTGGTCTGATGGGGATAGGTTCCTTGACTGGATCTACTCCACCGAGTTTAATGGCAACATCCCTGATGAGGGGAAGCCTCAAGTTTATTTTCTCTTCTCCCAAGTGTCTGAGGTCTATGCCGATGTAAGGTCCGAAAGGTCCTTGAAAGCTTCTTCCTTCAAGTATCTCCGTTTGCTCTGCACGAGAAACCACGTCTCGGGGAGCCAGCTCCATCTTTTCAGGGGCATATTTCTTCATGAAGCGTTCGCCGTTGGAGTTTATCAGGTAGCCGCCTTCGCCTCGAGCTCCCTCAGTGATTAATACGCCTGAAGGAACCATGCCTGTGGGGTGGAATTGGACGAACTCCATGTCTTCTAAGGCTGCGCCTGCACGGTACGCCATGGCCATGCCGTCGCCTGTTGTCGTGTGTGAAAAAGTGGTGAATTCATAAATGCGTTCATGTCCTCCAGCGGCCATCACGATTGACTTGGCTTGGAATGCGTTCATCTGCCCGGTTTTCATTTCTAACGCTGTGAGACCGACTGCAGTGTTGTTTTCTACAATTAGGGAGGTTGCAAACCATTCATCATAGAATTTTATGTTGCTGTAGGACGAGGCTTTCCCGTAAATGGCATGCATTTCGTGGAAGCCCGTCATGTCCGCGGCGAAACATGCTCTTGGAAAGCTGTGTCCGCCGAAGGCTCTTTGATCTATTTTTCCGTCGGCTGTTCTGCTCCATGGACACCCCCAGTGTTCTGTGAGAACAATTTCCTTCGGTGCCTCTTTAACGAAGAATTCTACCACATTCTGATCAGCCAGGAAATCTGCGCCCTTAACCGTGTCATAAGCGTGCAGATCAAAAGAATCCTTTTCATTTGTTACTGCGCCCGTTCCACCTTGCGCACAGACAGAATGAGACCGCAAAGGATGGTGCTTAGTAATAACCGCTATATCCAGCTTGTCGTTAATTTGGGCCGCTGCCACGGCAGCTCTTAGCCCTGCCAGTCCAGCACCGACGATCAAGACATCATGGTTAAACTTATCCATTAGACTCCACCTTCAATGACCATTATCGGAAGATTAGGTAAATCTGTAACCCTTGCTTTATAGTTTTTCCAGACATCGACTTTATGCCAACGTTCGTTTCGCAGACACTTTCCGGATACGTGTTTACAAGATTTTTATAGCTGCCTCGTCAATGCTAGCTTGTGATGTCGTGTTCAACGCCCCAAAGTTCATAGAGGATGCTGTTAAGGATTTGGCGGGCAAGATCAGAGGCGTCGCAGTGATTGGGGTCTCGGGCGGCGTCGATTCGACTACAGCCGCGATTCTTGTGGGCAGGGCCATCGGAGACAACTTGCGCTGTGTCCTCGTCGATACTGGTTACATGAGAAAAAACGAGATAGAGAATAATCAGACATTATTGAAAAAGCTCGGGTTAAAAGTCATCGTGGTCGATGCCAAGGAAAGATTCCATGATAAACTCAAAGGCGTCACAGATCCTGAGGAAAAAAGAAAAGCCATCGGTGAACTATTCATCAGAGTTTTCGAGGAAGTTGCCAAAAGAGAGAAGGCGAAATTCTTCGTTCAAGGCACGATTGCTCCCGATTGGATAGAGAGCGGCGGCGGACTCAGGGACAAGATAAAGTCACACCACAACGTAGGAGGCCTGCCTGAGAAAATTGCTTTTGAAATAGTCGAGCCACTCAGAGACCTCTACAAAGACGAAGTGCGAATCGTGGGAAAAGAGTTGAATTTGCCTCCAGAACTTTACGAGCGTCAACCCTTTCCAGGCCCAGGCTTAGCGGTGAGAATTCTCGGCGAAGCCACCCCTGACAATGCCCGAATCGTCAGAGAAGCCTGTGCAATTGCTGAGGAAGAAATTGAAAAAGCAGTTGCTAATGGCGAAATGAGTAAGCCTTGGCAATACTTCGCAGTGCTGCTGCCATGCAAAACTGTGGGAGTCCACGGTGACGTGAGAATCTACGGCAACGTGATAGCCGTGCGAGCGGTTGAAAGCCTCGATGGAATGAGCGCCGCATACTCCAAAATTCCTCACACGGTTCTAGAAAGAATATCCGTGAGAATAACGAACACGTTGAAAGACGATGTCAGCAGGGTCGTCTATGACGTCACGAATAAGCCACCGGGAACGATTGAATATGAGTAATCCCGTCAAAATCCACGTTATAGACAACGGTGGCCAATGGACTCACAGGATATGGAGAGTCCTCAAAGAAATCGGATGCGACTCGAAAATCATACCCAACACAACCCCACCAAACGAGATTGACGCTGACGCCCTAGTGCTCAGCGGAGGAGCACCCAGAATCGCCTGGGAATCCCCAAAACTCGGCAAATGCATCGACTACCTGAAAAACTTCGAAGGCCCCATTCTAGGAATATGCGTAGGATTCCAACTAATGGCCGTATACTGCGGCGGAAAAGCAGGACCATCTGAAGTTCCAGAGTACGGACTGGCCAAACTGCGCGTCGTGGAAGAAGACGACCTCTTCAAAGGGCTGCCAAAAGAGTTACTCGTATGGGAATCACACAACGATGAAATCAAAGTAGCCAAAGACTTCACGATACTCGCAGTCTCCGACAACTGCAGCATTCAAGCCGGAAAACATCAGGAGAAACCGTATTATGGCATTCAATTTCATCCTGAAGTCAACAACACAGAACACGGAGCCGAAATACTTCGCAACTTCGCTAACACAGTAAAAGCGAAATGACCTGCGATTTCCACTCTTTCAAAACTGAACCTAACAGTTCCCGGGAACTGACGAAGCTCATTCTAGCCTTTTTATGACATGATAGCCGAATTTTGTTTTGACGACAGATGAAACCTGACCTTTCTGAAGCCCGAAAGCACAAGTCTCGAATTCCTTAACCATCTTCCCCCTTGTGAAAGTGCCGAGGTCTCCACCATTCTTTCCAGAGGGACAAAGTGACAGTTCCTTAGCTATATTCGCGAATTTATCACCCTTGTTCAAACGTTCCACCACAGCCTTTGCCTCAGGCTCAGTCTTTACGAGAATATGGGCACAATGCACCTTGTCTGGCATGAGCTACACCTATTCAAAACCATCTAAAAAATGTTTGCAGTCATCAAACCTCATTGGTGGTCTTCCGACCTCACAGGATTATGAATTCGAAATCGCCAACGCATGGAAACTCTTTATAGCCTCTTCATGATTTCTAGCGTTAGCAGGTAGTTGACTAAAATGTCGATCAAAGGATTAGATCACATCGGAGTCGCCGTGAAAGACCTGGACAGCGCAATCAGCTTGTACCGAGATATCCTAGGCATGAAACTCGAAGGCACTCATACCCTACGCGAGAGGGGGGTCAAAGTAGCCTTCTTTTCAATAAGTGGCGGAACTCGAGTAGAGCTTCTGCAACCAATTGACAACGAAAGCACAATTGCAAAGTTCCTTTCAAACAATGGAGAAGGAATACATCACATGGCCCTCAAAGTCCAAAACATCGAGACAATGCTTTCGACACTAAAGAAGAACGGCATAACATTGATTGATGAGACGCCCAAAGCGGGCGCAGAAGGCAAGAAGATAGCCTTCATTCACCCAAAAAGCACCAAAGGCGTCTTACTCGAACTGTGCGAAGGACCTTGACGGCGGCCAAAAGTGTCCTCAAACATAACATTGGAACAGTTGCAGCGCAACTTGCGCACGAAAATCTTCGGAAAACGGATATTTCTAAGCTCCACAGTAAACTCCACCAGCGACTGGGCCAAACAACTCGCCCAAACAGGAGCGGCAGAAGGTACTGTCACATTAGCACAGACTCAAACAGCTGCATATGGAAGAGAAGGCCGATCGTGGGCTTCACCAGCAGGGGGACTATGGTTCTCAATCATCCTCAGACCAAGAAACAGGGCCAGCGAAGCCGCCAAACTGACGTTTACAGCCAGCTTGGCTGTGGCCGAAGTTCTCCGTGAACAGTATGATTTGAAAGCTGAAACAAAGTGGCCCAACGACGTATTGGTGAACAGCAGAAAGATTTGTGGCGTGCTGGCTGAAATGAATACGACAAACGAAGACGTCAACAATGTTGTTTTGGGCGTGGGCATAAACGTCAACTTTAAACGAAGCATCTTGCCCAAATCGTTAAGGGCAAATGCGACCTCCATGGAAAGCGAGCTTGGAAGAAAAATCATTCTTCAAGACCTATTCGCAGCTTTGATGGGAAAAATGGAAGACACTTATCAAATGTTCCTGAACGAAGGTCCAGCCCATCTGCTGAAGCGATGGAAAACTTTCGCAGATTTCCTTCGCAAAACAATTATCGTTATTGAGTCCAACGAAACGTTTAGGGGCAGGGCATTGGATGTTGATGAGGATGGCGCATTAGTCCTCGCATTGGAAGACGGAACGAAAAAACGAATGTACGCGGGGGACATCATTAACCTGAAAAGCGCACTTCAAATCTGAAGTGCGGTCGGGCGAATAGCTATTCTGTTGGTTGGATTGATTCTTCTTTCTCCCCTAGCAATGCACACGCTTGATGGTAAAGCTTCTCGTTTGTTGGTTTGTATTTGCTAGGCGCAGGCGTCATGTTTCCTTTTCGGGCAAGATACGCATCTTTGAGTAAGCTTATGAACTGTTCAAAATCTGCGTCTCTCAACTTGTCCAGATGAACTTGAGCCAGTTTCACTTTTTTCTGCGATAGCGTCAAGCATAACACTCTCAAAGTGGTTTCCTCCAGAATTGAAGCTGAGCAAGGTGCATCCTGACAGGAACGGTCCAAGCGATTTTCGTCAGTCGTAAACACTCGCCTCAACTCTGTCGAGAAAAACCCAAGTTTATGAGGAATATCTGATAGTTGACAATCCCTCTTTTGTAGATAGTTGAAAAGTATTTTTGCGTTGTCCTCGCCAAGCGTAAGTTTGAATACTTTTTCAATTGTTTCAATGAGCATCAGATCAAATTCGTCCAAGACGAATCACAGTTAACTGCGTGTTTCGAATGATACAACATCTGGTTCACATAGTAAAAAAACTTCTTAATACTGAATTCATATTAAGCGAAGCGCACAACGCAAAGTAATCAAAGTAACAAGTCAAACAGGCCATCACTAGCTTCTTGAAACGGGCCTGAAAGTAGCCTCGCGAAGTGCAAGTCGAAACGGCATACGTCTAAATACTTAATTGCCCAACTACTAATGCCCAAATCGAGGAGAGATAGTGCATGTCAGGAATTAAGGAACCCACAGTTGAAGAAAAGGTGAACCATCTCAAGAGTGTGAGGGAGCAGGCTCGGCTTGGTGGCGGACAGAAGCGGGTTGACGAGCAGCATGCGAAAGGTAAGTTGACAGCTAGAGAACGTGTTGAACGTTTGCTTGATGAAGGTAGCTTCAACGAGATTGACCAGTTTGTGGTTCACCAGTGCGTGGAGTTCGGTATGTCAGACCGGAAATTCCTCGGGGACGGCGTGGTAACTGGATATGGCACGATAGATGGGAGGCTCGTTTACGTTTTCTCTCAGGACTTTACCGTGTATGGCGGTTCACTGGGAGAGATGTTTGCGAAGAAAGTCTGCAAACTCATGGACTTGGCTCTAAAAACTGGAGCCCCCGTCATCGGCTTGAATGATTCGGGTGGAGCGAGAATTCAGGAAGGTGTAGCAAGCCTCGGAGGATACGGTGACATTTTCTTCAGAAACGTGACAAGCTCCGGTGTCGTTCCACAAATCTCCGCCGTAATGGGACCATGCGCTGGAGGAGCAGTGTATTCCCCTGCATTGACGGATTTCATAATCATGGTGGACAAGACAAGCCACATGTTCATCACAGGCCCGGACGTTGTGAAAACAGTGCTTGGACAAGAAGTATCTTTCGAAGACCTAGGTGGAGCAATGGTCCATAGTCAAACCAGCGGCGTCGCTCACTTCATCGCGAAAGACGAAGATCACTGCCTAAAAATAATCAAAAAATTGCTGAGTTACTTGCCCAGCAACTACCTTGAGGATCCCCCTATCGTGGATTCTGGGGATGACCCTAACCGTGGTGACGAGAGCTTAGCCCAAATAATCCCAAATGATCCCGACAAACCCTACGACGTCAAAGAAATAATCCACCATATCGTCGACAATGGAGAGTTCTTCGAGGTCCAACCGCTTTGGGCTCAGAACATAGCAATAGGTTTCGCGCGCTTGAACGGAAGAACAATAGGAGTAGTCGCCAATCAACCTGCACATTATGCTGGGGCGTTGGACATCAACAGTTCAATGAAGGCTGGACGATTCGTTCGTTTCTGTGACGCTTTCAACATTCCCATAATAACATTTGTGGACGTGCCAGGTTTCCTGCCAGGCATCGAACAGGAACATGGCGGAATAATTAAGCACGGCTCCAAACTCCTGTATGCCTACTGCGAAGCCACCGTGCCCAAAATAACGGTAATTCTGAGAAAAGACTACGGTGGAGCCTACGACGTCATGGGAAGCAAACACTCAGGAGCAGACATCAACTACGCGTGGCCAACCGCCGAAATCGCTGTCATGGGTCCACACGGGGCCATCAACATAATCTTTCGAAAGGAAATTGCAGAAGCCAAAGATCCCCACGAGAAACACAACCAACTCGTAGCCGAATACAGACAGAAATTCGCAAGCCCCTACATCGCGGCACAGAAAGGTTACATAGACGAAGTGATCCAACCCTCAGAAACAAGGCCGAAACTCATCAGCGCACTCGAAAGCCTATCTACTAAACGCGAACTCCGCCCATCTAGGAAACATTCAAACCTACCATTATAGTTTAATACAGCTTCGTCCCTTTTCCACGCCAAAGATGCATGCACNAACGGGAAGATGCACTGTTTGACTCAAAAACCCGTTAAAATCACCGACACAACCTTCCGTGACGCGCATCAAAGTCTGTTGGCCACCAGAATGCGCACAGACACGATGCTTCCAATAGCCGAGAAGATGGATCAAGTCGGTTTTTTTTCACTCGAAGCATGGGGCGGCGCAACCTTCGACGTTGCAGTCCGATTCCTAAATGAGGATCCTTGGGAACGAATCAGAAAACTGAAGCATCACGTCAAGAAAACACCGCTACAAATGCTACTGCGGGGACAGAACATCGTAGGCTACCGCAACTACCCCGATGATCTTCTCATAAAATTCATCCAGAAAGCAGCCGAAAACGGAGTGGACATCTTCAGAATATTCGATGCATTAAACGACATCAGAAACATGGAAACAGCAATAAAAACCGTCAAGAAAGTCGGCCGACACGCTCAGGGAACAATTAGCTACACTGTCAGCCCAGTGCACACCGTCGAACACTTCGTGGAATTCGCAACTAAACTGGCCGAGCTGAACTGCGACTCCATTTGTATAAAGGACATGGCAGGAATGCTTGCACCACAACCTGCTTACGACCTGATCACGGCCCTGAAGAAGGAAGTTGGCCTGCCTGTCCATCTGCACAGTCACAGCACCAGCGGAATGGTAATGATGACCTATTTCCGTTCATGTGAAGCGGGAGTAGACATTTTAGACACTGCCTTCTCTCCTCTCGCATGGGGCACTTCGCAGCCACCTGTTGAATCCGTCGTGGCTGCACTCAAAGGAACCCCATACGACACGGGCCTAGACAGTGAACTCTTGGACGAGATCGCCCAGTATTTCAGGCAACTGCGCGAAGAATACTATGACCCAATGAAACTAATCGATCCAAAGGCCGAGCGTGTAGACCCCTCAATAATAGTTCATCAAATTCCTGGGGGAATGTTCTCGAATCTGCTGGAACAGCTTCGCGAGCAAAAAGCGCTTGACAGACTGAAAGAAGTGCTTGAAGAAGTGCCCAAGGTCAGAAAAGAACTAGGATATCCACCTCTAGTCACTCCAACCAGCCAACTCGTCGGGACGCAGGCCGTTCTGAACGTTATTTCAGGCAAACGCTACGGAATAGTTCCCAAAGAGATAAAAGATTACGTGCGAGGCCTCTACGGCAAACCTCCAGCACCTATCGACCCAACAATCAAGAAGAAAATCATCGGGGACGAAGAGCCCATAACCTGTCGTCCAGCCGACATGCTTGAACCAGCACTGGAAAAGACACCTGACGACATCAAGGCTTATCTGGAAAATGAAGAAGACAAAATCACATATGCCCTTTTTCCGCAGATAGCGGTGGAATTTTTCAAGCGAAGAAAGGCTCAACGCGAGGACAAAAAAGATGCTCTTCCGCCTGACAGATTGGCCGAGCTTGAGGAAGTTGCTGCTCTTTCTGCCGTGCTCGTCACTTACGTGACAGGCAACTCGACGTTGCACGCACTCGTACAATCGCACCACAAAACCGCTTTGTCCCCATGGGTTCTTGCCGGACGCCAAACCTCTGCAGAAAGAGGCTGTTAGCATGCCCGATTACGACGTCGTCATAGACGGTAAAAAGAAAAGAGTCGAGTTGACTCGGAAAACAGCAGCCTCCTTCAGCACGAAAATTGACGGCAAACATCGTGAAGTCAAGTTGAAAAGCAGCGAATCAACGCTGAGAAAAGCGTTTGAATTAGAAATAGACGGCAAGACGTACAAGGTCGAATTGCCTGAGGCCAAACAA
>JGI26339J46600_10000281_pt1 | contig 17707 bp, 20 predicted proteins | sample BogFormECP12_OM1_FD_46600 | JGI IMG/M metagenome (IMG submission 46600) | reverse complement strand
ATTATTATTTCAAAAGATGACAATTGTATGAGAAGGGGAACCAACGAGGCTAAAGCTATCGCAGAATAGATTCTCGTTTTCTTTGAAGCATCCCTATCTTCTGCGAACATTATTGCAAAAACCTTCGAGGTAATAACAAACGTAGAAATCAGAAAGAAATCGAGGCTTATGGTCGGTCTCAGCGAAATCAGATAACCAAAGAACATTGTCAGTAACACGTGCAGGATTGATGACAACTTGGAAAGCAGTCTTGTCCAAGGACTGAATGAACGCGTCATCTCTAAACGAGATCCCAGTTCATTTTTGGCGCGTCCGCTGGAGCAATATTCATTATCAAATAATATCCAATACTATTTACGATTGACACTACAACAGCGATATTGACAAGTCTTGCAAAGAGACTTAACATAATGTCTCGTCTCTCGGAAACTTATTTATGCTTTTGTTGGAGCGCGCGCTAATCGTCTGCATTATTTATATGGCGTCTACGTCTAATAATTCGAATGGGGAATTGAAGATGCTTGGTTCTGAGATTGATGAGGCGAACAGGAAGGCTGTTGATCGAGTCATTTCTGCTGAGGCCGTGTTGGTGGATATTATGCCGGCGCGAAAGGCCATTCCCGGTTTCAAGGATAACCTGATCACTCATGCCGGACCTCCGATATCATGGGAGAGAATGCTCAAGGTTCAGAAGATGGCGGTGATTAATGCGATAAGATCGGAGGGGCTTGCGGATACTCCTCAACAGGCAGACATGTTGGTCAGTAGAAAGGAGGTATTGGTGGAGTCTAACCACAATTATGGCAACGTGAGCGGTATGTGCGGTGTCACTTCGGCCTCGAACCCTGTTTTTGTCTTCAAGGATAAGGTCTACGGCAATGCTTCCACTGACTGGATGCAGACCGATATGACTTCGTTCGGGGACAGTTACGAGAGGGGAATTAAGGAGGTCGAGTTCGTGAGAGAAACTCTGGCCCCAGTAATGGCCGCTACCATCAAGCAAGCTGGCGGATTCAATGTGAAGGAGCTCTTAGCCAAGGGACTGCAAATGGGGGATGAGCTCCATGGGTCATTCGACGCTACGCGGGGAGTATTCATGAACTGGATTCTTCCGCATATCGTAAGGACAGATTTTCCGAAAGAGACGCTTGGGAAAGTCGGAGACTACTTCATGGGAAACGGAGGTCGATGGTTCTGCGGCAACTTCATGATGGGCGGTTGCAAAGTGATGATGGATGCGGCCAAGGGAATAAAGTACAGCACAGTCGTGACGGCGATGGCAAGAAACGGGGTTGAATTCGGCATCAAGGTGAGCGCCTTGGGCGACAGATGGTTTACGGGTCCCACAGGGGAGATTAAAGGTTTCTTGTTTCCAGGCTTCACGGCCACCGACGGCGCCCCGGACATAGGTGACAGCGCCATCTCAGAATCGAGGGGTTTCGGCGGAACAGCGCTCTCGGCCTCGCCGTCCCAGGCAAGGTTGTTCGGGGGTGCACTCCAAGAGGCGGTGCAGCATACGAGGGCTATGCGGAAGGTCTCGATTATTGAAGACCCGCTGTTCAGAATTCCGTACATGGATTTCGTGGGCGTCCCTGTCGGTATCGATATCCGCAAGGTCGTGGAGATGAATACTGTGCCGAGGATAGATACGGGAATCGCGCATAAGGATGGCGGCCACGGCATCATAGGCACAGGCATTGCTGATGCTCCGATGGAGGCCTTCAAGAGAGCAATCATGGCTTTTGCGGCGGAATACGCTTAACCAGACACGGATGGGACGCGTTTTTATGCAAGTATCGCTGGGGAAGTACCTCTCCTACTTGCTCGGAATTGCCGTAGCCCTGGTTATTTTCTCTGTCATCCTTCTGGCTTTCGGCTATAGCCCAATCACGAGCATTGAGGGTCTCGTGTCGGGATCGTTTGGTTCAACCTTCCTCGCCTCGGAGACATTCGTGCTGATGGCGCCTTTCCTGCTCGCTGCTCTTGCCTTCCTTGTGGCGTTCAGGGCTAGATTCTACAACATCGGCGTAGAAGGCCAGCTCTACATCGGCGCCCTGGCCGGGTACTTGGTGGGTTCCCAGCTTGGAGGTTTCCCCAGCGTGGCCGCAATTCCACTAGTGTTGCTAGCCTCGGCAGCTGGAGGAATACTCTGGTTGACGCTACCGCTCCTCATGAGAATCAAGCTTCAGGTAAACGAAATATTCCCGACGCTTGTCATGAACTTCATTGCTCTGGACATAGTCAACTGGCTCACAGCCGGGCCTATCAAGGATCCGAATTCGGGAAACCTTCAGACACAGGTCTTGCCAAGGTCGACTTGGCTCCCAATTCTTATCCACGGCACAAGATTCAACTTGGGAGTCATAATCGCTATAGCAGCGGCCATTGGGGTGTTCTTTGTTCTCTACAAGACTGTTCTTGGATATGAAATTAGGGCGTCAGGGGCCAATCCGCGAGCAGCGCAGAGCGGAGGTGTAGATGTGTCGAGAAGCATAGTGGCAGTAGGCTTGATTAGCGGAGGTTTGGCGGGACTTGCCGGGATGGCCGTGGTCTCAGGTGCCGAGCACTTGCTCGCGCAGAACTTCTCGCCCGGGTATGGCTATCAAGGGATCGCCGTGGCGGCACTGGGTTCGTTTCATCCATTGGGCACACTCATCTCCTCCGTAATGTACTCAGCGCTGTCAATCGGTGGCGAGAGTCTGCAAGCCAGCGCCGCAGCGATACCAATCGAGCTGATTTATGTCTTGCAGGCCATCATAGTTTTGTCTGTCCTAATTATTCAGAAGTTGCTCGGTGATAGGATGAGCAGGAGGCGATGAAGAAAGATGTCCGTTTCCACATACGGAGATCTTACCGTATCAATCCTGGCCGCCAGCTTGACACTGACAATGCCTATATTGTTTGCCTCAATCGGAGAGGTGTACGCCGAGAGGTCCGGTGTGCTCAATATGGGAATTGAGGGTGTGATGGGGCTGTCGGCGTTCGTCTCCCTGTGGGTTGCCTTCGAGACAGGTTCCTATCTCTACGGGCTCGTCGCCGCGATAATTGCCGGTGTCGCCATGGGCGCCCTGCATTCATTCGTAACTGTCAAGGTAGGAATCAACCAGCTCATCGCGGGGCTTCTGATTTACACCCTTTCAGGCGGTATCGCGGATTTCGCTTACCGAAGAGTGACGGCGACTTCGTATCTGGAGATCAGCCCTCTACCGTCAGTGCACATTCCCGTCCTGAGTGATCTGCCAGCGGTGGGGCGCATCCTATTCAGCCAGAACATCTTGGTCTATGCTTCATTCGCCGTCGCCATAGCCTTGGGCCTTGTTCTTTACAAGACAACTTGGGGCCTTGAGATTAGAGCCGTAGGGGAGAACCCTGAAGCCGCCGATGCAGCCGGAATCAATGTCAATCTCGTGAGACACCTGTGCGTAATCCTAGGTGGCGCCCTTGCCGGCATTGCGGGAGCGTCCCTTGTGCTCGGCTATCTTGGTCTCTACAACGCCGGAGACACTCTTGTGGCGGGAAGGGGATGGATTGCAATCGTCGTCGTTATCTTTGCAGGATGGAGCCCATACAAAGCCATAGCAGGGAGCTGGCTGTTTGGACTTGGGTACTCCATAGCGGCGACCTTCATAGGCTCTAGCCTTTTCTCGAATCTTGGACCGGGAACAGGATACTTCTTCCTAGCGATACCGTACATCTTCGCCATTCTCTTCATACTGATCTTTCACAAGGGAACCAAATCCCCATCGTCCCTCACGGTTCCCTATAAACGCAAGTAGCCGAAGACTGCGGTCGGCGCTTCTTTTTTGGCATACTCATTATGAGATGTGGGATCGTGAATAATTATAAATAGCACCTAGAAGCAAGGTCAGTTAGGATAGTTGATTTATATGCGCTTTGAAAATAGGAAGGCTCTCTCAAGGACGATCATAGCAGTAGTTATAATAGTCATACTGGTGATCGCGATTGCCGCTGCAATAATCGCCCTTCGCACAAATAACTCGAGCACCAACCCCACAACACTCACAGCCTCGATAAGCGAATCTTCAACCACGGTCTACGCGGGTCAATCAGTGAACCTCACATCCACGGTCAGTGGAGGATCACCACCCTACACGTACCAATGGTTCCTAAACTCGACCCCAGTGTCAGGGGCAACCTCGAACACTTGGACCTATACGCCAGCTGGAGCTGGCTCAGGCATAGTGTCCCTGAACGTTACAGACAGCAAAGCAACCGCGACAAAATCGAACAGTTATACAATCATACCGACCTACAGACTCGCACTCGTCCTCGGCGGAGATGAAACAGATCTTGGTTTGAATGCAAACGGCGTCGAAGTTGCACAATGGATCCAATCCACCTACGGTTGGAACGTTTCAATCTCGCGAGACGTCGCGTATTCTGACCAGTCTAGGGTAATCACCACCTATGCCCAAGAGGGCTACAACGTCGTCTGGACGGATGGAAACCAGTTCATTGGAACCACGGAATATATAGCCACCCAGTTCCCCAACGTCATCTTCATCATGAGCCCAACCTATGACGGCGACAATATTTCGTCGAATGTAGTTGCAGTAGGAGCAGGATACCAAGCCACCGGCTATTATCTGGCAGGAGTCCTTGCGGGGAAGATGACGCAGACCAACGCAACCGGAGTCATAATCGGCCAATGGTTCGCAGCTCTATCTTTCGAATTCTACGCGTACCAGGCGGGAGTAAATAGTTCGAACCCATCAGCCAAAGTATACCTCACCGTTCCTGGAACATGGTCTGATCCAACGATCGGGTACCAAGACGCACAGACGATGATCACCACCGATCACGTCGACATCCTCGTCCCAATCGCCGACGCGACTGGCAGAGGAGTAATATCTGCAGCCACAGTTGCGAACGTCACTCTCATAGGCACCGTCGAAGATCAAGTCACACTAGCACCAAGCGACATGATGACAAGCGTCCTGCTGAACACGACCGCGTTCATTCAACCAGTCATCCAACGCATCATTAATGGCACATTTAGCGTGATCGGAGGCAAAGTGATACCCATGAACCTTGGTTCCCTCGCACCCTTCCACGCTTACGACAGCATAATTCCAGATTCAGTCAAGACGCTGTTGAACGACACCGCCGAAGGTATCAACAATGGCACGATACAAGTTCCTTTCACATACACACAAAACCCGCCGAACACACCATAGTATTATCGTCTGACACCTATTCCCATACCCTTTTTCAGGGCTCACGAAGAGATGATGCCCAACTTGAGCGCAACTGTTCCAACGTCTTCTTCCGTTCTCCCCTTTGTTGAGATGAAGGGAATCACAAAGCGTTTTCCCGGCGTGGTGGCCAACAATGCAGTCGATCTTTCTCTCTTTGGAGGCGAGGTTCACGCATTGCTTGGCGAGAACGGAGCCGGTAAGACAACGTTGATGAACATCCTTTACGGTCTTTATAGGCCTGATTCGGGCGAGATTTTTGTGAGGGGTATGCGGGTCAGCATAAGGTCTCCGAAGGATGCTATCGCGCTGAAGATTGCGATGGTGCATCAGCACTTCGAACTTGTTCCAACGCTGACTGTTGCAGAGAACGTGTGGCTGGGACTCTCTAAGGATGACTTAGTCGAAGAGGGAGCACCTACAGTCGTGGTCGTAGTAGGCGAACTGTTGAAGAAAGCAGAGCATCTGTTGGGCCAGAACATTTACCCAACCACACTTGTGAAAGGATACCGCAAAGCAACCATGAAAACGATTGAGATCATGAACGAAGTTACGAAGGCTAAGAGGTGGTTTCTTCTGAACCTCGACAACGTTGTCGGAAGGATAAGCGAGCTCGCGAACGGCTACGGTCTCCAAGTTGATCCGAGCGCGAGGGTGGAGCAGCTCTCCGTTGGAGAAAAGCAGAGGGTTGAGATAATCAAGGCGCTCTACCGGGAGGCAAACGTCCTGATACTTGACGAGCCGACCTCCGTCCTGACTACTCTGGAGTCTGAGGGTCTGTTCCGTTTCATGCGCTCAATGGCAGCCGAGGGAAGAGCCGTGGTCATTATCACGCACAAACTGCCCGAAGTGATGGCTGTGAGCGACAGGGTGACAGTACTTCGGCATGGCGAGGTCGTAGCCAGGGTCGAGACCAAGGATACGAATCCGAATAAGCTCGCCGAAAAAATGGTTGGGAGAGAGATCCTTCGCAAGGACGGACTGGCTGAGGGGCAACCTTCAGAGGATGCAGTTCTGGAAATCCGGGAAGTCTCAGTCCGAAACGACAAGGGAATATTCGGCCTTGATAAAGTATCGTTTTCATTGCGAGCTGGGGAGATTCTTGGAATAGCTGGCGTGGCCGGGAACGGGCAAACAGAGCTGGCGGAGATCTTGATAGGTATGAGAAAGGTCACCAGTGGCAAGGTGCTCGTGCAAGGAACGGATCTTACTAATGCTTCACCCAGAGAGATGATACAACATGGCGTCGGCCATATACCGGAAGACAGGATGGGCTCGGGCCTCATACTTGACATGTCCATAGCAGAAAACCTTGTGCTCGAGGTAAGGACCGATCCGAGATTTGAGAAGAGGCACTTGATTGACAACGAGCAAGTCCACTTGAATGCCAAGCGCTTGGTAGAAGAATACTCGATATCGTGCGCGGGGGTAGACGCGCCCGCAAGGACTCTGTCAGGGGGAAACATGCAGAAAGCGATTCTGGCAAAAATTCTGTCGCGGAATCCGAAGATCCTGATTGCAGCGCAACCGACATCAGGCTTGGACGTTGGAGCGACAGAGTTCATTAATGAAAAACTCAAAGAGCAGAAGAGGCTCGGCGTGGGAATCCTCCTGATTTCGGGGGATTTGAACGAAATCATGTCTCTGAGCGACCGGATAGCGGTTATCTTTGACGGAAAGATAATGGGAGTCGTGCCAGCCGCCACAGCGAAGCGAGAGGAAATCGGGTTGATGATGGGGGGCGTTGCGAAGAGTTGAAATCAAGTTCAGGTTCTCTAAGCACATCGTCGACCCAGTTCGGCCTCTCCATTCTAGAGGCCTCTTCCGTCGGACGGATAGCTTACTCCCGTCTTAAGGAAGGAGAAGAAGGAACTATTCATGGAGTGTTTGATGCTGCTATCAACATCCTTTTCGCTGGAGGACTTGTCAGCCTGGTTCCCGAAGCCATTCAGAGGGGCCCGCTCAACGTCACATTGCAACTTCCTGTTGGACCGCCGAGAATGTCCTCCTTTGGAGTGAAAGCTGGAGACAAAGTGACGGTACATGGTTTTACTCTGGAACTCAGTGATCGCTACCTGATCTCATTCGGTTCAGCGCGAATCTATTCACCGAAACACAAGTTCACGTTACCGATGCTGGCAAATAATGAAATTGAAGCGAACCTAGAGGTTGTGAGGAAGACCGCTCTCCTCTTTGGAAACATGGCGGGATTGGGACAGTTGCTCGCTCTAACTCCTCCGGGAGTGGACAGAGCGACAGCCAAAAACCTCAACATTTTCGCCTCCTCTGCACTCGGTCGCATCGCTCGGCTCGAACAAGCGTTCCGTTCAGAGAAAAAGAATGCGCTAAAGGATGCGGTCAGTCAACTCATAGGCCTTGGCCCAGGACTCACACCATCCTCCGACGATATGCTCGCAGGTCTCGTTCTTCTATGCGCACTCTACGCCAAGAACCGCGGATGCAAGGCGCGTGCCAGCCGGCTAATCGCGCAGATAGCAGCTGAACAGGCTCGTGGCCGAACGACCGTCCTCAGTGAAGAGTACCTCAGGCAAGCAGCTTCGGGAAGAGGAAACGAGCCGGTTATTAGACTCTGCGCTGCGTTATTGACAGGAAGATTGGAGTCGGTTGAGCGGGAGACGAGACGTGTGCTTGCGATAGGAGAGACTTCAGGCACGGATACAGTCTTGGGAATCGTCCTGGGGACGATGCTCTGTACAGGTAGACAGTCAGGCCTAGCAAAGAGGGAATCCAAATGATCACCAGAGTAATTGTGAAGAAATCCACCTACAGGGACTCCATAAGCCTAATGAAAATTTCAAACAGTATATCAAAACTTCCGGGCATTACTCAGGCTGCTGTGGTGATGGCGACCGAGCTCAACCGCCGAGTGTTGTCAGAGGCCGGATTCGTGGATGCGACCATCGGTCTCGCTGACAGTAATGATATGATTGTGGCCATAGAGGCCAAGGAAGCCGCGTCGCTAGACGCTGCATTGACGGAGACAGAGAAGCTGCTATCTCCAAGCGAGAAACCAACGGGCGAGCAGGCGTCGCCCACATCGCTGGATGAGGCGTTGGAGCTGCTCTCAGACGCAAACCTAGCGGTAATCTCGGTCCCGGGCCAGTTCGCGAAGAGGGAAGCGATGCAGGCGCTGGCCAAAGGTCTGAATGTCTTCCTCTTCAGCAGCAACGTTTCGCGGGAAGAAGAAGTGGAGCTAAAGAACGTGGCGAAGGAGAAGAGACTCCTGTTAATGGGGCCCGATTGCGGAACTTCGATAATCAATCATAAGGTGCTCGGGTTCGGAAATACGATTCGCGAAGGCACGATTGGTCTGGTCTCGGCATCGGGGACCGGCTTGCAAGAGGTAACAACGCTCATTCACAAAGCTGGTCTAGGTATTTCTCAGGCCATTGGAACTGGAGGAGGGGACCTCTCTGAACAGGTTGGGGGGATTACTATGATTCAGGGTCTAAACCTGCTGGAGATGGACGAGCAAACAAAAGTCATAGTGCTCATTTCGAAGCCACCCGCCCCTAGCACAATGGAAAAGGTTCTTGAAGTTGCGAGAGGATGCAGAAAACCTGTCGTGATAAACTTTTTGGGAGGAGGCGTTAGCCCCAGCATGCTCGGCAAGCTCGGGTCCGCGAATACACTTGATGATGCCGCAAGGGTCGCGTGCGAGCTTGCTGGAGTGAAGCCCAGCGCTGCCGCTCCTATCATTCCCATGGAGACGGTATCCATCGCTCTTGCTGAGCATGAGAAACTTGCCGAGAGCCAACAATACATTCGCGGTCTCTTCGCTGGAGGAACGCTCTGCTACGAGTCGCAGACTATTCTTCAGCCGTTGTTCGGCGAGGTGTTTTCGAACGCTCCCATCAAGCCCGAGGATAACGTACCCGGCAACGCTCCCAGCAAGAAACATGTCTGCGTAGACATGGGGGCTGAAGAATTCGTCCAAGGAAGGGCACACCCCATGATCGACTTCACCTTGAGAAACATGAGGATTCTCCAAGAAGCCAAAGATCCTGAGATCGCCGTCCTCCTAATCGATGTTGAACTGGGAATCGGTTCAAACGCCGACCCTGCAGGGCAGCTTGTTCCTGTCATCCAGAAGGCTAAGGGTCTCGCTAAGGAGGCCGGCCGGTATCTCCCGGTCGTTGCTTCCGTAATCGGCACAGAAAGTGACTTCCAGGGCCTCGCGAGCCAAGAGAAAGCCTTGTCTGACGCCACAGTTTTAATAATGTCAAGCAACGCTCAAGCTACAAGGGTCTCGGCATTGATCGCCTCCGGCGAGAAGATAGAGGCCGCAATCTTTGGGAGGTCTGGCTAGGATGTCCGAAGAGAAGATGAGCAAGGAAAAGACGATTCTGACAGAGGAGCTCAAGGTTGTGAACATTGGGATCTCAAATTTCGCCGATGATCTCCGTTCTCAAGACGTAGAGGTGGTCCATGTTGACTGGAAGCCTCCAGCGGGCGGGGACATCGAGATGTTGAAGCTGCTTGAGAAACTGGGGTTGTAGCGGTGCCATCGTTGAGAATTCTTGTCGCGCTGGGAGGAAACGCCATCTTGGCACGAGAAAGCAAAGGAACGGCAGAAGAACAGTTTGATAAGGTCCGCGAAACCTGCAAGCACCTCGCGGGCATAATAAAGCAGGGACATAAAGTAACCATCACTCACGGCAACGGTCCCCAAGTCGGTGACATACTTCTGAAGGACGAACTGGCAAAAGACACGCTTCCTCAAATGCCCCTCGACATCTGCGGGGCCGAGTCTCAGGGCATGATTGGCTACATGATTCAGCAATCCTTGCGAAACGAACTCAGAAGGGTCGGACTCGATTTGCAGGTCGCGACGGTTCTGACAGAAACAGTCGTCGATGCGAATGATCCAGCTTTCAAGAACCCCACGAAACCCATAGGTTCCTTCTATACCGCAAGTGAGGCAGCTCGACTGAAGAAAGAGAAAGGCTGGCATCTCATCAATGACAGCGAACGAGGGTACAGAAGGACAGTGCCCTCGCCAATTCCGTTGTCAATAGTGCAGGGGCAGATGATTCGAGAGTTGATGGACCTGGGAGTTATCGTAATTGCCGCAGGAGGAGGCGGTATTCCAGTGACTTCGGGCGATGAATCTGAAGGCGTCGAAGCAGTCATAGACAAGGACCTCGGCGCTGCAGTCCTGGCGAAGGTCGTCAAGGCGAAAGTGTTGCTGATATTGACTGATGTCGAGAAAGTTTTTCTTGACTACGGGAAGCCCAGTCAGCGTCCCGTCGATAGAATGACTGTACAAGAATGCAGAAACTTCCTTGAGGAAGGCCAGTTTCCCGTAGGGAGCATGGGTCCAAAAATCGAGAGTGCTGTCAAGTTCCTGGAGTCTGGAGGAAACCGTGTGATAATCAGCTCTTTAGAGATGGCTGAAGAGGCCCTGGCCGGAAGAGCGGGTACAACAATCGTCGCGTGATCCTTCTGCTATTGAGACCTTTGAACAGATCAACGCGAGTTTCACCTAGGTTTTGGGTTTGCTACAAAAAAAGAAGGGGAAGTTATGTTGTGTCAATTTTTTTCAGTTTGTGAGAAAACTTCGTATCAGTGATGAAGAGTCATATTCCTCTATCAACACCATTCCTTCTTCAGTAGTTTGGAATAGCCTATCACATTCCTTGATTAGTTTGTGGGCTTTCAAAAACTGTATGTACCTAGTGGATTGTTCATAGCTTAAAGAAACCGAACTGAGCAGATTTGTTTTCTTAATACCTTTTTTTGCAGCTCTCAGAATTGCCACAGAAATAACCAAGGAACTTCTTCTTTTGGATGGGAAAGCCAGGTCCATGCCTTTCTCCCCACCATTATATAGAGGTATCTTCTAGAAGATAAACATATCTTGCGAAGGACAATAGTGTACGTTTCCGGGTCCTAGCGCGCGCGGATATAATGGCCCTCGAAAATACGGGCAGATGATAGCTCATAGGTCAAGGCGGTGGCTGATTCTTGTAAGCTGTGTAGCTGGTGTATGGCGGTGGGATATCATGTTGCCAGTAAATGCACATTATTTCTCCGCGGTGGTGGATTTCCTCTTCAATTACGTGTAACAGGATATCTTCAGTTTTGTTCTGGTAGGTTTTTCCGTCTCTTCCTTTGAATTCAAACATATTTTGCAACTGTTCATCTGTGAGTTTGTTCAAGTATTCGTTTGTTTCGGCCTCGACTTTATCAGCGTATTTTCCCATCGAGTCAATGCTTGGATATTCTGTGAACGGAATGTTGTAGATTCCCTCTGTGCTTTTGCCGCTTAACCGGCGGATCCATAAGTTTTCGGCTTGCAGGCTATGAATGAATATGTCTCGAATGGAATCGAAGCTGGCTCCTGTGCTTTCCACAACTGTTTGCCAAGGGATTTCCGACATGCTTTTCAGGTATTTGCGACGCGAATACCAATTGTACCCAAACAGATCCTTTATTTTCAAAAGATATTCCCGGAAAGACACTGTGTTTTTTCTTGCTAATAATGTTTACCAATTCACCGCATGACAAGGAGAAACGACTCTTTCTGAAATATGCAATGTTNATTTCATCTCTCGAACGCGCCCAGCGGCCGACACATGAAACTTCANATTTTCCCTCTATTGTTCAATCATTACTCGGTTATTTCACATAAGATTTTAATGTTAAGGNCTCAACTCTCGTATCGGAGTTTGGGAGATTGGATGAGATCCTGAAGCTGCTTGAGAAAGCCACAAACCGAGTGCAGAAAACCCTTGATGAGAACAAACAATCTGCTTCGAGCCATATTGATGCATACGAGAAGGTGCTTAGATCAAAAGAGTGTTCTGAAACCCAAAGGGTCAGGGCGACTCTTGGTAGAATGATTGAATATGACAGACTGGAAAGTTTGTCTTCGCAACTGAGCTTGTTATACATCTTACAGATGTTCGCTTTCAAAGTGAAGATTCTGCAGATTTCTGTTGAAAACGTAAAAGAGCAGATGGCAAAATCAGGGTTTCTGGACAGAACCAAGGATATTGAGGAAATAAAAAAGAACATGGACACCTTGACGATTCTTCTGGAAGCCCAGTATGAAGCGACCAAGCAAATTGGAGAAAACCGCGAAGATCTTTCCTATGTCTCCTAATCGTCCTCGAAGCCAACCAAAGTTGAGGCCATCTTTTGAGGAAAAGAGGAAACCAAGCTTACAGGAAACGCTCAAGAATTGCGATATGTTGTTCTTTTTACTTTGCGGATAGTTCACTTTTGAGGGCTCTGCTGGTTAATCTTTTAAGAAATCGATACGTAAGTGTAACCGGTGATTGTTCATATCTGAACCTCCACGTGAACTAGATATGGCATTCTTAGAGTCTGAATTGAAAGGAAAGACTCTGCTCGTCTACTGGTACTTGCTCCAACAAACTAGCCATTCTGTGGGAGTCAGAGAAGTGCAACGTGCATTGAAGTTCTCGAGTCCAAGCATTGCCGTTCACCATCTTCAGAAACTGCAAGATTTAGGATTAGTGGAAAAGAAGGGAACAGGAGAATACGTGCTCCAAGAGGAAGTGAAAGTCGGCCTCCTAAGTCTTTTCACGAGGCTGGGACGCTTCATGGTTCCAAGATACCTTTTCTATTCTGTATTGTTCACGACGATGATAGGAGCCTACTTGGCTTTGTGTCTATTCCTCCAGGCAACCCCAAGCTTCTACGCAATGACCTTCGGCTCTGTTGGCGCCATCATTTTCTGGATTGAAACCTCAAGACTATGGAGGGCAAGACCGATTTGAAGAATCTGCATGCTGTTCTAAAACGTAGAACTAAAAGCATTGAGTGCCACAGCTACGTGAGGGGATTAATGCATTGAAGAAAACTCTCGTTTACTCAGTTGCAGCAGTCATGATAGGAGTTCTACTCATAGTTGTCCCCTTAATCGTTATTTCACAGATGGGTAGCAGCACTCCTCAAANTGGGTCTAAACCATCCACCTTCGTTGGAGGACTCAGACAACTCGATGGTGACTCTGACACAAAAACCGTGAGCAATTCAGAAGTGATAATCCTCGCAATAGCTTTCTTCGTAGCCCTGTTAACCTACGGCATCATAGGGCCCAAAGCACCTCGCAGATACAATATGCGGCTCGGAGTCCCGCCTTACTGAGATGAGCGGCAGAACCCTGCGAAATACCTTAGATGACAACCTTTCGGCATATATCTGCAGAGGCTTGACATGTGAAGACTAGACCTTCAAGCANTTGTTGAAGAAGACGACAGTTCTTTCCCANGCGTCCTTGGCTGCTTCGGGTCTGTAGCTTTCTCTTGTGTCNTTAAAGAATGCGTGAGGAGCTCCCGGATAGACTTTGATGTTGAAGGTCTTCCCATACTTCTCCAGCGTTTGTTTCANGAGGTTAATGTCGTCTTCAGTTATCGCCATGTCTGCTCCAGCATAGTTACCGAGGATCGGACAGTTTATGTCCTTAACGAGATCGATAGGTGACGGGTTTCTTCCATAAAACACGACTGCAGCCCCAATATCCTTGTTGTGGCAGGCTAATAGAAGAGAAAGTCCGCCTCCCATGCAGAAGCCGATGCTTCCAATCTTTCCTGGATACACACTCTGCAAAGTCTGAAGATAACGGAAACCTCCTTTCAAATCGTTCATGATGNGNTCTTCAGAAAGTTCCCCGCGCAATTTGCGGCCCTCTTCCAGANTCGAAACTATTTTTCCCCCGAACAAATCAACAGCAAGAGCAACGTATCCTTCATTCGCAAGTCGTCTACATACGTCTTTGATGTGGTCAACGACTCCCCAAATCTCCTGAATAACGATGACGGATGGATACTTTCCTGCATTCTTTGGCTTGGCCAAGAAACCCAACGTCATCTTGCTGGGGTTTCCACCCGAAAACTCAACCATAGAAGTCAATACATCCATGAAACCACGAACCCTGAAGATATGAATTCAAACTAGAACTCTATCGCGAGTAAAAACTTTTCCATTTCAGTACCGAAAGAATTAGTTACCAGAGTCTCACTTCAAAGACAGATAGAAGGTAGGAAAAGAACAGCCTTGACAGAAAAACATGCGCTTCAGGTTCTGATTGAAGTAACTGCGCGGGGCATTAAGGAAAACTATGAGGTAGATGTCAGAACGGTTGGAGAACTTAAGGGAAGAATGAATGAGTTAGAACTCGAGATGAGCAAGAAGGAAAATATGGAGAACAAAGATGGATGCCTCGCCTTTGCGAGGAAAGAATTGAATAGACTGACGGATTCCACGATTCTGAGAAGTAAGGAAGCTTGGAAGAAATATGAAGCGTTGAAACAAGACTGTGAAACCCAAGCCTTCGAGTCTGCTCAACTGGATGAACTGTGGATGTGGTGCAAAAAAGCAGAGCAGCTTGCCGCAGACCTACTGTGTTATTCGCTTGGAGCTCTCCCGAATTAAAACTCGCAGAATCAATGAATGTGATGAAAAAGCCTAGTCAGCCAGGACTATTCTCATGTTTTTGCAGATTGGAACTATCCGCGAAATGTTGAGTCTGCTTGAGAATATCACGTCTTCCTTGAACCCTAATTCGACCAGATGCCTTGCATGAGTCGTCTCCATAACGTTCCCAACCAGATTGTTCTTTGCCGTTTTGAACGCCAACATAGACATCCGAGCCTTATCTGAAAGAACGACACTGCTCGGTTTGAACCCTTCCACGATTGCTCCCGCACACAGCGAGTCTTCCAACGAGAATTTACCTTTCTCTCCAGCCAAGACGAATGAAATTCCGATCTTCTCGCCCTCAGCAATTTCCTCAGCCATTTCGGCTACTGCCCCAGCGTTCAAAAACGCTCCAATTAGAACCATTATCGCTCTTTGAGATTTGACCAATGCGGCTGTTCCGCTTGTTGTCGTGATGACAACCGTTTTTCCTTCGACATAGGCACGTGTGAACTCAATAGGCGAATTTCCAAGGTCAAACCCTGCAGGCTTTTTTCCTCCTCTTTCGCCGGCAAGCAGAAACTCAGGATGTTGACTGCGAAGCCTGTAGGCCTCTCTCAGACTTAACGTTGGAATCAACGCTTCTGCGCCATTAGCTAATGCGTTCACTATGCATGTTCCAGATCTCAAAGCGTCGATGACGATTATCAAGTCTCCTCGACCTACGGCTCGAACTGCATCCCTAGCCCACAACTCAACATCGATTGATATTATCGCTCATCACCTCTTGGCGCAGACCGACAGCCCCATTCCAATAGGAGTAGCACGTCTATCTTTCAGAGTTCGTTGCTTCAGAAAGACAATGTAGTCTTTGCTATCGGAGCGAGGTTTTTCCCAGAATCTCTTTTAGACGTCGCTTGTGAACCTCTCGTGTGGTAAGGACGTATACTTCTCTTTTGGTGTAGAAGAACAGTGGGTCTTCGCCTATGATGCTGGCCAACTCTTCATCAGAATTCGCATTCACAATAAGCGCGTCGCCTTGGTGACCGACTAGATGATACGAGGTTTCGATAATCTTTTTTTCGACCAATTCGTCGAGGTACTTGAAGTGAGCAGGAAGCAGCTTTGCCCAAACGTCAACTGGTACTTGTTCCATTTTTGCGATTATTAGAAACTTCATAAATATCGATTCTCAGTCTCACGGTAAGGGAATAAATGACTTTCGGAAACACACATAGTCCGCAACTACTCGTCTAATGAAGGTTAAACCTGAACACTAGCATTAAAGAATAGAACAGCAGTATGTCTTGACTGAAAGGTTGGAGAGGAGTTCTTGAAGAAAACGAAGATAATCTGCACGATTGGTCCTGCATGCTCATCCAGAAAGACCCTTCAAAAAATGTATCACGAAGGAATGAATGGCGCAAGAATAAACGCTGCATACGGAACGATTGATCAGTATCGGTCCACTATTGATCTCGTTCGTGAAGTCGCGGACATCCCCATTGTTCTAGATATCAAAGGCCCTGAAATAAGGGTCATTGCGAAGAGAAAGCGAACAGTCAAGAAAGGCGACGAAGTGGAAGTTGGGTTGAAGGGAGAAGACATCAGTTTTAACTGGAACATTCAGAACGACGTGGCCGTCGACGACATCGTTCTAGTAGATAATGGTAAGCTCAGGTTCAGGGTCACTCAGAAGAAAAAAAGCGTGTTAGAATTAGTCGCGCTGAATGCTGGTGAAGTGGAAGATGGAAAGGGAGTTAACATTCCTAATAGAACATTGACAGTTCCAACTCTCTCGGAAAAGGATCGTTCGATACTTGAAGTGGCAAGAGAGAAAAACATTGAGTTTATTGCGCTTTCTTTCACTAGAAACGCTCAAGATGTGCTCAAACTGAGAGAAGAGGCACATGGCTGCAACTTTGCTGTCATCGCCAAAATTGAGAATCATGAAGGAGTCGACAATTTCAATGCCATCTTGGGTGCTGCGGACGGAATTATGGTGGCAAGAGGTGACTTGGGCATCGAAATTGAACCTGAAAAAGTTCCGCTCGTCCAGAAATCAATAATCAAACAGTGCAACCAGAGAGGAAAAACCGTTGTGACGGCGACAGAAATGCTTGAGTCCATGATGGATAATCCAATGCCTACGAGGGCAGAAGTGAGCGACGTTGCCAACGCAATACTAGATGGAACAGAAGTGACCATGCTGTCAGGTGAAACGGCGGTGGGAAGCTACCCCGTGAAAGCCGTTGCGATGATGTCGCGCATCGCAGCTGAAGCGGAAAAAGCAGTGGAGAACCACGTTGAGGACGAAGGATTCGTCAATATTTCCGACACGGTGAGCCGAGCGATTCAGAGAACATGCCAAGAAATGCCTATCACCAAAGTCGTTACGCTCACCAGATCAGGCTACACGGCAAGGATGATCTCCAGATTCAAGCTACGCCAACCCATAATCGCTGTTACTCCTGATCCGCAAGTGAAGAAACAACTTGAATTGACATTNGGCACCTATCCAGTGAANATACAATATGAAGAAGACAAAGACCGAATCCTTCAAGTTGCAAAGAAACTGCAGGCAGCAGGCGCCATAAACGACAAAGACACGGTTCTATTCACTGCCGCGTTTAGAACCCGCCGAAAACATGCAAGCAACCTAATCGAGATACATAAAATCGAAGAACTCAGAGAATTCGAAGCGGATTGAGCTTGCGCGGTTTCTAAATCCATTTGATGACTGGTTCTTGCTTCNTCCAGCGTAGCACATCCGCTTCAGGCACTTCTTCTTTTGGGTAGCCGAGCAGGATTGGTCCGTATATTCGTTCGTTATCCTTCAGCTCTAGGGTTTGGGTGACTTCAGCGTTGCCTTTGACCATTGAGCCGAACCCTACATAGCAGCTTCCAAGACCAAGAGAATATGCGGCAAGCATTATGTTCTCGCAGGCTAACGCGCAACTTATGGGGTTAGGGTCGTCGGCTGGTCCGATAACAAAGAGAATTACCGGTGCAGAATAGTAAACCATGTCTTTGGGTTCGTCCATCGTCTCGTAGAGTCTCATTACCTTCTTGTAGATGTC
>JGI26339J46600_10000279_pt1 | contig 17733 bp, 17 predicted proteins | sample BogFormECP12_OM1_FD_46600 | JGI IMG/M metagenome (IMG submission 46600) | reverse complement strand
TGCAGCAGCAGATCGGTGACTTTCAGCATTTGTCCGAGCGGCGATTCCCAGCGCTGGCCTTCCGGATTTTTCCACCGATTGTTCCACCCCGAACATTCCGCGGCGCGGGAGCCTGCTCGGAGCGGGTTGCGAAAAAATGCTGTTTGGGGAAGAGACGTAGAATCGCAGCGGCTAAAGCCGAATCCTTTTTCAGCGGCTTGCGGTATGCCTGAAGGCATACCCTGATACGAATCGTGCGGTATGCCTGAAGGCATACCCTGATACGAATCGCCCGTTTTTCCGCAGCCTGTTAGCGCAGCCGAAGGATGTTTGCGCGATGGATATTTTTCACCGCATCGCACCCACAGCAAACGGCTCATCTCCATGCCCGCAGCCGCGGCTGACGCCGGATTGAACGCATCGCTCGAATCCACCAGCGCGCAAACTTCTCCGCGCTGGGTGGCGCGGGCCAGCGCGAAAAGTAACACGCTGGTTCTTCCCGATGAGGCCGTGCCGCAGATTTCCGTGAGGCAACCGCGAGCGAGACCGCCGGTCAGCGAGTCCAGTTGCGGAATGCCGCTCGAAACCATTTCCGGCGCCGGGCGCACATCGAGGCGCGAAGCGGGAACGATGGCTGCCAGCTTGGGGATGGCGCCCACGTGGGCCAAAATCTCCGCGGTCTTTTTTGCGGTCATCTCCTTTGAGGCCTTCTTCGCGGTCGAGCGCGGGGAAGGCTGCGGAGAAAAAATGAAATGGCGGGCCGTGGCCGCCGATGAAAAAAACGGAGAGGCAGACATACTTTTCTCGCAATTGTCAGGGAACGCAGAGGGCGGGATCAGCCCGGGCGAGGCCTGCGACTTTCGCTTTTTATTCGCCTACATAAGTATCTCCTCTCGGCCTGCCATTGTCAAGGGGGTTCGGTGCGAATCATGAGCCGGAAATGCAACGGCCGCGGACGGGGGCGTCCGCGCTGCACAGATTTACAGCGCGTTGCGGAGAAAATTTCGCGAGCGAAAGCGGCCACAACCGCTCCCAGGTCTCGAAAACCGCGAGACCTGGGGCACCCATTGGTTAGAACCAGTTTTGTTATAATCGGATTTCGTCGCAATCCACCCGAGGGGCGCTATCGTCTAGGGGTTAGGATGGAAGATTCTCAATCGTAATTTGCGCCGCCATCCACGCCGTAAATCACTGAAAACGCGCTGTTTTCATTAGATCCCATTAGGCCGTATTTGGGCCGATTGGTGAAACTCTTGGTGAAACTTTTCACCCGCTTTACTTTCGCCGACAGCAGAGCGATGTTCGTGCCGGGGAGGAACGATCATGCCGAAGAGCGAATATCAGAAGCGGAAGGCCGCCGGGCAGTGTGTCCGCGCGGGGTGCAAACGGAAACCGAAGTTGGGCAAGGACGGCAAGCCCAGAAGTTACTGCCCGTTTCACAATGCGGCCAACCGCAAGAACAGCGAGGCGTGGTTAAAGCGGCAGCGGAAAAAGAAGAACTCATCCAAGAAGCCGACGGCGATCCGCCGCAAGAAGGTCACGCCCGTCAGTGACACGCTGGAGCAGCAGACGGCCTGAAACCACGGTCCGTTCACCTTGGCCCGCCGCAAAGGCGGGCCTTTTTCTTGCCAAAACTCGGCGCACAGGCGGCTTCAGGGCGATACTTAGGCGGGCGGTGCCCCCACCCCCGTCGGTTTTCAATCTCTCGCAGCCGTTTACCAAATCCCGCGGGCGCTGGTCGTTTAATCACTCGGCGGGCGGTATTCATTCCCGCCCGTTCCGCTCACTTCCCGGCTTCTGGCGCGTGCACCAGTCGTTGCAAAAACCAGCTTCTGAGGTCGTCAGGAAACCATTGATTCCACGGCACAAGGAATCGCAGGCTAGACCGTTCTGAAAGCATGGATTTTTGTTTTTCCTATACGTCAAGTCCTACTTCTGCTCGTTCTCTCTGGCCTGAGCTTTTGCGTGGCGAATTTCCGCAAGGAACGGCTGGGCTGCGGATGGAGCCGNCACTTTGCCCAACAGCAACGCCCGAGTTGTGACCTTGGGTCCGTACATCGCGTGCCGGGAATCATTGTCTTGGCGGAGCGATGCACCTTCCAGCGTGAGCCCGGCGAACGCACCCTTGGCACGGGAGTAGGTCAGGATCTCTGTATCCATCTTCCAATCCGTACCGGCCTCGGCATGCCGTCCAACTGGACCCGCTGCTGCTGAAGCGTCCCCTCCAATTTGGAAATTACTCTCGAGCAGCCTTTCCATCCCTTTCTTATTCTGAATGATCAATACCACGTCCACAGCTTCTACACCGATCTGCAGCCCCCAACTTCCGCCCGAAATCGTGATGAACGCAGGCGCGCTCCAGCCATCGGCCGTGCGGCAGGTGGCTACGCCTTTGCCTCCTTTAGCTCCGAAGATAAAGCCGCCTTTGACCATGTGAGGTATAACGGCCACGCACTTTGCGTGCTCCAACACTTCTTCCGGGATTCCCTTGTCAGGCATCCCCATAATTTCGTGCATCACACTGGTGGCGTTGTCCAGCCGTTCGGTGGCATCTTCCCGCGCCGACCCTGCCCAGCACAACGTACCGAGACCCAACATCGCAAGTACGAACATTACTTTTTTCACGGGACAGCCTCATTTCTGTTGCCTCTGCGCCGCATCTCTTGCTTGCTTCGTGGTGTGTGTACAGTCGCACACAATTCCGGGTAGAAATTCTGGCGCACCAGGTCGAGTCCGACGTTAGCAAATGGGGATTCCAAAGGTCTGAGCAATAATGCTCACTTGCCCCGGTACTGGCAAAAGCTTGTCGGAAAGAATTCAACCTGTCGTCGAGCCGGAATGGAGTGATACCACCCCCGCCGACCACGAAAAATTATCTTGCAGGGATGAGGACGGCGTCCCTCGGGATCTGGTCGTGGGTGATGCGCTGTCCGATTCTGGATACAAACTTCGGCGTGAGGCCCTTCACCATTTGCCGGATGCCGGGTCCAAATTCGTGGAAGACGTTAATCCCCGCGTCGCTGCCAATCGTCGAACCAAAATCGTTGAATGGCGTCGAAGCGGACCGCGTCCAATATGGACGGTAAGCAGTGTGGACAGCAACCGAAGTCAGCACCCCGAGGAAGTACGGAATGTTCAGCCTCCTCTTCCCGGAGTCGTCACGTGTGACAAAAATACGCGAAGCTGCGTAGGAGGCCCGGCCCATAAAGGTGTCGCTAGTCGAAGCGTAATAACGTGGGTTGAGCGACGACGGAGCAAGGTATTTGCCAAACAAACCGCTGGACTCTTGTTGAATAAACGCCACTTGATAATCAGCGGTTAAGCTGGGCTGCAGCCCCGGAGTGACGTGCCCAAGGTCTATTCCGCGCATTGTGCCCGCGCTGATGCCAACAGCGCCAAGTGTCAAAGGGGAGCCCATTTCATTGACGACCGGTTGAAATCTCACTACTCGTCTTGGACGCTGTACCGACGACGGAGCATCCGGAAGTGAACTCCACGTACGCATCTCCTGGCGTTGCACTTGGGGTGAGTCTGAGCCGTCAAACTGTAATCCCTGAAGCAAGTCAGCTGGAGGAGGTTTCTGGCACACGGCCCCGCAAGCAGCCAATAGAATAAGAGAAACGACCCGGATTGGCGCGATTTGCTTGACCATAGCTTGCTCCTGCAAACCGGCAAGCGACCTTCCGGCTCCCGGCGATTCGGCTGGAAGCACAGCTCGACGCTAGCACTCCACGGGACATTCTTCTGAGCAAGAGTGCTCACTCCGGGAGGCATGGGTATTGAACTGATAGCAGCCTTGTTTCGCACGGAAGAGACTTGATCCATGCCATCGCGGACTTTCTAGTCAGCCAAGCTTCTTGTGTCGGCACCCACCCCTGGGGAAAACGCTAGCTCTAACGCTGTACCGTCGCCAAGTCCGGATGGGAAAGCTCATTCTGTTTTCAGTAGTGATTTCTTCCATCGTTCTGCCTGATGTGAGCGGTGTTGACCAGACTCGTCAGATCGCGGCCTGATAATTTTGCGGTGCGTAGTTCTCAACGTTATGACCCGGTAGCAGTAACATTGCCGCTCCCAGAGGCGCTATGACATTCAAATTCAAGACCCTGTCGTATTTTGTCGCAAGTGTGGCGATTCTTCTTGGCACACACACGTCGATCGCAGCCAACCGCCCGGTTCCATCAGCTCGGTCCGGCGCGCCCACAGAGCTCGAAATGCAGGTCCTTCTCGATCGAGCCGGCTTCTCGCCGGGTGAGATCGACGGGAAGGTCGGCAAGAACAGCCGCGAGGCCCTGGCGGCGTTCCAGGCCGCGCGTGGGATTGCTCCAGGTGCGCGGAACCGCAAGGCGCTGCTCAAGGCGCTTGGCGCCGGTGCTGTTAAACCGATCGTGCCCTATACGATCACTGAGGAAGACGCCGCGGGGCCGTTTGCCCAGACGATTCCGGAAGANGCGACGGAGCAGTCGAANCTGGCGGGCCTCTACTANACATCCGTGCTGGAAGAGCTCGACGGGAGATTCCACTCGGCAGCGGCCCTGCTCAAGCGCTTGAACCCCCGCGCCCGGTTTATTGCGGGAGAGCACATCCGTGTCCCCAACGTATTGGGCGCCGAACAAGCGACCCGGGCCCAGACCGGGGCCGTCAAGATCGTTGTCTCGAAGAAGACATCGGTCCTGATGGTGTATGACCGGGGAGGCGAGATCATCTTTTACGCCCCGGTGACGAGCGGCAGCGAGCACGACCCACTCCCGTTCGGGAATTGGGTGATCACTGACGTGGTGCGAAATCCAACCTACAACTACAAGCCTGGCTTGTTTTGGGACGCCGATCCCGCAAATGCCAAGGTGAAAATCGCAGCGGGTCCAAACAATCCGGTGGGTGTTGTCTGGATGGGAATCAACGTACCGCACTACGGCATACACGGCACGCCTGAAGCGGGGGAGATCGGCCATTCCGCGTCTCACGGGTGCGTGCGAATGACAAACTGGGACGCCACCAGGGTCGCCGACCTGGTCAAAGATGGGACGCCAGTCGTGTTCGAGGAATAAGAAAGCGAAGTTCCGGCCGCTCCGGGATCGTCGAACGTGGCGGCCGCAGCGGGTAGTAGGTTTCTCGCCGGCGCGATTGCTATTTCGCTCGCTTCACCGCGTCTACCAGGACAGGATACGGGTTAACGGCCTTCCCCTGCCACCACCGCTTTTCCGGCCCCAACTCGTGGATTTCAAAATGCAAGTGGGGCGCGCGCGCATCCGCATCTCCCGTCGAGCCAACAAAACCGATGACGTCCCCACGCTCGACCCGCATTCCCTCCCGCAGCCCTTTCGCGTAGCCGTCCAAGTGCGCGTAGTAATAGCAATACACTCCCATTTCATCGAACTCGTATATCGTGTCTCCGCCCGGTTTGCTGAAGAACAGTTTGCGGATGGTTCCGGATACCACCGCATGCACGGGTGTCCCTCTCGGCTCCAGAATGTCGATCGCCTCATGCCGATGTCCGTTGTGAACTTCTTCAAACGTATCCCGCAGATCCGCGAGGGCGAGTCCGCGGATGGGCGAAGTCATCTCGAGAATGGGAGAGGTCACGCCAACAGCAAGAAACACCGGGAAAAGCACGGCAACACAAACGCGGAGCCTCAAGCCTATTCCTCCAGGATGACCGGTGTGCCGCGTCGAACCATGTGCGACAGATCATCCACATCCCAGTTCGTCATCCGGATGCACTCACCGATTCATCGTGCAGGATGTTGCCGATCCGGCTCCCAAGGATTCCATTGTGTTCTTTCGAGTCCGATCCACGCTACGCCGGCGGGACTGTAGTGGTCGGTCTGTTGACCGCCCTCCGTAGTGTCTTACTGGTTCGCCTCGAACCTCCATCCCACTTGATGCCTGCCGAAGGTTTACCAGGTGTAGTCTCGTAGCTGGTCTGCTCGCGACCCTCTGGTCTGACGNCAAGTTTACCGGCCGTCTGGGTATCAAGCTGCCCTGTGACTCGCAGATTCTCAGCTTTCTGAAATCCGCGAATGCTCGCCCGGGTTCGGAGACCGAGGATGCCATCGACTTTCCCCCCGTACTGTCCGTTGCTCTGCAGAGCTTCCTGTGTCTTCTTCACGTCGTTCGCCTGCACGACAGTGGGCACTTCTTTGCTGACGTTTGCTTCCGAAGCGAGCGGAGTCCGGCGTGGTCGCGAAATCCCCGACGTCAGCAATAGGAAGACAATTCCAGCCCACGCAGCTTTCCTGGCTAAGAACATTCTGTCGCCTCGATTTGCATAGCGACCGACAACAGATTCGCTCACTTGCTCTGGCAATTACTGTGCAAAATGACTCATGTCGTGCGCCATCAAACAATCTCCTCTCACCCGGGCTTCCTCTGATATGGATCCATCCAGCGAATGGCGGGCTGGGGTTTTCGGATATTTACGCCGTCCAGGAAAGCGCCACAGATCGCAGCAGGCCCGCAGTTTGCTTTTTTGAATGTGAGCAATTTTGAACAGATTCGTTACAGTCCAGCTAGCTAAAGTTCCCCTAAATCAAGATTCTACTGTGCGGCAGCAGTTGAGCCGAGAGGAAGAAGGATGACGGTCATGCGTAGATACTACAATCACAAGATCTGGTCCATAGCATTCCTACTGCTCATCTTCAGCCCCGGATGCTGCAATCCCGGCGCCAACCCAGCTCTAACCCCGCCTACCGTGATTTCCGTGACCCCTCTTGCTGGTGCGGTTGGCGTCTGTCCCAGCGCGGCAGTGACCGCCACGTTCAGCCTGGCGATGCAACCGGCCACGATCAATGCCACAACCTTTACCTTGACAGCGGGCACTCCGCCCGTGGCAGTGGCAGGAGTAATTACCTCCGATACGACCAACACAATTTTTACCTTTACACCATCAAGCGCCCTCGCACTGAACACCCTCTATACCGCCACGATTACGACCGGTGCCACAGACGTATATGGCATTGCGCTAGCGAGTGACGTTGCATGGACCTTCACAACTTCTAGCGAAGCATGTGCTCCGCCCACCGTGCTTTCTGTGACCCCTGCAAATGGCGTCTGTCCCAGCACGGCAGTGACCGCTACCTTCAGCGAAGCGATGCTTGCTTCCACGATCAATACCACGACCTTTACTTTGACAGGGCCGGGCGGTACAGCCGTGGCAGGAGCAGTTACCTACGCTGCGTCAACCGCGACCTTCACACCAACAAACCCACTCGCAGTGAGTACCACCTATACCGCCACCATTACCACGGGGGCCGAGGACCTCAATGGCGATGCGCTGGCGAATAACTATGTATGGACCTTCACAACCGCTAGCAGCGCATGCGTTCCGCCCACTGTGGTTTCCGTAGCCCCTCCGATTGGCTCCAGCGGTATATGCCCCGGCACCCTGGTCGTTGCCACCTTCAGCGAGGCGATGAATCCTTCCACGATCAATACCACAACGTTTACGTTGACAGCGCCCGGCCCTACACCCGTGGCAGGAACAGTTACCTATGATGTGTCAAGCTACGCCGCGACCTTCACACCAACCAGCCCTCTCGCACTGGACACCACCTATACCGCCACCATTACCACGGGGGCCCAGGATCTCGCTGGCGATTCACTAGCAAGTGACTATGTATGGACCTTCACCACATCTGCCTCGGCGTGTCAACCCATCGTACCGTTGGGATCGGCCTGCAGTTTCGGAATTCTGGGCGGCTCCACGGTCACCAACTCCGGAACGTCCACGTTCGTTACCGGGGATATTGGCGTGTGGCCAGGGAGTGCGATCACTGGATTTACGCCGTCAAATTATAGCGGCACGCTACACGCGGGTGATGCGGTCGCCCAGACGGCCCAGGGTGACTTGACCACGGCGTATAACTTCGCCGCGGCAGCAGCCGGAGGGGCCGTCCTCCCCGCAGATATAGGAGGGGAAACACTCGCTCCTGGCGTTTATAAGACGACGAGCGCCCAGCCTTCGCTGGGAATAACCGGGAACCTTACCCTCAGCGGCAATGGTGTCTACATCTTCCAGATCGTGTCCACACTGACGACGGCGGCTAACAACAGCGATGTCATTCTAAGCGGCGGCGCCACGTCTCAAGACGTGTTCTGGCAGGTCGGTAGTTCGGCGACGCTTGGAACCAGCACAACATTCGCAGGAACCATTATGGCTCAGGCGTCCATTTCGCTTAGCACCGGCGCGACGCTGGATGGCAGAGCGCTGGCCCGGACGGGCGCAGTCACATTGCTAAGCAATCCGGTGAATGTACCTCCCTGTCCATGAGGTATTCGGTAGTGAGATCAGCTTGAGGCTGGTCCACTACCGGACGGGCTGGAAAAGCATGATTTCACGTTATTGAAGTTCGTATTGAAGCTCGGAGGAATTGGCACATGTCATCTCACTCTCATATCGCTTGTGGCCGCGTCGCAGTTATGCTATTGGCAGTAGTTGCTGTCCTGTGCAGCGTTGGCACGCTCGCGGTAGCGCAGGATCAGCCTGCTCCCAAATGGGAACTTTACGGCGGATACTCCGCTTTCTATCCAGGCTGCACGGTGTACGGCCTGCTTCCAGGAGGTGTGGCCCCGGTGTCCAGCTGCTTGACATGGGATCCGCGGGGCGCTGGCGCCAGCATCACCTACGACTTTAACCGCTGGTTCGGATTGACAGTCGACAGCAGTGGGCAGTGGGGCAGCGGTAAGAGCGGGGTGGCTGCCCGAATTGACCAAGCCGAATTCTTCAACATCTCCGCTGGGCCTAAGATAACTTTTCGCACGCGCTATTTTTCCCCGTTTCTCGAAGTTCTCGGGGGCGAGCATCGCCTGGGGTCCGAAGTCTTTGGGCACGATGACGCACCCGGGTTCATGGCTGGCGGCGGTCTCGATGTGAACTGGGGCAGACACTTCGCTGTGCGTCTGTTCAGAGCCGATTTCGTGTACTCGGATCATCAGTTTGGCCCGTCGTCGGTTGTCCCCGCCACTGATGTGAGAGGCTTAAGACTGCAAGCTGGCGTGGTATTTATGTGGGGCGGTGAAGAGGCTGGGCCGCCTGTTTCAGCAAGTTGCACCATCAATCCCAGTGAAGTCATGGTGGGCGAGCCCGCGACGGCGAATGCTGCCGCCAGCAACTTCAATCCCAACCACACGCTGAACTACACATGGAGCAGCACCGGCGGCCAAATTACGGGCAAGGATAATACTGCGAACATTACCACCAATGGCGTGGCGGGCGGCCGTTACACGGTTACGGCTCGTATCTCCGATCCCAAAATGACGAAGGGTGGCGAGGCAAGTTGCATGGCGACCTTCATCGTGAAGGAACTGCCGAAGAACCCGCCGGTCATTTCGTGTTCGGCTGACCCGTCCACAGTTCAGATCGGCACGTCTTCCACCATCAGTTGCACCTGCACCAGTCCTGATAATGCCTCAGTTACGGTGGGCGGATGGACCGCGAGCGGCGGCAGCGTTTCCAGTAGCGGAGGCAACACTGCTGCTCTGAATACGTCGGGCGCTTCCTCCGGCCCGATCACGGTGAGTGCGAGTTGCACCGACTCGCGTGGCCTGAACACTCCGGCTACCGCCCAGGTGATGGTGGAGAACCCGCCCCCTTCGCCTGAGTTCCAGCAACTGGAAAGAAGGCTTTCGCTGCACAGCATTTACTTCCCAACCGATCAGCCTTTCGTCGCGAAACCCGATGGCGGCCTGCTCGCCAGCCAGGAGCAAACGCTCATTTCGCTGGCGGACGATTTCAAGAAGTATCTCGAGACTAAGCCGGATGCCCACTTGACTCTCGAAGGCCATGCCGACCCGCGGGCCTCCGTGGAATACAATCAGTCGCTCTCCGAACGGCGTGTCAATCGTACGAAACATTTCTTGATCGAACACGGCGTTCCCGAAGCAAACATCGAAACCAAGGCATTCGGCGAGCAAAGAAATCTAACCGAAGACCAGGTGAGGGATGCGGTTGAGAAGAACCCCGAGTTGACTCCCGAGCAGCGGCAGAGGGTGCTCGACAACCTGCAGACGGTCCTCCTGGCGAGCAATCGCCGCGTGGACGTCACTCTGAGTACCACTGGGCAAACTTCCATCCGCGAATACCCGTTCAACGCGGCGGATTCCTTGACCCTGCTCCAGCAGAAAGGAACCAAGAAAACGACCGGGCCAGCGGCCAAGAGAAAGCCAAAGCCTAAGGTTCAGCAATAAGCCAGGCCGAAGGCTCAACACAACGAAAAAACCGGTCAGGTGCATCACTTGACCGGCCTTTTTTGTCTTTTGGCAACTTGATCCGGTTGGGTTACGCCGTCACTGGGCGGAAGCGACCCAGAATTTCGGGAGACCCGCGCAATCCGGGCTTTTTCTGATTTGGAACCACCCAGCGCTTGGCGGGCTGTGATTTTCGGATATTTACTCTTAGCCTCTTTGGGGGAGTTTTGGAGGTCTGGGAAAACGGTAACGGAACCTAGCGCAAAGTGATCCTTTTTGGACAGACCCCCAAGTCGAACCTGACTAGCATGATGACGAAGGACTGAGCGACAACGGATCACTCGCGCTCAAAAGGAGCACAGAGAAATGAAACGAGCTGGCGTTATCAGCACAGCAATCCTGTTCTTGCTTTTCGGAACCTCTGCGCCTGCTTATGCACAGCACGAGCAGCAGGGTAAGGAGCAGGGCAAATCGCAACAGGGGCAGCAACATCAACAGGCGCAACCCGCGCAGCAACAGCATCAGCAGCGGGCTAGCAAACCTGCGCAACGTCAGGCCAAACCGCAACAGAGCTACGGCGGCGTCTATCACGGCGGCGTCCAGCCCAACGGCCCTACCCATGGGGGCGTTCACCATAGCGGCGTCCCACAACACCAAGGGCAGGTGCGCAGCGGTTTCGGCCAGTCTCGCGCCAGTTCGTGGAATACGGACCACCGCACTTGGGGCCAGCGCGGCGGCTACAACGGCTACCGCGTACCTGAAGACCGCTACAGGCTCTACTTCGGGAGTGGCCACTACTTCCGCATCTCCGGCCTTCCGATGGTCTTCGTAGGCGGGTACCCACGCTTCCAGTACGACGGCTATTGGGTCACATTCGTTGATCCGTGGCCGGAAACGTGGCCGGAAACGTGGTACGAAACCGACGACGTATATCTTGATTACACCGGCGATGGGTACTACGTATACAACCGCACGCGCCCCGGTCCCGGGATAGCAGTCACCATCGCGTTCTAATGAGATGGAAGGGAACGGGGTGAGATCGAACTCCCGTTCCGTAAGAGGCTTCCGTTATCAATAAGCTCCCCTGCGCCGGCAGGGGAGTTTTGCTTGGTGCCGAACATGTTCGACAGCTTGGGGGTGCAAGTCCCCTGCTCAACCTGGTGGAGGTGAAGAGCTAGGGTGGAACTGAAACTCAAACCGTAGCTTGGCCCGGGGGCCAAGCTGGTCTCACAGCTTCTGACGACGAACAATCCCCGCAGTTTCAAGACTGTGCAATTTTGAACAGATTTCCGAATTGACACTGTTGTAAGTTGCTTTCCGGCGAGCTACGCGGCCCGAGACGTCGCGAGGGTCGTTTGCTCTAACGATGGCGCAGCAGTTGAGGCTGCGCCATTTTTTCCTAGGACGTTGTTACCCAGGACGACCAACGCGCCATTCACTCCTCTCGATGGATCATATCTGATGAGTTCTTCTGGCTGCCATGTGCGGAATCCACGAGAAGATCATAGTATGAGCAATTTTGAACAGCTTCCTCGGCCCAGGTATTGAAAATTGGTTCTTGAAGGTGAACCATGCCTCGATCGGCTTATCCGGAACTCTCAAGCGGGGTAGTTCTGTGCATCGACGATAACCAGGATGTGCTGGAGTGCGAAAAGGCATTTCTCGAAACCTTTGGGTATACCGTTCTGACCGCACGCACCGGCAGCAAGGGACTGGAACTGGCTTCCGCCCATTCGGTTGACGTTGTAATCGTCGACTATTTCATGCCCGAGATGAACGGGCCAGAGGTTGCCATCGAAATGAGACGGCTTAGGCCGCAAGCGCCAATCATCATGCTTTCCGCGGCAGTGGATATTCCTGAGCAAGCCTTGAAGCTGGTAGACGCTTTTATCGCTAAGGATCGTTTGGCCAGCCAGTTGTTGTCCGCGATCGCACAATTGCACGAAGGCGGATCTATCCCTCCGCCTTCGTTTGACGCATGACGGCGGAGGAGTCGTTTATGAAAATCTTGCTGTTTGCAGGCCTGCTTCTGGTTGTGCTCGGCATTGCATCCCTGGTCGTGCCGATTCCCCACAGCGAGACGCATGGTATTAAAGCCGGGGACATAAACATCGGCGTGCAAACCAGTCACAGTGAACGCGTGTCGCCAATCATTAGTGCGGTGCTGATCGCAGGCGGGATCGCGCTGACCATTGCCGGCGCGCGTACCCGGCTGTCGAAAAACTGAGGCGGCCCCTCAAACACGCTGCTCAATGTAGTTCTGCATGATTAATGTAGTTCTGCATGATTAGAGTGGAATTTCGAACGTTGCGACGGGAGGCCTTCATCAATGTGGAGTTCAGCGGGTGCGGTGACAGCCTTGTAGAATCCGGACCTTTTTCAACAAAGTGAACTTGATTTGGCAAGCATCTGCCGTGTCACAGACCATGGCGCGCAGCATCTCCTGGGGGAAGAAAAAGGGCACCCTATGAAAACTCGGGATGCCCAGAGTATTACCTCCCAGTCTGAACCAAGCCCAAACCCTGCCGTTACTGCGGCGGCTTCTCGTTCGGCTTCGGCTTTTCTTCCGGTTGCTTCTTCACTTCCGGCGTTCGCGCCGCAGGCTGCGCGTGCTGTGGTTGCTGCGGTGCAGGCTTCGTTTCCGCAGGAGGAGGAGAAGTGCGCTGGGGCTGCGAACGCTCGCTCGGCGGAGGAGTTTGCGGCCGCTGAGCAGGCTCATTTCGGTTAGGCTCCGGCCGAGTGTTGGGCTGCGCTGCCGGTGGACGGTTCGTTTCCGGCCGAGTGTTGGGCTGCGCTGTGGGCGGGCGATTCGCTTCCGGCTGGTTGTTCGGCTGGGCGGGGCGAGCGGCGTTGTTCTCTGGATGCGCGGCCGGCGTGTTGGCCGCTGGTTGAGGTGCGGCACGATTGGCTGGAGGGTTATAAGGCGCCCCCGCCGCTTTGGCCGGTACGACTGCACGATCGCTAAATGCTCCAGGCTTAGGAGTAGCAGCAACTGATGGTGTGCCATGGTTCATGGAAGCCCGCTGCTCCGGGTTCGTGCGGGCCGCCTGCGCATGTTGAGTTTGAACGGCTACAGCCGGAATATGCTTCTCACGTGCCGCGACCTCTTCTTCAGGCCTTGGACGCGCGCTGATCCCACCATTGCCGCCGTTGAAGCTGACACGGCTCACCGTGGTGCTGTTGATCACCGTGGTGTTGTAAACGTTGTGAATTTCAGTGACGTTCACGTTGTTCACCGAACGGTTGTAGAAAAAGTGTCCGTTGTCCCAACGTCCACCTTGGTAGCCCTCGCCGAAGTAACCGTAACCGTAACTGATCCCGCCATAGAAACCGACGTGCGGACCCCAGTAGCCATCGTAGAAGACATATCCGTTGCCGCCCCAACCCCAATAGGCTGGAGTCCAGAGCAGACCGGGTTCCGGAGCCATCACCCATGTCCCCGGCACCCAGTAGTAATCGTCGAAGTCATTGGAGTAAGCCCAGTACCCAGGTGTCCAGAGATAACCATCGCCGGGACAGAGAGGCTGCTCGTAGACGGGAAGTTCAGGCGGAGCGAAGTTGATGGATATGCCAATTTGCGCAAACGATGCTGCCGACAGGGACAGCATGACGAGCGCGAACAACAGCGTACGAATGAAACGAATGTGCATTGTGTTCCTCTTGCCCGATGATCCTTCGCTTGCCCGGTCTCGTTCTGCAGCTGCGGGTTGCGCGGATTGAAAGGCACGATTCCCGAGCGAAACGTGCTGAAGACTCCGTGTCGCTCGCAAACAGTTCTCGCCGAAACTTTCTCATTTCGGAAGTATCGAAGTCTGTGCAAAAAAGCTCACTTTGCGCATCCGTCCCGTTCGTCTCCTGGGATTGAAATGGAGATCACGAAGTGCTGGATGGCAAGAACTGTCAAAAGCGAACAGTGAGGATCGACTGTCTTAGGTTGGGATTATGACCGCCCCGGTAGCAACTCCCTGACTTCCGGCCAACCCTGAGAGCAAAACTGCATAGACGTAGCGGAATGCCGCGCTTTTTCTCCTTATCTCATGATCGGCCAACATCTGAAGATCGACAGCGCGGCACGGCGGTCAATATCGCTCAGTAATGCCAAGACAGAGGCTCGATACTAGCGATGCGTAATCCTCTCCACGGTTGAGAAGCCGCCGGACTATCCGGCGGTAGAGTTCTTGTGATCCGATACCCAAGAGTTCCCAAAACCTACCCACTGCCGTGCGAGCGACTCGGAGAAAACTACAGGAGAAAATTATGAAACTGTGTCGGGCATATTCCGGGCACCCCACTACCAGGTCAAACGGGGAACGTCGCCCTCGCCGGGCATCGGGACACGTTTTTCAGAACGCTGCGAAATATCCGCGAGGGTGATGAGATCACGTTGGAAACGTTAAGTGGAATCTACCGCTATGGCGTGGACTCCACCAAGGTGGTTGATCCCGGGGAGACGCGAGTGCTGGACAATTCCGATGGCGCGATTCTTACCCTGGTGACCTGTTACCCGTTTTCATTTGTGGGCCCCGCGCCGAAGAGATTTGTCGTTCGCGCGCACAAACTAGCGACCACAGCGGCTGGGCCCGCCAACGCCGACGTCAAACCGGGTGATCGGTGTAGTCCCAATGAACAGGGCACATGTTGACCTTCGCATTGGGATGTACGGCAGGTTGAATTACTCACTGTTTTCGCTCCTTGTGCTCTTGGCTCTTGGGTAATCGGCGCAAATATGCAATGTAAACTCTTTGTTGCGCTGCAACTCGAAGTTGTGCATCATTTCATCGAAAGATGCGCCGGTGGGCGCACCTCGAGGGTTGAACCGCCAGCCACATTCCGAGCAACCAAAACCCCGAAACCGCTTTTGATCAATCCACACCAGCTTCCGCCTCATGGCTTCCTATCTCGTTGCGCCCCAACGTTGTCTGACCGCATGCCTAGTACCCCCTCGCCGTCAAGGCATGAAACGTTCTCCTTCCGCAGCGGCGTACCGCCTGATTGCAGCAGAAGACCGTCACCCGGTCTGGGCGTGGCGGAAAATGGGTAAAGGGACGGGCGAAGTTTACATGCGCCAATTTTGGATGGTCTGTAGGGCATCCTACATACATGGAAGATTTCTGTTCGTGCGCAGGTGCGAGTTCGGGACCTCGTTTGAAGTGGTGGAATCGCTTAAGTGTCGGTTCAGGTTTCGTGGGTCTTGAAGCGGTCAGTATTGCTCAGTATCAGGTTCGTATCCAGGGTAGCGTTGACATGTCTTCGAGAGGGGTTCACCATGCCCTCCGAGAATCGTACCCCGTTTCGCACAGCATGGCAGGCGAGATCATCCTCGCATCTGCGAGGGTTTTCGGTTCTGATCCTAGTCTGGTAAGGACGGTTTGTGGAAAACAAAGGCCTCCAAGTCGTGCAGTCTGGCGAGCGGACGAATACCGAAGGGAAACCGGTAAGCAACCTAATACTTCTATCGATCTCCGATAGCGACTACAGCTCACTGCGTCCTCATCTCGAATACGTCGGCTTGCCAAACCATCTAGTGCTTCACGAGGCGGGTGGAAAGCTGGAATTTGCGTATTTCCCGAATCGAGGGTTGATTTCGCTTGTAGTTGTAATGAAAGATGGAAGGACCGCCGAAGCCGGCATCGTTGGCAATGAGGGCTTTACAGGAACACCGGCGTCCGTTGGCCTGAGCAGGAGCCCGCTTCAAGCGGTGGTACAAATCACGGGGGATGGGTTTCGGGTAGAGGTCGCAGCTTTGCAAAACATTTTGGAATCCGCTCCACAGCTGCAATTGATGTTGAGCCGCTATGCAGTAGTTCAGGGAATGCAGGTTGCACAAACAGCCGCGTGTAATCGGCTGCACGGCATTGAGCAGCGCCTTGTGCGGTGGTTGCTCATGACTCAGGACAGAGTGGATTCGGAGTCGCTGCCCATCACCCATGATTTTCTCGCAACGATGCTAGGGACAGATAGGCCTAGCGTGAGCTTGGCAGCTGGTGTTTTGCAGAAGAGGAAGCTCATCGAGTACACCCGTGGTGCGGTGAAGATCGTGAACCGCAAGAAACTTGAAGACTCCGCCTGTGAGTGCTACGGGATTACCCAGCAATACAATGGCGAGCTCGGCTTGAAATGAGTCCGTAAGTGAAGACTCACCCTGTTCTTATTGCCGGCCGAGCGCGAATCGAGGCGAGTTTACTTTCGGCGGTCACGGCAACCCGCTACTGTGGTTTCGGCGTCGCGGCGGCCGAAGCCTGAGCCGGCTGGACTGAAGTTGCTTTGGATGAGACACCCGCCTGCGCTTGCTTGTTAGGCGGAATCTCGGTCCCGGCTGGGTAGATGAAAATGTGCACCATACCCCATCCAGCATCCGAATTCACCTCCGCCTGCTTGCCCATTCCTAGGGTCTTGAGCTGACTATCATCAAATCCGAAGTTCTCGACCAGATACTCACGCACGACCATAGCCCGGGCTTGCGTTAGCACTAACTCCTTCTGGGTATCGCCTTCCATGCCCGCGGACGCGACGACCACCGCAAAGCCGAACTGATTATTAGCCAGGAACTCGCCGCCAGCGCTTAGAGATTTCTGATTCTTCAGCTTGGCCGAATCTTGCTTATCGAAGAGCTGCTTCGCGGAGTACGTAAATTCTTTTGTCGGTATGCCTTGCGGCAGCCGCTCGATCTCGTTTTTTGCCAGCTCGGCGGAATCTTCGTAGCCGCGATTCTTGAAATACCCGCGCAAGAAGAAGTTGTGCTTCATGGCTTCCATGTTCTCCTGAAAGTCGGTAACCCCTGCTTGCGCCTGGACCATCGTCTCACGCATGCTGCTCGTCGTCTGTTCGAGGTTGTTATAGAGCTGTTTGTCGTTCACCAGCGCTCCTGCAGTTCCCTGACCGTGATCGATCTTGGCGCTTATCGAGTCTAGATTGGCCGTCGCCCGAGTGGCGTTCTGGATGGCTTGCTGGCTGCTGTCCAGAATGCCGCTCGTCTTTTGGAGCAGGTCTGAAATTTCGAGTGGCGGCTCGCTCGCGATGATATCGCCATCCCGCACGTCGGCTTTCCCGGCCGATCCAAACGAGATCGCCAGATACTGGTTGCCCAACAACCCCTCGGTTTCGATTGTAGCTACGGAGTCTTGCTTGATGATCTCGTGCGTCGACTTGCCGAGATCCATGATTACCGTGACCTTTTCGCCGGGCTGGTGGGGCAATACGATGCTGTGCACGGTTCCACTGTGAACCCCGCCCACTCGCACATCGGCTCCTGCATCCAGGCCCGCCACATTGTCGAATTGCGCCTTCAATTGGTACGTCGAACTGAAAAGATACTGCTTGCTCCCGATGATGAAGACACCGGCGACCAGTATTGCCAGTGTCGCAACGATGAAAGCTCCCAACCGCGCCGCTCTCGACATATCTCCCCCTACGAATGTCTTAGAAATTCCCCGACAAACTCGTCGTCACTTTTCTGAAGCTCTTCAAAGTTGCCTTCGATCACCACATTTCCCTCATTGAGCAGGGCCAGACGGTCCGCAATCGTCTTCGCGCTGTGCAGATCGTGAGTCACCACGATGGATGCCATGTGAT
>JGI26339J46600_10000273_pt1 | contig 17928 bp, 13 predicted proteins | sample BogFormECP12_OM1_FD_46600 | JGI IMG/M metagenome (IMG submission 46600) | reverse complement strand
CGGCATGCGCAATGCCGAGATGCGCCACCTCCAGGTGAAGGACATTGATAGCCAGTCGATGCTCATCCATATTCAGCACGGCAAGGGTGGGCGTGACCGCTATGTCCCGCTCAGCCCCAAGTTGCTGGAGACCCTGCGCGAGTACTGGCGCTGGATGAGACCGAAGACCTGGCTCTTTCCAGGTACCGTCCACAATTGGCGTGCCGATAAGCCGATTACCCCCAAAGTGGTCTGGGAAGCCTGTCAATACGCCGCCCAGCGGGCCGGCATCACGAAGCACGTTTACGCGCACCTGCTGCGACATTCCTACGCTACCCATCTGCTGGAAGCCGGAGCCGACCTGCGCACCATTCAACTCCTGCTGGGCCACGTCAAACTCGAACACACGATTATCTATCTGCACCTTTCCCGCCGCCACCTGCAGGCGGTTCCCAACCCCCTGGACACCATGCCCGTCTCCAGCCCGGAAACCGTTCGCCGGTCGCGCCGGTTGCATCAGCCATGAATCGGCCTGCCCTGGAGGTGGCCGATATCATTCGCGCCCAAGGCGAACGCTTTTTCGAACGCTGTCGGTCCTGGCTGACGTGGCCCCAGCGGAAGGTCCTGCGCGCCATCGAGCGTTGCCGTACCGCTGCTCTGGGCGGTCACCGGGATCGCTGCGTTCGCTGCGGCTATCGCGCCATCTCCTACAACTCGTGTCTTATGGGAAGTGCTCCCTAATGGGGAGTGCGCATGCCGAAAGGGCGCGTAGCGCCCAGCCACGAGCCCTTCCGACTCTCCATTATCATTTGGCCTTCAGCAAGGCGATCAGCCTGTCCGGTGGTTTGAACGATCCCTTGCGCAAGTGAGGCGGCACAATGGCCTCAATGGCCTCAAGTTTTTCTGTCGGATCGGCGCGAGTGTACACTTCCGTAGTGGCCAGATTACTGTGTCCCAGCCAAAGGGAGACCTTGCGAATATCGTGGGTGGATTGGAGCACGACCATCGCACAGGTGTGCCTCAAAACATGCGGCGAGACACGCTTTTTCATCAGCGAAGGACATCTTCGACCGGCGCTTTGTCTATGGCGTCGCAGCACGTAAGCGACCCCCCAACGGCTCATGGGTTCGCCTCGTGCATTGACAAACAACTCCGGCACCGCGACGGTTCCACGCACCGCCAACCATGCTCGGAGCGCCGTAGCCGTCGCTTTCCAAAGGGGTAGCACCCGTTCTCGACGCCCTTTGCCCTGAACCCGAATGGTCATCGAGGGAAGAGTGATATCGGTGCTGCATAGTCCTGTCAGTTCCGAGACTCGCAGGCCGTTACACACCGCCAAGTGCAACAGGGCCCGGTCTCGGATCCCATCACGCGTGGCCGGATCCGGAGTATCGAGCAAGGCTTGCACTTCGTCTTGGACCAGATACGGAACCAGGCGTGTGTTGGTTCTCTTGAAGGGAATGGCGAGGACGCGACGAATCTGTTCCAGGGCGGCGGGCTGACGATACTCCAAGAAGTGAAAGAAGGAGCGGATCGCAGCCAAACGAGTGTTACGTGTATCGGGTGAATTTCGACGCTGCTCCTCTAAACCTCTCAGGAAGGCGCCGATCAGTTCAGCATCCAACTGCTCCAGTTTCAGCGCTGAGGGTGCCACCTTCAGTCGCTTGGCGGCGAAGTCGAACAGCAATTGAAAACTGTAAGCGTAAGAGTCGCAAGTATGCGGGCTAGCGCCTCGATGAAGGCCCAAGTGCTCGCGCAGGAATGCCTCGATGTGGGGTGCGATGGCGGTCATAGCTGCCCTCCCCGGATAAAGGTTTCGGCCGCTCGGGCAATGTCCCGCAGCAGTTCAGGCGTGGCTTCCAGATACCAGTAGGTGGCATCGATGTTGACGTGACCCATATAAGTCGCCAAGGCCAATAGGTGTTGGCCGACTTGCTGGCGACCCTTAGGACTTGCCTCCAACGCCCGGACGGCGAAGGTGTGGCGCAGTTCGTGCCAACGAGGGCGGCGGCCGCGGGAACCCACGACTCTTGCAGCTTTCGCCAGTTTCTGGAAGACCGAGTAAACATCCCAATACCGCAACGGCCGACCATCCTCGGCGACGAATACCCATTCCCCGCCGCAATGCTCTCGCCGGCGGGTCAGGTAACGATTGAGGGCTGCGATCACGGTCTCGTGGAGCGGCACCAGGCGCGTTTTCTGGAATTTGGTTTTGCGGATCAGTAGCCCTTGAGGCGTGATATCGGAGAACTGGAGAGCTAACGCCTCCGAGATCCGCAGACCCGTGACCGCGAGCAGCCCAATCAGCGTGGTATAGGTGTGCGGTTGCAATGAGTCAGACGGTCCGAGGCTGTAAGGCGGCGCCGAGCAAGTGCCGGATCTCCACCGCAGAGTAGATGTGAGGAACGCGGCGATTCTTGCGATAACCGAAGTGATTCGCGGGAGGCAGTTCATGAAGGTCGTCTTCGGCGCGCAGGTAACGGGCGAAGCGGCAGACGGTCTTCAACCGTGCGTCTCGTTGCGCGCGCGAAACGGTCTGGCTAGCCCATGCGATGGCGCTTTCGGTGTAAATGTGGTTTTCGCCACGCTGGGCGGCCCAACGCGCGAAACTGCTGAGCAGATACTCCGTATTCTTGAGTTCGAAGCCGGCGGCGTGCCGGACGTCGAGATACCTTTTGACCTTGGTAATCATGGGTTCACCTCCGGCCACGGCTGGGCGACCCGTTGGAGCAGTGCGACATCCACCTTGGCGTAATAGGCGGTCATGTCGAGGCTTCGGTGGCGGAGGACCAATCCGATCTGGTGGAGGGGAACGCCGTGCCGCAACATTTCGGTAGCCGCGGTATGGCGAAGTAGGTGAGCGCCTTTGGCCGGTGCTTGGATGCCAGCACGTTGCAGGGCCCTTTTCACCACGCTCGACACGCTATCCGCAGAGAGGAACGGCTTAAAGGGAGCAATATGCCGAAGAAAGACATAAGGCGAAGAGTGGGCAGGAATCCGATACTCCAGGTAACTAAGGATTGCCTCACCCACGTCCTGGGGAAGAGGTAACCGCACTTCATGGCGTCCTTTGCCGAGCACGCGCAAAGTGCCGCACTGCCAATCAATGTCTGACAGACGAAGTTGACTTACGTCGCCAGCGCGGAGCCCGAGTCGGACCAGCATCAAAATGATGGCACGATCACGCAGTTGTCGTGGAGAACTGCCACTACAAGCAGCGATGAGTCGGTTCACCTCCTTGGCCGACAGACACCGCGGCAGGCTGGCTAATCGCCAATGCGCGAACGCCGGGACAGCCTGATCGAGGTCAGTGGAGCACAAGCCCCGGAAGCGGAGATAACGCAAGAAAGCCCGCAGAGAGGTGATCAGCTTTTGAGTGGTGCCGGCCCCGCAGTGGCGGGAACGGTCGAGCATGAACTCTCGTACCTGCACTGCCTTCCAACGGCTGGGGTTCGCACCCAAGGCGTCGATCAGAGCAGCAGCGCCACGGGCATACTGGCGCAAGGTGCACTCTGCCGCGCCACGGTGCTGTCGGAACCAATCGCGAAAAGAGACGATCAGTTCGGGTTCGGGACTCTCGGTGCCCGGGCTGCAGCAAGGTTGGCAAATCCCCGTTTGAACTAAGTAGGCGTGAAACCGTTTTGCCCCGAAGCGAGTATGGTAGTGGTCTTTTCCGCCCCGCAACAAAGGGCAGTGGCAGAGGGGCAGGTGGCGAGAAAAGGCGTCGAGCGTGTCCGGTCTCACATCAGGGAAGGAACCGCTCCGGCGCTGCAGAAAACGTCCGAAATGGACTGCCGCGCGCAGGTATCTTACGGCACTCGGCAGCGAGTAACCGTCCCGTTCAAGAGCATCAGCAAAGCTGTCGATGTATGGACCACTGAGACCCGACCGCAAGCGCGCCAGGGTCTTGGGAGCACAAAAGTACTTTTCCAGCATGGTATCCTCCTTGTGATTTGGCCAGTCATGGCCACATACAGTTAACCAGAGGACGACCATCTTTATGGGGACTTGATTGTTCCCTGCGACTCCTGCCGACAGCCTAAAACGCGATCATCAGCACGCGCACTCCCCATTAGGAAGAACTTCCCATAAGACACGTAATGGAGAGCTCTCCATTACGTGTCGCAACCGGCACTGTCCCAAGTGCCAGACCGGGGCCCGCAACCGCTGGCTGGCCGAGCGCAGCAAGGAACTACTCCCCGTTCGTTACGTTCACGTGGTCTTCACCTTGCCGCATCAATTGGCTCCACTCACCTATCAAAACCAGCGCATCCTCTACCGCCTGCTCTTCCATGCCAGCGCCGCCACGCTCCTCGAGGTCGCTGCCGACCCCCAACACCTGGGCGCGGAGATCGGATTCCTCAGCGTCCTCCACACCTGGGGACAGAACCTGCTGCAGAATCCTCACTCATGATGCCTGGCATTATCATCTCCTTTGTTTGCAATGAACAAATATGGCTGGTCTCCCGAACAGTCCCCCGGAAGAGTGAGCTTGCCTGTCCGACGGAGTTGCGCGAGGATACTCCGAACTGGCTCGGCGTCCAGATCGGCGCGGCGAATCGCCCAAGGCGCACGGGGAGCAATTTGTTCTCGCCTCACGAGGCCCGCTTCGACCAGTTGTTCAATCGTGCGGTGACTCACGCCACATACTCTGGCTGCTTCACTCAAGCTGACTGATTCAGGATCCGGTAATGCTCGTTTTTGGCCATCAATCGAGTAGTTACGCCGGACGGTAGCCACGCGGTTCTGATTCCATCGTTTCCCTTTTCCCGTGGAATGGCCGAGTCGGTTCAACACCGAAGCAATCTGGTCATCACCATGGCGAACGGCCATCCGACGAATGATCTCTAACGCTTCCATGGGGGTCGCGGTCTGGACCGCGGAGCGGGGCCGTTCCATCTCGAGTTGAGTGTGCGTACCTCCCTTCCAATGAAGAGTGAACTGCAGGGTCTTGTTCTCCGCATCCGCGCGCACGATGATTTCCTCCAGGGCGGTGCGAAAGATCATCTTCTTCAGGGTCGGAGGACAGCGATCACTTTGCCAGATTTCCGCAAAGTTCTCGCCCATCCAATGAATGGTTGCTTCCTCCTCGGAAGACAACCAATAGCGCTTCCCGTTGAGGCTGGCCAGCTGTTGTTTGGTGGACTCCATCTCTTCCAGCTTTTCGTTCCACCGCCGCTCCAACTCGCCGGCTGCCAGACGATTCCGGGCGTCCACCGCGTCGTACTGTTCGAACGCCTTCTTGGCCTCGTAATCGAGTTGCTCCAGTTTACGGGACAGGGCGGCGCGCTCTGCCACATCCCCGGCGCTCAATTCCTCCAGTGCCCTCCGACTGGCTTCCATCCCCAAGGGCGAGATCACCTTGAGCAGTTCTTGACCCAACCGGCGATCTACCGAGGCACCGCCAAAACCGAGGCAATACTGCCCACCGTCGTCATAGTCTCCTTTGCAGAGATACCGCGCGTTGGTGCCCTGGCCTCCCCAATAGCGCACATGAAGTTTGCGACCACAATGCCCACACCGCAGAAGCCCCACCAAAAGGCCTTGACCGGCGCGAATCGCGGTCATCGATTCGTCGCCCTCCCAGTTCACTGAATTACGCTGGATCATTCGTCGGTTCTCTTCGTAAGTCGCCCAGTCAATATAACCCACGTGATGATTGGGGATAAAGACCCGGCAATCTTCGGCGCGACGCGTGGCGCCCTGACGTTTCTCCAGCCTCCCCTCCACCAGCAAGGTGGCTACCGGGCGACGGCCCCAAACATAGGCGCCGGCATAGAAGGGATTGCAGAGAATATCGCGGACCAAGCTCTGGGTAGGAATCTTCCAGACGAGCCGGGTCCCTTGGATCGGGTTGGCGGGTAGCTCCACGTCGTGATCTCGAAACCATTGGAAAGTTTGACGCACGTTCCACCGTTCACGAAACTTGACAAAGACGAGTTGAATGGCTTCGCAGACGCGTCGATTGGGATCCATGGCCACCTTACCCAAGGGATCCCGTACGTAGCCTACCGGAAGCCTCTTGAACAGCTCACCGCGGCGCGCTTTGGACTCCTGACCCGCCTGCAGTCGCTGCCGAAGAACCTTCAGTTCCACCACGCTGAGCGTCCCCTTGATTCCCAGCACCAACTGGTCATCGAGATAATTCAAGTCGTAAACCTGTTGCTCGTCGGCGATGAGGGTTCCAAAAATCTGGCATACCTCCAGCAGTCGGCACCAGTCTTTGTCGGTGCGGGACAGCCGCGAGACCTCCCGGCTGCCCACGATTCCCACCTCTCCTAAAGCCACCGAACTGAGGACGCGCTCGAATCCTTCGCGCCGAGCGGAGGCCATAGCCGCGCTGGATCCCAGATCACTATTGATGATCTCCACTTGCTTCCAACCCAGGGCACGCATCCGCTCGGCCAAGTCATACTGAAGACGTTGGCTTTCCTGATTCTGCCGCACCTGTTTGTCACTCGACTGCCGCAGGTAGACGATGGCTTTGCGAGCCAGGTGCTCCGGCTTGATCTTAGGACTGTACAGAAGCTCTGTCATCAACTCCTCCTCCTTTGGTTCGAAATGCCACCACCAGAAGGCGCGCCATGAGAGCCACGAGTTCGCTTCGCACTGTGGCCGTCACGGGCATGGGTGGCTCCTCTGGTCGAGTCAGGTCCAGCAGTCGTCCTTGCAGCACGATGACCTCCTTGGCATCCGTCAAGAGCTGTCTGCAGAAGGTTATCGTGGATCGTACTTTCGGCGTCCAGAAAGGGAGCGAGTAAGGAAGCGAGGCCGCGAAGCGCTTCCCCACTCAGAAGCCCTCGCTCGGCAATCTTGATCCGGGCGGAGTCAGGCGACAGCATCCACGACGGAATCTTCAAACGCCTGCCCGTCGAATCGATGACGGAGACCGCCCCATCTCCGCGCCTTGGCCTGCGGACAATCTGTAGGCTAGAGCTATGAAGTGGGTGGAAAGGATAGAACACCCGCACCTGCGTGGTTTCTGGGCTCAGGGTATTCTGGGTGCGAGTGGCACCACCCCCATGTCCACTGCGTGATTCCGGCGGGCGGTCTGTCCCCCGATCACACCCGCTGGATTCATCCCCCCTATCCCTTCTTCCTGCCGGTGAAAGTCCTCAGCCGCGTCTTTCGGGGCAAATTTGTGGCCGGCCTGCGCCGGGCTTTCCAGCAAGGGGAACTGGGGTTTTATGGAGACCAAAAGGCACTTCGAAGCCCCAAGTTGTTTCGCGCCCTGGTCCGTTCCCTGTACCGTCAGGATTGGGTGGTCTATGCCAAGCCGCCCTTCGGCGGTCCGGAATATGTCCTGCACTATCTGGCCCGTTATACCCATCGCGTGGCCATCTCCAACCATCGGTTGGTCTCCTTCCAGAACGGCCAGGTTACTTTCCTCTGGAGGGACTACGCCCACGGCAACAAGAAGCGCAAGATGACCCTCACCGCCGACGAATTCTTGCGCCGGTTCCTGCTTCACGTGCTGCCCAAGGGCTTCGTTCGCATCCGTTTTTTCGGCTTCCTCGCCAACCGGCGACGAGCCACCCTCTTACCTCTTTGCCGACAACTGCTCCCGGCCAACCCGGCACCGTCCTCTCCCTGCCCGGCTTCACCCCAGCCGCCATCCTCATGGTCTTGTCCTCTTTGTGGCGGACCCATGATCATCATCGAGAGGCTCACCGCGGAGCAACTTGGGCTTCGGGCAGTTGACTTGCGGAGTTTCGTTGACACTTCCTGAGCGCTATCACACCTCGGACACCAGGCATGCTCTGGCATGCACAACCGAAGTGTGCCTGCGCACCAAAATTCCCATTACCAAGCCCTCCTTGCCCACGTTGGCCCTCGCTGCAGACGGCCCCAACCGTCCCCTTTTGCCGCCTTCAAGGCGCATAGGGATGACTACGACCCCACTCAACGCCCTCCCAGCACACCTCAAACCCATACAAACGCCATAGGCTGGCCGCGTCCGCCGCAAACGCCAGCGGCTTCATTCAAACGGCTCTATCGGGAGTGACCCGGCAAATCAGTTTCTTCTGGTTACCCAACATTCTCGGGCCGGGGCACTCCCGATAGAGTCCTATCGTTACCCGCGGGTAACCGGCGTACTCGGCGCGAGCGCCCTCGGCCCAACTTCGGCGATACTCGCAAAATAGGCCTCCCGTGTGGGTCTGCAGCGGACACGGGTGCACGGAAGCGCGTTCAAACTTGTTTACTGCATCACCAAGAAGCGGGCTGACCGACGAGGAGTTCTTTCACTACTGGGAGAATATCCACGGACCCATCGGGTTCCCGTAGTCCTCATCTCCGCAGATTGGTACAGAGCCACCGCCTCACAGCCCCAGGAGATAAACACCCACCCGATTATGACGGAATCGTGGAACTCTGGTTTGACGACAGGGAGGTTCTATTGGCCGCTCGTCAATCATCCGAATGAAAAGCCTCGAGTGAAGACGAAGCGAACTTCATAGACCACAAGAAAGTCGCCTACTTCGTCTCGGGGAGCACATGATCTCGGGCGAAGCAAGATAACTGTCATTAGCTGCCCATCATAACCTCGCGACTCTTCGCAGTGCTCCTGGGTGTCGGTTTCGACGATTTCGCCGCGTTCTTTGCTGCTGATCTCGCGGTCCGCCGTGTACCCGGCCTGTCCAGGCACGGTCCCGTTGGGAGCGAACTGTGACGGAGATCGGCTGGAAGGCTGCTCCTGAGCAAGCTCCACGACAAAAGTCATGCCCTGTAACGTATCCCTGCTTCGCGGCTCCGGCGTTCGCTTTCAAAATCCTGGTGGGCGCTCGGCCATGACATTGAAGCTACGCTCTAGGGCGAGTCCGGCACGGCCCAGCGTGCCCTCGTCAAAGAGCCGCCCAATGAGGGTGACGCCGTGGGGCACGCGGCGCGGCGGCGAGAACTTGGGGAGCGGATGGTTGGGATCGGGCGCCCAGTCGCTGCGCGCCTCCGACACCTCAACGAAGCCCGCGCGCAACGTGAGCGAGGGATGCCCGGTGAAATTGGTGATGGTAAGCAAATCTGCCCTTCCAGTCGATGGCCCGCTGCCCATGGCGACGATATCATGTTGCTGCTTCGGGAATAAGGCTCGCGCACAACGGCCAACTGCGACCGACATAGGGGTGTTGTTTCCGTGTCAGAAGATCACACGCTCTTTCACGATGCGTGCTGGCCATTTGAGCGTAAGCTGAGAGTGCCATCGCCGTTCAACTTCTGGTGACAGGCCCACTGCAGCGGATATCTCATTCCTTTCACTTCGATCTCGGCCTTGAGCCTCAGTCCCGTCCACTTCGTGTCCTTGGGCAGTACAAACTGCGCCTGGCGGATTTTTCGCGGCAGCGGGTACCCTGGGTCCAGACAACCACTCTGCAACACTGTCCCTTCCGGGCTCTCTACCGTCACTCGCAGCACCCCCGGAACGCCGGCGATGCCGTCATTCGCAAAGCCAACAATCAGGCCGAGGTATCCCTTATCTTCATAGCTCCAGATCAGCGATGGCCTGACGCGGTAACCAATCTGTCGGTTGATTCGGTCGAACCACGTCGGGAAAGCCTGGTACCAGCTCAGCAAGTTCCTGGCGCTGATGTCGTGAAAGGTCCAGAGCGACCAGTAATTGGCTCCTACGTCCATAACGTGCGCAATGATGTCATCCGAGGGCGAGATTCGGTCTTCCAGATGAACAGATTGCGGAATTCTGCCCGGGAGACCCTGTTCAAGGAACGCGGCAATCCAGCGCGGGCGATTGCTTAAGGCTTCGATCTGTTCATTCTCGATAAAGATTGTGTCACTCCGAATCCAATTGTTACTGCGCACCGTACGGTCAAGAACTTCGGAGTTTCCGACCCGGCTGAAATCAGGCTGCGTATTGGTGAACAAGGGCGTCTTTGTAAAGTGCTCCAACTGAACTTCCAGCATGTTCACCCAGGTGCGCTCCGCCATCTGGTAATCCGGGAAGGGATTGTTACTGTACGGCCAGGTGTGACCTTCGCCCCAGAAGCCATACATGAAGGTATCCATAGACTCAATCAGTGGACTTCCATTGAATTCGGCTGCCAACAGGCCAATCAACTCCCGGAATGCCTGCTGGAAGAAGGGATCGTCGAACCGGGGCTGATATTGGGCGTACGGATTGTGCATCCATTTTGCGTTGGACGTGTTCCCTTCCGTCCCGGCGCCCACCAACTTCACCAACGGCACTTGGTTGAGAACAAAGTCCGGCAGCGCTGGCTGGTCGAAATAGTCTGGAGCGCTCATCTGAATCCGAAATCCAATGCGCTTGTTGTTTTTCTTGGCCAGGTCGAAGACAAGCTTCAGGTAATCGGGAAAATCAAGACGTCCTGGCCGCGGCTGGATTTCCCTCCACGTGGGCCGGATATAAAGCTTTTGTCCCAGCGGAAAACGAATCAGGTCTTCGATCGCCTGCGGAATATTGTCAGCCTTGATCTCCGCCGTCCCCATGTCCGCCGTGATGTATGTGACCAGCCCCTTGCCGTAGCCAGGCACCACCTCATCGGACGGCGTGGTGGTCATCACCACTTCATCGCTGGGGATCGTGGCATCAGGAGGATACTGTGGAAAGGGGCCTTGATTCAGGCGGTCGCTCACCTGAGGACCTGAGCCAAAGTCGTATTTGTCCCAGTTGTGAGCAGGAACGATACCCTGAGTCGCCTCCGCACCAATCCCCGCGGACACTGCCAGAGCACTGCCGCTCTTAAGAAAGTCTCTGCGGTTCATCGCAATTCTGCCCTCCTTTCGTTGCAGGCAACTTCAATTCTGCCGGTCATCTGAAATCGATGTTTTGGACTCTCTACCTGGAACCGTATGTTCTACACCCACCAGAATCATCAACAACGAAGCGGTTCTTGAGCTTAGCACGGCCTGTGGATGGGGATATTGTCCGTTTGATCGAAGCCAGCCGGCCAATTTGGTCTGCCGTATACGACCGTCAGAAAATGACAAACGACTAGGAACGCCCAGCGTTTACCAATGATCTGTCACGATGACGCGGACATTACAGTCTGTTGACGGGCAAGTGCGCCAGGCGCGGGACCGTTGGCACAGCGAGAGAGAGATGCACCCAGCTACTAGGTCGACCCCTCACTCCGGCGCCTTTGGGCCGTTGTGGGCAAACTTCTCAAGAAGGAAGGTGAGGCGCTCGCCTAGCGTGTTCCACAAATGACGAAGTAGGGCGGGCCGGCGAGATCCGGCGGGAAGCCGGGGTACAGCCAGGCGCGATCCGGGGCCGCTTTCAACTCGAAGTAGTATTGCAGCGGGTACGGTGAGTCAGTGTAGGCGCTCGGGATGGCGGCGACGTAGGCTGATCCTTGGCGGTCCATGACGGCGAACTGCCAACGCTCGGCTTGGTTGACGTGCCGGTAATAGAGGCGCGCCGAGGCGACCACCGGGGGCCCCGTGAGTTCGAACGTCAGCGGCTGCCGGCGCTGGAAGTGGTCAGGCACATGATGGCGCATCGCGGCCGAAGGGCGCTCGGGGCGGCCAGTGGCTTCGGTGATGGCGGCCTTCACCTTCGGATCGCCGGTGGTTTTGGCGGAAGGGAGGAGGTTCTCCAGAAAGGCAATGTCAGCATCAATGGCGGGGAGTCGGTCGAGCCAATGTCCCCGCAGCCAGGAGAGTTCGCCAAAGGTGATGTCCATAACGTAGACGCCCTTGGCCTTGTCGGCTAATCCGGCCCAGGCGGCGCGCGCGGCCCGGTAGAACTTGAGCGCCTCCTGGAGCGCGTCGTGGTCGCCCGAGCGCTGGTGAATCGCATACAGGACGCCAGCGCGGAATTTGGCGGCAAAGAACTCACCCAAGCCGCGCTGAATCGCAACATCGATATCAACGCGGCGGGCGCTTGCCGGTCGCGTGGCGCCGGCCAGATCTTCCAGCCATTGCGCGACCTCGATGGGCGAATACTTGCCGCTCCGCTCGCCATGGAGCAACTCATCCGCGAAGTCGTTGATGCGGGAAAAGAGCTGCGGGTCGAGCGGGCTGGTGTTGCCGAAGTTTTTCGGTGACGGAGTGTCGACGTACTCGGTCTTCGACGACTCCACCAGCGACTGGTTGGAGTAGATCTCCGGCCAGTAGTTGTTGTTCGCGGCTGAAGGTAGATGAGCCGTAGTGACGATGGGCAGAATGCGGCTGGCGGCGGCGAGCGCGGGCTCGACTTCGACCTTGGCGTCCGGATTGTAGAGCTTTTGGCCCCAGACGCGGTAGGTGGCGAGATACTTCTCCCAATCCCAGCGCGGGCGCAGCGAAGCATCGGCGTAGGCGCAGCGCCCGCTCTGCCCGGAGGGCGCCACACCCGATCCGCGCCGGCCCTTGAAGGAGAGCGGCTCCATGATCTCGACGCCGGTCGACCCGCAGAATTGGAAGGCCCGCGCGTAACCGGCGGCGAAGACCGGGTCGGCCCACAGCAGCAGGCGCTGGGTGCCGGGCCAGATGCGCCAGAGGATGTCGAAGCGCCGATCTTCGCGCATCAGGTCGGCGTAGCCGTAGCGGGTAAAACTGCGGGAGCCGGTGCTCAAAGCCATCAGGCCACTGTCATGGTGGCTGGCCGGAGGCACCTCCTGGTCGCGAATGTCAGCCTGGTGATACGGCATTCCCATGTGCTCGGCCCAGAACTTCGGCGACACCTTGACGGGCATGCCCGTGGCCAGCGCGAGGTCAATTATGCCCTGGTCGATGCCCTTGGCGTGCAAGTCGATCTCGACCTGGCGGCCGGAACGCTTCACGCCGTCGAAGACGCCAGCCCAGAACGGGTAGCTGCCTTCGGCGACGCCGCTCTCACCGTGGATGCGGAGCGTGACGCCGGTGATGGCGGGGCAGGCGCGGAGGAGAGCGGCAAGCGCGTCGCGGCAATACGGGCCGTGGTTCTCGGCGTTGAGTCCCTCGATGGTGTAGTTCGCCTGTGGGCTGTTCTCCCACTGGTAGCCATGCATCCAGACGCCCAACTGGAATTGGAGGCCGTGGCGGGCGGTCTGCTCGCTGATGAAGTGCAGCGTTTCGAGATTCCGGGCGCGCTCAGCGTCGGGCAGGTTGGCTGCGCGGACGTTGTAGCCAGGAACGGAGAGGAAGAAAGGGTAGGCGAAGAGGAAGTAGGCGTCGGTGACCGCGCGCAGGAAATCGTAGCCGATGCCGAAGCTGAGGTTGAAGCGGTTAAAACGGTTTTCCGTCAGCATGGCGAGGTAATGCGGCCACATCTCGCGGTCGTAGAACCACGTCTTATCTTCGACCTCGCTGGTGAAGAGGTGCTGGATGCTGCGGATGGCGTTGGCGGGCTGCTCCGCAGTGGGTTGCGGCAAGGCGGGCGCGCCAGCCAGGGCAGCTGCAGTCAGCAAAAAGTTGCGGCGGTTCACAACCGGATTGTACTGCTAGTCTGACCTAACTTAAGAGCAGAGTTTAGTCTTGGCGCGCTATTGGTAGCATTCTGTTCCCAAGTTCTTTTGCGACGGGCGATCGCCATGACTTGTCCCAACGGTGCCATGTCATCAAACTTTCGGGAACGCCGACTAAGCAAGGGTTCGTCCGTGCCGAATGTTGGTGAACCGCTATTCGATGATCACTACGATCCGCTGATAACGAGTAAGGCGCGGGGTCCCGTCGTCGGTCGCTTCCAGGACGACGTTGATCGTCTGCCCTGGCTTCGCACCATCAGGTACACGGAACGCCGTCTTGAGCGCTACCGGTGCAGAGAACGTGATGTCGCCCGGATAGGTACCCGCATCGTTATGCTGCCACCACTTCACCGTCACCGCGTTTCGATCAGGATCCGAAACCTCTCCCTCCAGATTGACTGTGCTGCCCGGGCGAGCGGAGATATCCAAGGAGCCCCTAATCCTGACCTTCGGCGGGTGATTCGCATCGCTGAACTGTGGTGTTACGGCCCATTTCAGGCGAGCCGCGAAATCATTCTGTGCTGCGGCAAAGAAGGCGGCGGAAATAGCCTTAGTCTGCGGCGTAACCTTCGGTATCATACTAAGCAAATTGATGGAAGCTCCTCCCGCAGGAAAGCCATTCTTCTTCTCGCTGCTTGGAACGTTCGCATTGCTTCCAGCAGGCGCCAAACCCCTCGCAATGCCAGAGGTAGCGGGAGTCAACTTGGGCACAGGAACCCCTCCCGCGAAAAAATCGATTTGTGGTTCATTCGCGTGATGCGTGCGTCCGCCCCAACCGCCCCAGGACGGATCCTCATACGTACGTAGTCCTATGTTGATGAGATTGATGAATGTTGGCGTATCGCCCTCGCCAAGGAACGCTCCTTTCTCTTGCGGCGGCATCCAAACCATGTACCCCATCTCTTTAAGCTGCTCAGCCGTATAGGCCGACAGCCCGAAATAGTCTGTCCGATCTCCCTTCACCATCTGCTTGCCGTCGCCCCAAACCCGGTACAGCGCGCCCAACGGCCCTCGGCTCAAGATATTCTCCTGCGTCCATGCTGCACTGACATACACCTTATTCTCTGGTGCAATCCCAAATTGTGCTCCGTATCCGAAGTTTGGCCCCCCCGTGCCGAACTGCCATTCCTTGACATTGGGCCAGTTCGGTCTGATGTAGCCGGCGCCTGTGCCATCTTGATCTCCAGAAGGAATGATAATGAGCCTACGTGACACCTTTTCGCTGATCACATTCCATTGCGGCGTGTTGCCGTATTGGTCGTAAATGGATTTCAGCGCGCGCGCGATCGTGCTCTCTCCGCCCTGTGCGGTCACGTACAGCGGGCCGGGCTGGCCGTCGAGCAAAAGAGACTTGATGAGATTCGAGCCGTCTGTGTCTTTTGAGAAATCGCCGTCGAACTCGACGTTTCCCCACTTGATCTTCGATTTTAGTTCCGCCGGAGTTGGGTAATCGGGATCGTGGACCTTCAGATTCGAATAAGCTTTTGCGTAAGCGTCGACGATGTCGTCGATAAAGTGCTCGTCAGATTGAAAGCGCCAGGAAGTGCAGGGGCACAGACCGAGGCGGGTATACTCGCGACCCGGAATGTACTGCGTAGTGCCTTTGCCACCTCCCGTCCAATGGAACTGGCTGCTGGCATAGATCAGACCCTCGATCTTGAAGTCCGAACTGTAAAGTATCGCCCGGATGAGCGTGTTGTTGTCGTCTAGTTCGGGGTCCGCGGTGATAATAATCCTGGGCTTCGCCCCCGAGGTCTTCTCCTGCTGGGCAGGAGCTACGACGACGCCTACGGTCAGCAAAGCCACAGTGATCATCCAACCGTAAATTGTGCGCATCACCTTGTTCTTCGTCACGTCATTCCTCCCGGGACTCTATCCACGCCATCGCCTGCTCTCGCCCTTACCACCGGGATTTGCCCGGCACAAGAATCACAGCTCCGAGTAATCGCGCTCGTTCAGGCTGACGAATGGCTAGACGATCTCTAAAACTCTCATTCACTTCGCTCAAAGCTGCCACGATGACTCCTGCCATTGACAATCAAGGTCACAGTGGCCAGTTGCTCCTTCTTACTCAGCGACGGTCAGGCGAACGGACGAGGCCTCAACCGAACTCGCCTCGACAAGAATGTCGACTGGACCGGGCTCGACCGTCTTCCGCATCTGGGCGTCGAGAATCGATAGCTGCTCGGCACCGATCTCGAACGTGACGGTTGTTGTCGCGCCCGGCTCCAGATGAACGCGCTTGAATCCGCGCAACGCGATCACCGGCTGAACGACGCGCTTACCGGATGGTGAACGTACATTTGGACTACCTGGTCTCCCGCTCTCGATCCGGAGTTTGTGACCGTCACGGAAACCTCTGCCGGCTGGCTCGCAGCAATCTGCGCTCGATCTAGCGTAGGCTTTCCGAATGCGAACGTAGTGTAGCTGAGACCGTGCCCGAAGGGGAAGGTAGTTCTGCCCTTACTGCGCCTCACAACGGTGGCCTCCCCAGTCCTGCTGTGGGCGGTGTGGCGATTGCGCGCCCGATGACGGGCAAGCCCCACGGGGCCATGGGCAGGAGGTGCGGATAAGACAGGTGGTGCAAGAAGGGTCAGGCTGGTACCGGGCGGGGTTGCGGGTGGGTAGCGGTCGGGAAGAGTCCCACGCGCAGACTTTTCAATGGGTACTCCCGTCGCCACCCAGAAACCCGCCTCCCCCTCCCGCCGCAACCGAACGGTGTGGTGCCTTTCCCCGGCGAGCTAAAAGACCCCCGCCCGTACGCGGTACCAGCACACTGAAAAGTAAGGCCCTTCCGGCGTACGTCTAAGCGGGCTAAAAGTAGTGGTTTTCCACCTCTCTCCCACCTGCTTCCAGCAATCTCTTTCACTTTTCTGGAACCCACATCGCCGCTTTCAGCCGGGCCGGGTGTATAACTCTCCGCACGCAAAGCCGGTGGGAAGCAAGAAGAGAGCAGCAGCAGCGGCGGCGCCGGACTCTGGCTGTACCTGCGACATGAATCGGGACTGAACCTTTCGAGACTTTAGCCAATCCGGAAGCAACGAGCCTCGAATTCGTTGTCCGGCTCCTGCCAACCCATTGTTTCCATTAGCCTTCCTCGCTACATCAGAACACCTAACTTCCGAGTCTTCTTAATGCTTCAGAGGTTTCCATCCGATGGGAAATCGGTTAAGTTCTGGCCCTAGAGGCGGTTGCAGCGGGCCGAACGAAATAAAGCATAAGCTTGCCTATAAGTAAGTGCCTTTGCGCGATTTCTCTGTAAGTCTCTGATAGCAAAAAGGAAGTCTATGCGCTACCAGCGCATATCTTTCTTTTTGAAACCAGTTGGTTCGGAACCTGTCCTCTTTGCGGTTATTTCGTCCAAGAGAGCGGTGCTCATTTGGCCGTGCTGTCAACGGCACAGGCGGAAGTGTAGAACGGGGAATGGAGGAGGGCTCTCTCACCAACCGCATAGCTGAACTGGTTTTCGGCAGAAAATCAGTTCGCACATCCCCCTGAATCCCATGATCGACGCGCTCATCTGGACATGGCGATATGATCCACCACACCTTAAAGTAACCCCTTGAAACAGAGACCCTTCACCCAATTGTCACTTAAAGCATGAGTTGGCCGTTTCTAAAGCATGAGTTGGCCGGCGCTGCCGGCAGCAAGTCGTTTATTCTTAGTGACAGCGGTTCATGTCCTGCACGCGTGATTGTGGCCAGGACCTAGAAATAAAGCATAAGTTGGCCGCGAGTGCAGTTTCCTTTGAATAGCGCATTAGCAACTGACCGCCGTTTGCCCTTTCGGTGACCCCGCTAACCCGCTCTGAGAGAGCCGGGAGTGGCAAAACCCGCGAGCGTACGGCCTAAGCCCCTCTGGTGAGGCAAAGTCGCCACTCCGCGGCCAACTCATGCTTTATTTCCGGCCAACTGATGCTTGAAGTGACAGCCGCTGCGGCCAACTTATGCTTTAAATCCGGCCAACTCATGCTTTAAGTGACACCAATTTTCGTGAAACCGGCTAAAACAAACGGCAATTTTATGCTTTAAGTCACAACACGCGCGCGTGTCACTTTGAGTATAACTTTGCCGGAATAAACCATATCCTTGCCGCGGCGGAGCGCAGAAGTTCTTTGTTTCCAAGGGAGGAGAATCGGAGGAGAGTGGGGCCCTAAAGCATATTGTTGCCGCGAGTCCATTCTAAGGCATATCCTTGCCGCTGGTCCGAATGAGACCCCCCGGCCGAGAGGCCGGCTTTTCGAAAGAGGGAGCAACACGGAAACCTAGCTCCGACATCTCTGAGAGCGAATCCGTAACGCCGGAACCATCTGCGCGGCCGCAGCGTGCACCTCAGGCGAGCGAACCCATTTCCTCCGCGAATAATCGGAGCGTAAACTTCCGAGTCGGCGGAACCTAAGACTTATCCAATTAGTGAGTCAAATCGAAATGCCAACTACGGCCACTTCACGGTTATGGCCAAATTAACCGGCCAATCCTTTGAATCAGCCTCCAAAATCGTAGCTGAGAAAGCGTTATTCTTCTTCAGTTGAATTTTTCTCTTCAGGAGGAGGGGC
>JGI26339J46600_10000270_pt1 | contig 17996 bp, 13 predicted proteins | sample BogFormECP12_OM1_FD_46600 | JGI IMG/M metagenome (IMG submission 46600) | reverse complement strand
AGACGCGGAAGACATCTTCTTCGCGGCCTTTCTTCGCGACCAATAGCATTCGCTCCTGCGACTCGCTGAGCATGATCTCGTATGGCGTCATGCCGGTTTCGCGTTGCGGGACGCGGTCCAATTCGATTTCGACTCCGGTGCCGGCACGCGCGCCCATCTCGCAGGTCGAGCAGGTCAGCCCGGCGGCGCCCATATCCTGAATGCCGACGATGGCGCCGGTCTGCATGGCTTCGAGGCAGGCTTCGAGCAGCAGTTTCTCGAGGAATGGATCGCCGACTTGAACATTGGGCCGCTTCGCTTCCGATCCTTCGCTGAACTCCTCGCTCGCCATGGTGGCGCCGTGGATGCCGTCGCGCCCGGTCTTCGAGCCTACATAAATTACGGGGTTCCCCTCGCCCGATGCGCGTCCGTAAAAAATCTGGTCGCGGCGAACCAGGCCGAGGGCGAACACGTTCACCAGCGGATTGCCCGAGTAGCAGGGCTCGAACTTCACTTCGCCGCCAAGGTTGGGGACGCCGAAACAGTTGCCATAAGAAGCGACGCCAGAAACCACGCCTTCCATCACGGAGTGGTTCTTGTGAATCTCAGCCTGCGTAGGCAATGCTTGCGTAGGGACGGCCGCCCTCGGCCGTCCGGCCGAGCAAAGCTCGGCTTGAATCGGCCCGAACCGCAGCGAGTCCATCACCGCAACAGGCCGAGCGCCCATGGTGAAAATGTCGCGCAGAATTCCGCCGACGCCAGTCGCCGCCCCCTGAAATGGCTCAATAAACGACGGATGATTGTGCGACTCGATCTTGAACGCGCAGGCCCAGCCCTCGCCAATGTCCACGATGCCGGCGTTCTCCCCCGGCCCCTGCACCACCAGTTTGCTGCGTGTGGGTAAACGTCTCAGGTGGACGCGCGACGATTTATAAGAGCAGTGCTCGCTCCACATCACACTGAATATGCCGAGTTCGGTCCGCGTGGGCTCGCGTCCGCCGAGCAGGAGCTTGATCTTTTCGAATTCTTCCGGCGTGAGGCCGTGCTCCCGTATCATCTCCGGCGTAACGGCAATAGGAACGATCGCAGAGGTGGTCATCAGGGAATCTTTATTGTCGCATCTCGGCCAACTTTTCGCATGTGGATTCGTCGTGTAGAGCGGACACTCTTGTCCGCTGCCTTTGTTCTTGGGGTTGATGTTGTTCTTGGGGTTGATGTTGTTCTTCACTTTCCCGAATCAAAGTCAAAAGCGGCGGACAAGAGTGTCCGCCCCACACATCCGTCTATACTGTCGCAGATGAAGTCCGTCATCGTCGGCACCGCCGGACATATCGATCACGGCAAGACCTCGCTGGTGAAAGCGCTGACCGGCATCGACGCCGATCGCCTCGAAGAAGAAAAGCGGCGCGGCATCACCATCGACATAGGATTTGCCCACCTCGAACTCCCCGCCTCCGATGGTAGCCCGATTCGCCTCGGTTTCGTCGATGTTCCCGGTCACGAGCGCTTTGTGCGCAACATGCTCGCCGGCGTGGGCGGCATCGACCTGGTGCTGCTGGTAATTGCCGCCGATGAAGGAATCAAGCCGCAGACTCGCGAACACTTCGATATCTGCCGCCTGCTTGCGATCCGCCGCGGCATCACCGTGCTCACAAAATCCGATGCGGTGGATGCGGAGACGCTCGAAGTAGTGCGGCTGGAAGTGGAAGATTTTGTGCGCGGATCTTTTCTCGATACGACTCTCGATCCGGCGCCATCGCCGATAGTCGCTGTGAGCTCGTTGACGGGCGCAGGTCTGGACGAGTTGAAATCCGCGCTCGCGAAGGTCGCCTCCGAAGTTGCGTCGAAAAATTCGGCAGCGCTGGCTCGCCTTCCCATCGACCGCGTTTTCACCATGAAAGGTTTCGGCACCGTCGTGACCGGCACTCTCGTCGCGGGAACGATCCGCAAGGAAGAAGAACTCGAAGTGTTTCCCGCCGGCAAGCGTGTTCGAGTTCGAGGCGTGCAGGTTCATGGGGCGCCGGCCGAAGTCGCTGTGGCCGGGCAGCGCACCGCACTGAACCTCGCCGGACTCTCTACCGAAGACCTGGCGCGCGGCATGACGCTCGCCACCGCAGATACTTTTCGTTCCACGTCGCGAGTCGATGCGCTCCTTTCTCTTCTTCCCTCAGCGAAGCCGTTCAAGGACGGCGCGCGCGTGCATTTTCACGCCTACACGTCGGAAACAATCGCGGAAGCGCGGCTGTATGGAACGAAGCAACTGAAGCCTGGCTACGAAGCGTATGCGCAACTAAGATTCGCCGTACCCATGCTGCTTCTGCCCGGAGACCGCTTCATCGTAAGGCAGTTTTCACCGGTAGTGACCATCGGCGGTGGCTTGGTGCTCGATGCATCGCCTGCAACTCGCAAGCAGCGCGCAGAAGATGCGACCGCGTTTCTCAACACCATGCGCCATGGTTCTCCGGAGCAAGTGCTGGCAGCGCGCGTGGCGCGGCGGGGAGCAATCGGTCTGCGCCTGGATGACGTCCCCGGAGAAATGAACATCCGGCGGGAAGAAACTTCGAAACTGGCCGCGAAGGCCGGATTGTTGGACTGCGATCAGGTGCTGGTTGCGCCGGCGGCATACGCGGAAGCGAAGGCGGATGTACTGCAAGCCGTCAGGAAATTTCACGGTGCGAATCCTCTTGTCGCCGGGATGAGCAAAGAAGAGCTGCGCGATCGGGTCAACCTTGGCCCCGAGGTCTTCTACAGCGTGCTGGGCAAATTAGCGGAAGAAAAGAAACTCGAAGTCGCAGGCGAACTCGTCCACCTGCCCGGCCGTGGCGTGCTCATGAAAGACGAAGAAACCGAGTCCAAGAAGATCATCGAGCAGGCGTTCGCTTCCGCAGGGTTGAAAGTTCCGTCGCTGAAAGAAGTGTTGGCGGGTCTGAAGGTAGATAAAATCCGCGCCCAGAAGATTGTCACTCTGCTTTTGCGCGACAAAATTCTGATCAAGATCTCAGAGGAGTTGGTCTTCCACCAGAGTGCGCTCATGGATCTTCGCCACAAGATCGCCGCGCTCAAAAATACCGCGCCGAAAATTGACGTCGCCCGCTTCAAAGAGTTGACCGGAGTCAGCCGCAAGTATGCGATTCCACTGCTCGAATATCTTGACCGCGAGCGGGTAACCCGGCGCGTGGGAGACGAGCGTGTGATTCTGTAAGGTTTGTGTAGGGACGGCCGCCCCCGGCCGTCCAAGCCGAGCGCAGCTCGGCCTCTCCTCTAGGACTATCATTCAAGACGAGCCGGAGTCGCATAAAATTGGAGTTGTATAAAAAAGTTCGCATCGTCGGTGCTGGCCTGGCGGGATCGGAAGCGGCGTGGCAGTGCGCGCGCCGCGGCGTCGCCGTCGAACTATTCGAAATGCGGCCGGCGCGCACGACTCCCGCTCACCAGACGAACGACTTCGCGGAACTCGTCTGCTCCAATTCCCTGAAGTCCGACAGCGAGAACACTGCGCCCTGGCTGCTGAAGGAAGAGATGCGGCGAGCGGGTTCTCTGCTGCTCGAAATCGCGCGGGAAACCGCGGTGCCCGCCGGGCATGCCCTGGCCGTGGACCGGGCCGAGTTTTCGCGAAAAGTGACGGAGGCGATTTCCCGCGAACCCCTCATCACCATTCGCCGCGAAGAGGTCACCCAAGTCGAAGCAGGCCAGTTCACGATTATTGCTACTGGTCCGCTGACGTCGGATGCGCTCTCGCGGGAAATTGTGCGCTTGAGTTCCTCATCCGCCTCGTTGGGAGAATCCAGTCTCGGCCTTTCGCGGGCGGGGGCGCCCGCGCCACACCACAGCCTCTATTTTTACGATTCGATCAGCCCCATTGTCGAGGCCGATTCCATCGATATCAGCAAGGTGTACCTGGCGGCCCGCTACGACAAAGGGTCGGCCGATTACATCAATTGTCCAATGTCGAAAGACGAGTACAACCAGTTCTACGATGCACTTCTCGCTGCGCAATCCGTCGATCAGAAAGACTGGGAAAATCTGAATTACTTCGAAAGCTGCCTGCCCATCGAAGAGATCGCCCGGCGCGGGCGTGACACNCTGCGTTTCGGACCGATGAAGCCGGTCGGACTCAAGGACCCTCGCACCGGCAGGGTGCCGTATGCGGTCGTGCAATTGCGGCAGGAAAATCTGCGTGCCGATTCTTACAATCTTGTCGGATTCCAGAATCACCTGAAATGTGGCGAGCAGGCGCGCGTGCTGAGATTGATCCCAGGTCTCGAAAGCGCGCGCTTTCTGCGCTACGGACAGATTCACCGCAACACCTATATCAACGCGCCGGCGCTGCTGAACCCGACGTTACAAATGAAGGCGCATCCCCATGTGCTGTTCGCGGGACAAATCTGCGGCGTCGAAGGCTATGTCGAATCGATTGCGACTGGCCTGATGGCGGGAATGAATGCGGCCGCGCTGGCCACCGGCGGTGAACCGGCGCCTCCGCCGCGAGCGACGGCGTTTGGCTCGCTCGTTCACTACATCACGCAGGCGGAGAGCAAGAACTTTCAGCCGGCGAATATCACATTCGACCTCTTGCCCGCGCTCGGGGCCCGCGTTCGCGACCGCAAGGAGCGCCACCGCCGGCAGTGTGAACTGGCATTGCGCAACTTTGCGGACTGGCTGCGGCGCAACGCGCTTCAACCCACCTCTTCCGCGCCATAAGCGATGAATGGAGCGACGGGCGTCCTCGCCCGTCCGCCGGGATGGCTCCGGTCGCCCGGGATGACAGATCGTAAACGGGATGACAAGTTCTTATTGTTTTTTCAGGAGATTCACTTTAGGGTGCTGATATCGGAGTGAGGTGCATCCCGTGCCGGTTTCCGCCGTTGATTGCGTCCAGCCCGCCCTGCAGCACGCGCGGGCACAACTCTTCACTCGTTTCCGCTTCGGGCAATGGTCCCGCCTGGCGCTGGTTGGAATTCTGGCGGCGGAACTGCATGTCGGCGGATGCAATTTCGGAAACTTCGGGCAGTTCGCCTCGCGTCCACGAAAAAGCGAGAACGAGTTTCTGCCGTCTTCGAGTCTGCCGTTCGGTTGGCCTCCCTTCAATCCCGCGCACATCTCCGAGCACATCGCGCAGTTCATCGGATTGATCGTGGTGGGAATCTTTGCCGCAATCGTGTTGACGGTCGTCTTCCTGTACATCAACAGCGTGTTCCGGTTCATCCTGTTCGACTCGGTGCTGCGGCGGCAATGTTCGATTAGTGAGGGATGGCGAAAATGGCGTCGCGCCGGCGGCCGGTTCTTTCTGTGGCAGATTGTGTTCCAGATTTCGATCTGGCTGTTTCTGCTGGTTCTGGTTGGCTTGCCCCTGGCCCTGGCTTTGGCTGCGGGGTGGACGACAGATCTGCGGCATCACATCGGGCGCCTGATTGTCGGGGTGATTTTGCTCGTGGGCCTGTTCGTAGTGTTCGCGCTGACAGCCGCTGTGGTTCAGGTGCTGGCTAAAGATTTTCTGGTGCCGATTATGGCTCTCGAGGAACTCGATTTCGCCGACGGCTGGCACCGCTTGTTGGCGATGATCCGGCCGGAGAAGGGACGATATGCCGTTTACCTGCTGCTCAAACTGGTGCTTTCCATTGCGGCGGCCATCCTGTTCAGCATCATCGCGATCATCCCGGCTCTGTTCGTCGTGGTCCCTGTTGTGGTTGCCGTGCTGGCGGGCAGAGCCGCGGGGTTCGGATGGAGCGTGACCACCATCAGTCTGGCGATAATTTTCGGAACCTTGCTCCTGCTGCTCCTGATTTACCTGATCGCCCTAGTGTGCGTGCCGGCTACCGTCTTCTTCCCGGCGTACGCCATGTACTTCCTTGCTGCTCGCTATCCCAATCTCGACGCGCTGCTGAATCCGGCCCCGATGCCTCCGGCTCCGGAATTGCCTCCCGTGCCGGAATCTCCGCCGCCGTTTGAACCGCCTCCGCTGCCGCCGTCGCCGGAGCCCATTGTCTAGTCTTGCTGGTGGAGAGCCGGGCGTCCCCGCCCGGCTGGGCGGGCGAGACGCCCGTCCCTCCACTATTCTTGCGCGGCGCTTTGCTTGTGCTCATGCCCCCAACTGAAGCGCCGCCCGATGATGCACTTTACGATCAAATGATCGGCGGAGTTGGAAACATCCACTCCCACGCCGAAATTAAACTCCCAGTTCGGCGAAAGATTGAGGTCAATCGTGGGGAAGATCTGTTGCGACTGTTGGGAAATAGGATCGAAGTTTGAGACCGGCCCGAGACTTCCGTAGTATTCGAAGCCGCCCGTGATCTTCTTCGTGAAATCGTAACTAACCTTCACATTCGGAGAAAATTCCCATCCTCTGCCTGTGTTCAGACCATGCAGCGCCCGCTCAAACGCCGGATTGAAGTCGAAATACCAGCGCCCCACTTTCTTGTCGATGATCGGACGAAGCTCGTAGTTCCAGCTGTCCTCCGCAAACTTCCGCCGCTGATACCCAATTTCCTGCGCCAGGCTCAGGCCCACCGGCAAGTGCCACGACTCCGGAGCCGTAATCCGCGGGCGAATGTGATCGCCCACCCAGTTCCAGCCGTCTCCGGGCTGAATGCTCGAAAACACATAGAACCCGGTTTCGAACCAGTCGGTCCAGCCCTCTGTGATCTCCAGCGTCTCGTGCATGGCGTGATTCGAAGGGACCACGCCATTGATCACCTGCTTTGAGCCGTCCACGGTGAAGTTGGAATGAATTTCCACCATGGTCACGTTCTTCGGGGTCGCTTCCGAGCCGTACACCTGGATTTCGTAGTTGTCCTGGGCGTGGGCTGGCAGAGTGAGCAGGAGAAGATTCCACGGGAAGAAGAGGGTTCCGATTGCTGCTAGAATCCGCCGCATGGCGAACAGCCCGATTGGAATACCATCCCAACGCACTGCCCGCGAGAAATGATTCACCATCATCCCGATCTATTAAGCTGGAATATGCAACATACCGCGCGCTGCGTGAATATTTCATTCTAGCGGGTCGTAGCAAGGAGTAGGGAATTCGCGACCGAGACCGATGGCGGGCTAGGAGCTATCTCATAAGTTACCCGGACTGAAAAAGCGGCGGTGATAACGCCTGGTTTAGGTCAACTATCCTCTCACCGATTGCTGCTAGAATCCGCCGCATGGCGAACAGCCCGATTGGAATTCCATCCCGACTCGCATTCTTTGTATGCGGAGCGATCTCTGTCTTGATGGCCAAGGAGAGGTGTCGCAAGAGTGGCCGAATATCGGGCAATTTCGCCGGTGCAGGTTCGGATCTCGGACTGTTGGGGGCGATCCGTATGCAAATTGTTGCACACTGAAGGAGAACAGCGGGATGGGTGCATGATTAGTGCCGTTTTTGAACCAANAACGACATTCCGGAGTAAACTTGCCTGCGCTGATTACTTTGAGGTTTTACTAGATTAACGGAACAAGTTGGTGTAGTATCTACGCTGCTTTCAGTCACACTCCCGTTTCACCCCAGGGTCGGGGGAAAAATACAACTTAACTTAAGGAGCAATATGAACGACAAATTTGTCGGGCAATGTATGATCGCTGCCTTCCTGCTGGCATTGATGATGCCAGTGCTGGCGATGGCGCAGAACGCCGCCGTCTCGCCTTACCGGGTCACGGGTGAAACCGGGACTGTCCACATCTACCCCACGCCAGAACTGAGCCGCCAGATTAAGGCGCAGAAGGGCAATCAGGCCCTCGGGGTCCTGACCTACCAGGGCGGCCCGATCATGACGGGTGAATCCCTTTATGCGATCTTCTGGGTGCCTGCGAAACTGCAGACCGGGGCAGCCACGAGCCTTTCCGCCAAGTATGAGACCGTGGCCAAGCAGTTCCTCGGCGACTATCCCTATCACGGGATCGCCAACAACAGTACCCAGTATTACTCCACACCCCCGACTAAGTACTTCACGGCGACTGGTGGATTGACTGGCTTTTACATCGATACGGACGCCTATCCGGCATCCGGCTGTACGGATTCTGTTACCCCGGGCAACTGCATCACCGACGCCCAGTTGCAGGCGGAGATCACAAAGGTGATGACGTTGAAGGGTTGGACCCCTAGCTTGAAGAAGATGTTCCTCGTGTTCACCTCCACGGGTGAGGGTTCGTGCTTCGACAGCTCCTCGAGCAGTTGCGCCTATACCTCATATTGCGCGTATCACGGCTATTTCGGCAGCACGAGCGCGCCGACCATCTACGCCAATCAACCCTATGCCGACCCCGCCTATTGTTACTACTCTGCTGGCGGCCAGACCGATCCCAGCGGCGACATCCCTTCGGACGCGAACGTCAACGTCGCCAGCCACGAGATCACCGAAGCCAACACCGATCCTGAACTTGATGCCTGGTGGGATACTTCAAACGGCGAAGAAATCGGCGACCTGTGCGCGTGGACCTTCGGCACGAACACCTGGGATTCGGCCAAAGCGAACCAGATGTGGAACGGCCGCTTCTATGAGCTGCAGCTGGAGTACGACAACCACGTGGGGGGTTGTGTTCAGGTTGGCCCTTAAGTCGCTAATGACTCCAACAAAGCAATCGGAACGCGTTTCCGAGCTGGCGGCCAGACACTGGCCGCCATTGCTTTGTAANGTACGATTCGCCGGGAGAGNACGCCGCGCAGGTCTGGCCGGCGCCTCCTCATTCCGCTTGCAGACTGCAATCCGCTCAAGATGCTTGGCGGCTTTGCCGTATTTTCCCACAAACGGCGCAGTTACTAAGACGAACTCTAGAGCCTGTTATGAACTTGAAATGCAAGTCATTGAATACGAGTAACTTGTATGGATTTGGCGCTGTCTTGTCATGCGCTGCGTCTGATTGACTAAGCGAGACTTACACAAAGTCATTAACAGCCTCTAGTGCCGTGACCGCGTGATGAGTCATACGGTGGAGAGACGGGCGTCTCGCCCGTCCAGCCGGGCGGGGACGCCCGGCTCTCCACCAGCAAGCTCGCACCGAGCGCAGTAACAATCACGCGGTCGCGGCTCTAGCCTCGCGCCCGGTTCTTGATCCAGATGGGCGAGCCCATGAACCCGAACGCAGCGCGAATCTGGTTTTCGAGAAAGCGCTGATAGGAAAAGTGCAGCTTCACGGCGCGGTCGGTGAAGAGCACGAAAGTGGGCGGCGCCACTCCCGCCTGCGTCATGTAGTAGATTCTCACCCGCTTGCTTACGGGAACGGAGGCGCGGTCGAAGTCAACCGTCCTCAGAAAACGGTTCATCTCGCCGGTGGTGATGCGCTTGCGCCGCTCGGCGGCCACCTTCTCGATCAGCGGAAGAATTTTCTCCGTTCCTTTGCCGGTGTGTGCGGAGAGAAAGAGCACCGGAGCATACGCAAGGAATTTTAGTCCGTAGCGCAGGCGCTCTTCATAGAGAGCACGGTCCTGGGGGCGCTTGGCGTCCTGGATGCGGGCCGTCTTCGACTGGCTGATGGCGCGCTTCTCGCCGCTTGCTACCAGATCCCATTTATTGACCAGGATAATCACCGAGCGCCCGCTCTCGTGGGCATAGCCTGCGATGTTGGCGTCGAGCCCGCTGGCGCCTTCGGTGGCGTCCACCATGAAGAGCACGATGTCGGCGTCTTCGATATTTTTGCGGGAAAAGACCACGGAAAGCTTCTCGGCCATCAGGCGCGTCTTGCCTTTGCGGCGGATGCCGGCCGTATCGATGAAGCGAATGTCGCGGCCGTGGTACCGGATGACTTCGTCGACTGAATCGCGCGTGGTGCCTGGGACCGGTGACACGATGGCGCGCGACGTTCCCGTGAGTTGATTGATTAGCGTGGATTTGCCGACATTCGGGTGACCGATGATCGCGACCTTGATTTCATGCGGCTCTGCAGGAGTTAGCGGTTTTTCATCCGCATTTTTCTCCCCGAACTCTGCGCTCTCCGCGGTTACATTATTCGCAGGCAGCACGAGAAGAATTGCGTCAAGCAGATCGTCGATGCCCCGTCCATGCTCGGACGAAACCGGAAACACATTCCGCATTCCGAGCGAATGAAATTCTCCGAGCAACGATTCCTGCTTGTCGGTGTCCATCTTGTTGACGGCGAGAAAGAGCGGCTTGCCGGTGCGCGCCAGCAGCCTCGCCAACTCGCGATCGGGCCCAGCGATCTCGGTACGCGCATCGACGACCATGACGATGGCCGCCGCTTCTTCGAACGCGACCTTGGCCTGACGAAAGATCTCCGCCGGTATGAAATCNTTGTCTTCGGGAACGATGCCNCCCGTATCCACCACGCGAAACTCGTGCCCGCGCCACTCCGCCTCGCCATAGAGGCGGTCGCGCGTGATGCCGGACTCGTCGCCGACGATGGCGCGTCGCGACCCGGTCAGCCGGTTGAACAGCGTCGATTTACCGACGTTAGGGCGTCCCACGATGGCGACGAGTGGGAGAACTCCGGCTTTTGCCTTGGATTTCAGATTCATTTAGTGGCGATACTCGCGTAGGGACGGCCGCCCTCGGCCGTCCAGCCGAGTCGAAGACTCGGCAACTGTCTGCCGCGGCAAGAACCGCCGCGGCCGGACAGCCGAGCGCCTGCCCTGAGCCTGTCGAAGGGGCGGCTGTCCCTACGTAGGTTTTGCGCTGCGAATTGTATTATAGAGACTCCTTGCCTCCTCTATCCCATCCCGTGTCCCCCGCTGCGGGCTTTTCGCTCTACCAATTCTTCGCGCCGGGCGGCGTGCTCTCGAAAACGCACCCCGCCTACGAGTTTCGTCGCGGGCAGTTGCAGATGGCCCAGGCCGTGGAGGAGGCGCTGGAAGAAAAGCGCCACCTGATCGTTGAGGCCGGCACCGGCACAGGCAAGACGCTGGCTTATCTGCTGCCGGTGATCCGCTCCGGCAAACGCGTCATTATCTCCACCGGCACGAAGAACCTGCAGGAGCAGCTCTTCCACAAAGATGTTCCTTTTCTGGAGCAGGCGCTTTTCCCCGATGGCAAGAGCAAGCTGAACGTCTGCTATATGAAGGGACGCAATAATTATTTGTGTCGCCGGAAGCTTTACGACCTCACGACAAATCCTGTGCTCAGCGGATTGGAGGAGATCGATCATTTCTCCGAAATTTTGCGCTGGGAAAAACTCACGCAGATTGGCGACCGCGCCGAGTTGGCAGCCGTGCCGGAGACGAGCGCCCTGTGGCACAAGCTGGACGCCCGTTCCGACGCCTGCACCGGGCAGAAGTGCAGCGAGTTTGACCGCTGCTTCATCACCGAGATGCGGCGCCGGGCCGCGGAAAGCGATATCGTAATCGTCAATCATCATCTTTTCTTCGCGGATTTGACGATTAAGCAGCAATCCGAATACGCGCCCGATGCGGGTATTCTGCCGGAAGCCGGCGCGGTAATTTTTGATGAGGCGCACGAGTTGGAAGACGTGGCCAGCAGCTACTTTGGAGTAACCGTCAGCAACTCACGTATTGATGAACTGGCGCGCGACGTCGAGCAAGTGCTTACGCGCAATCGCATGGTTTCGGCCGGACTCTCCGCGGCGATTGGCAGCCTGCGCGACCACGCCGCGCTGTTCTTTTCCCTGCTGCCCATGGGGAACGGGCGGTTTGCCTTCGAGAATCGCCGCGATTTTCTGGAAGAGAACGGCGAAGAATACAACGGGTTGCGGAATTCGTTGCAGCGCCTCGACTCCGAATTGCAGCAGATGCCCGAAAAGCCCGAGGAGGTGTTTGCCTTCGCTCGCCGCGCCGCGGAAATGAACTTTCAATTGCGCTTCTTGATGGAAGAGGAGAATCCGAACACTGTCTTTTGGATTGAGCGGCGCGGCGCCCGCGCGACCGGAGGCAGAGGTCATGACCGGCATACCGTGTTTCTGCAAGCCACTCCCATTGACGTGGCGCCGATTCTGAAGATGTCGTTATTCGATAAGCTCGATTGTGCGGTGCTGACTTCGGCCACATTGGCCGTCGGCGGCGGCTTCGATTACATGCGGCAGCGGCTGGGGCTCGAACACACGCGAGAGTTGCTGCTGGCGTCGCACTTCGATTACGAGAGCCAGGCGCTGTTGTATGTGCCTCCGGATCTTCCCGATCCGCGCACGCCGGAATTTGCGGCGCTGGCGGCGGAGCGCATTCGGCAACTGCTTGAGATCACGCGAGGCCGGGCGTTCGTGCTGTTCACCAGCTATGCGCAGATGAAGGACGTTTATGAGCGCCTGTGTTCCCAGCTTCCCTTTCGCCTGTTCCTGCAAGGAGAAGCGCCGAAGAACGCGCTGCTCCAGGAGTTCCGGGTCACGGCCCACGCCGTGCTGTTTGGGACATCTTCGTTCTGGCAGGGCGTGGACGTGCAAGGCGAACAGTTAAGCTGCGTGATTATCGATCGCTTGCCGTTCGCGGTCCCGAGCGATCCAGTGGTGGCGGCTCGGGTGAAGGCCATCGACGCGGGNGGCGGCAACGCCTTCTTCGAATACCAGGTGCCGAGCGCGGTCATTACGCTGAAGCAGGGGTTTGGAAGACTGATTCGATCGTTGCACGATCGTGGGTTGCTGGCCCTGCTCGACAACCGGATTTTGAAGAAGTCGTATGGGCGCGTGTTTGTTGAGAGTTTGCCCCCCTACAGCCGGACAACAGACTTGAAAAAAGTGGAAGAATTTTTTGGGACGGACTTGGGGTAATGGAGCGCCGGGCGTCCTCGCCCGGCAGGACGGGCNAGACGCNNGTCCCTCCATCGCGAAACAGNACTACTCNGCCGCCGCTTCCTTGTCGACAACGACCTTCAGGTGCGTGGTCACGTCCCGGTGCAGCTTGATGGGGACCGTGAACTCGCCGACGGTCTTGAGCGGTTCGTGCAACTGGATCTTCCGGCGATCGATGTGGAAGCTCTTTTTCTCGAGCGCGTCGGCAATATCGCCGGCGGTGACCGATCCGAACAACTGATCGCTGTCGCCGGACTTGCGCAGGAACTTCACCTCGAGCCCGTCAAACTGCTTGGCCAGCGCTTCGGCTTCCGTCTTTTCCTTGGCGGAGCGGCGCACGGCGGCGGCCTTCATCTGCTCGATCACTGTCTTGTTGGCGGCGGTGGCCTCAATTGCCAGTTTCTTGGGAAGCAGAAAATTCCGCCCGTATCCCTCGGCGACTTTCACTACCTCACCGCGGTTGCCCAGCTTGGGCACGTCTTCTTTCAGGATGACTTCCATGAATGACTCCGTTTCGTTGGATAACCTGGTCGTTAGTCGCTTGTCGTTGGTCGTTTGCAGATTCTCAAACAGTCAACAAGCTTTCCTAATGCCGCTGACTGCGAACGACTAACGACGAATGACCAACGACGATCTTGAACTTACTGCGCGCGTCCCGCGAACGGCAGCAGGGCGATATTGCGCGCCTGCTTGATGGCCCTCGACAGACGGCGCTGGTGCGGCATGCACACGCCGGTCAGCCGTCGCGGAGTGATCTTGCCGCTTTCAGCCACGAACTGCGCCAGTAGACGCACATCTTTGTAATTGACCGCTTCGATCTTCTCGACGCAGAACTTGCAAACCTTTTTGCGCCGGAAGAACTTACGGCCACCTTCGCGGGGACCACCGGGGCCTCCGCCGGGACGCGGACCGCGTGGCCCGCTGCGTTCGGGGCGTTCACTACGCTCCGGCCGACTTTCGCCGCCGCTGGACGCGGCCGGTGCTTTTGTTTCTTCTGCCATGGTGCTCCTGCTTTCTCAGAATTCGATTTGGGGAAGGGCACGGCTTTAAGAGCCTGCCCTGAGCGAAGCCGAAGGGTGCCGTACAGCGCCCGAAGAAACGCGGGCTTTAGCCCCTGAGGTCAAGCGCCTCGCACGTCCGTTAACCCCAAGTTCTAACTAAACCGGCGCCGAGGCCGGTGTTTCCGTTCCCGCTTCCGGCGTTGCTGGTGTTACCGGAGCGGCGCTTGCGGCCGGTGTTGCGCTGGCTTTCTTCTTTGAGTCGCGGATCTTCTTGATCTTGTCCAGCCGCTTCAGTTCTTTGTCAGTGCGCACGGTGAGGAACTTGATCACCGGCTCGGTCACACGCAGGCGGCGNTCGACTTCGTGCACNACGGCGCCGCTGGCNTCAATCATCATCAGCACAAAGATGCCATCGTTGAACCTGCCTACCTTGTACGCGAGACGGCGCTTGCCCCAGACCTCGCTTTTAGTCGTTCCGCCCGCCGAGGCCACCGAAGACTCGAGCGTGGAAATCAGCTTGTTCAGATCCTCGTCCACCATGTCGGGCCGGACGATGAACATCAATTCATAGTTACGATTCATTCGTNATCTCCAAAATCTCTTGCTTCAGTCGCTGGTCGTTAGTCGTTCGTCGCCCGGGGATTCATCGTAAGCCGTGAGAGTTTGCCAACGACCAACGACANTCGACCAACGACGGACGCTCACTCATCCGGTTCGTTCTTGCGATTGAACCGGTTCATCGCCGCCGCCGGTCCTTCTNTCAAAATCATCTCCACCGCCTGCGCTGCCGTGTCGAGAACTTCGTCCACAACTTTTCCCTGCGCCTTGCGGAACGGCGTCAGCACATATTTCACGCTGTCCGCGACTTTGCGGTCGGGCGCGATTCCCAGCCGAATCCGCAAAAATTCGTCGGTGCCCAAAGCCCCGAGAACGGATTCCATCCCGTTGTGCCCCGCCGAACTTCCTCGCTGCCGGATGCGAATCGCGCCCAGCGGCAGGTCAAGCTCGTCGTAAATCACAATCAGGTCGCGCGGTACATCGACCTGATGTTCCGCNACCAGTTCCCGCACCGAAAGCCCACTCAGGTTCATGTAGGTTTCCGGTTTGGCCAGAACCGCCGTCTCCCCGGCAATCGTTGCCCGCGCAGTCAGCGCCCGGCACTGGCGATTCCGAACTTCAATCCCNAGGCCGTTGGCGATCCGATCAATCGTCAAGAACCCGAGATTGTGCGGCGTGCACTGGTACTCGATTCCNGGGTTGCCTAAACCGACGATCAGTTTCACGCGGATTCGCTTTTCGCTNTTAGCTGCTGCCCTCTAGCTAGAAGCTAAAAGCTCGGTGCCCCAGGTTCGCGCCCGTCCTTTGGGCGCTAACCTGGGTGTCGGCTCTTAACTCGAAGCCCGCAGCTCGTAGCTATTTCTTCTCTTTCTTTTCGGCTTTCTCGGCCTTCTCGGGCTTGGCCTTGGCCTTGGCNTCGCCCTCGGCCTCGACTTCACCCTCGACTTCCTGCTTGCCCTTCTTAATGACTTCGGGTTCAGCCGGAGCTGCCGCCGCCTCCGCCACCACCTCTGGTGCAGCAACCACTTCTTCCTTCACCGTGGTGATGTGCGCGACCATCTGGTTCTCTTCGGTCAGGAACTTCAACCTTTCGTTGTGCGGGAGGTCTTTCACGCGCACTTCGACCCCGAACACGAGGTGGCTGATGTCCACTTCGATGTTTTTCGGAATGTCNGCCGGAAGGCACTCAATCTCGATCTCACGCAGCAATTGCTCGAGGATGCCGCCCTGCGTCTTCACGCCCCCGGCCTCGCCTTTGAGCACGACCGGAACCGTGACCGTCAACTTCTTGTCCATCGCGATGCGTTGCAGATCCACGTGGAGCAGGGTTCCCTTGATCGGTTCAAACTGCCAGTCCACGATCATGGCCTTCACGCGATCGCTGTCCAGCGCCAGGTCAAAAATCGTGTTGTGTCCGCTCTCCGACCGAAGGATGCGCAGNACCTGCCGCGGATCGACCGCGACCGCAGCCGCGTCTTTGCCCGCNCCATATACCACGGCTGGAATTTTTCCGCCGGCACGCACGCGCCGGGCGGCGTTCTTNGTGCCTGGTTCNCGNTTCTNCGCTTCCAAAATACTGATATCCATTGCCGTCGCCATAATTCCGTTTCCGTCCTTCGCTAAAATCGTCGTTGGTCGCTAGTCGTTGGTCGTTCGCAAACCCTACGTTAATCCAAGAATCTCTGAATTTGCTGAAGCGTCGCTCGCTGTTCGTCCTTCTCGGCCCCCAAACCCTCTCGCCTCTCCGGCGAAGAGCGAACGACCAACGACCAGCGACCAGCGACGGTTCTAAATAAAAAGTCTGCTGACCGAAGTTTCTTCGTGAATGGACTGAATTGCCCGTCCAATCAGCCCCGCGATCGAAAGCACCTTGATCTTCGAGACTTGCCTGGCCGCTTCGCTCAGCGGGATAGTGTTGGTCACGACCACCTCGGCGATCGGAGAGTTCACAAGATTTTCCACCGCCGCCCCTGAAAGAACCGGGTGCGAGCAACAGGCATACACGGTGCTCGCGCCTTTGTTGACCAGGGCCTGCGCCACCTTCACCAGCGTTCCCGCCGTGTCGATGAGGTCGTCAATGATGAGACAGGTGCGGCCATTGACCTCGCCGATCACGTTCATCACTTCCGCCACGTTCATCTCGACGCGCCGTTTATCCACGATGGCCAGCGCCGCGTCCATTTTCTTCGCGAAGAAGCGCGCGCGTTCCACACCACCCGCGTCCGGCGAAACCACCGTCAGGTTCGGGAGGTTCAGCTTCCTGAAGTAGTCCACCAGCACCGGCGAAGCGAACAGGTGGTCCACCGGAATATTAAAAAATCCCTGCAACTGCGGCGCGTGCAAATCCACAACCAGCGCGCGATCCGCCCCCGCGGTGGTCAGCAGGTCGGCCACCAGCTTCGACGAAATCGGCACGCGCGGCTTGTCTTTGCGATCCTGGCGCGCGTAGCCGTAGTACGGAATCACAGCCGTGATGCGCCGCGCCGAAGCCCGCTTCAGCGCGTCCATCATCAACAACAGTTCCATCAGATGCATGTCCACCGGCTGGCACGTGGGCTGCATCACGAACACGTCGGCCCCGCGCACGTTCTCCTGGATCTGCACATACGCTTCGCCGTCGTTGAAACGCGTGACCAGAGCCTGGCCGCGCGTCAGGCCGAGAAACAGGCAAACCTCATCGCAGAGCGCCTCGTTGGCAGTTCCGCAGAAGACCTTAAATCTGTCGTCGACCCGGGCGCGTTGTGGCTTGCGTTCCGTTTTTTCGTCCGTGGTCGGCTTCTTTTCCGCGGTCAGTTTTTCCGCGGTCGTCGTCGCAACTGTGCCCATAGTTTAAGTTCTCAGTGTTCAGTTGCCAGTTACCAGTTCTCAATTCCAGTTCTCAGTTTGGAGATCCAGTGTTTCTACTGGCAACTGACAACTGGCGGCTGGCAACTGCTTTTCTTGGCTGGGCCGCTAGGATTCGAACCTAGACAAAGTGCTCCAAAGGCACTTGACCTACCATTAGTCGACGGCCCAGTGAAACGATCTGACTGGCTGATTGCACTTCAATTGTCGTCGAACCACTGCCGTTTAACAACTGAATCCTGCGATGGAGCGACGGGCGTCCTCGCCCGTCCTCTTTGACATCAGCAGCAACAATCGAGTCAATCCAGAATTCCTCTCCAATACTTCTGGCGCGTCAACGTCCGCGTCTCGACCGCCTTCAGCCCCTGCTTCCGCAGACGGCTTGCCGCTTTCGCGGCTTCGGCTGGCGACCGGAACAGCCCGTACAGGGTTGACCCTGACCCGGAGAGCGAAGCGTATCGCGACCCCGCGCGCTCCAGCTCACCTTTTATGTCTCGCAATTCGGGATATTTAGGAAAGACGACTCGCTCGAAGTCGTTTTCAATCCCGGTACGGACAAGGTCGGAAAGCAAGTTCCCGGCCCGGCTCCCGCCTTTTGCGGAAGCACCGGTGTTGGGCAAACCACTAAGCCACGCCGAAAGCGCGCAGCCAACCTCCAACAGTCTATCGGACGCTCCCAGCCCCGTCAATTGCTCACTGCTTGTGTGGGGACTGCTAGTGTGGGGACGGGCGCCCCCGCCCGTCCAAGCTCGCGTAGGGACGGCCGCCCCCGGCCGTCCAGCCGAGCGCAGTTCGGCCTCACTGTTCGCGTGGGGACGGGTGTTCGTGTGGGGACGGGCGCCCCCGCCCGTCCATGCTCGCGTGGGGACGGCCGCCCCCGGCCGTCCAGCCGAGCGCAGCTCGGCACCTTTCTCCCGCTGGACGAGCCCATCCCAATCGGCAAATGCC
>JGI26339J46600_10000267_pt1 | contig 18075 bp, 20 predicted proteins | sample BogFormECP12_OM1_FD_46600 | JGI IMG/M metagenome (IMG submission 46600) | reverse complement strand
TCTTGGCGAACTCGTATGCAGCGCGGCCAAAAAACAGGGAACTCCAATTCAGGATGGCGATGTGCTGGTAGTCACACATGTCGTTGTCTCCCGTGCAGAAGGAAACACCGTTAATCTCGATNAAGTTCAACCTTCAGAGTTTGCCAAGAAAGTCGCTGAACAGTACGGGAAAGATCCTGCCCTCGTCGAGGTCGTGTTGAGGGANTCAAAGAAAATTGTACGNATGGACAACGGCAATCTCATCACGGAAACAAAACACGGCTTCGTTTGCGCGAATGCAGGGGTTGACAGATCCAACATACAGGGAAAAAGAAACGCGGCGCTCCTCCCTCAAGATCCCGACCGTTCGGCTGAAACAATCAGNCAAGAAATCAGGAAACTAACAGGAAATAACGTTGCAGTAATAGTTTCAGACACTCACGGANGACCTTTAAGGTTAGGCGAAATAAACGTGGCAATCGGCGTGGCTGGTATGAAGCCCATCCGAGACAGGAGGGGCGAAAAAGACCTGTTCGGATATGTCCTCCGAATTAAACAGACAGCAATCGCCGACGAACTGGCTTCAGCGGCGGAATTAGTGATAGGACAAGCTGATGAAGGCATCCCGATAGCCATAATCCGAGGGTACAACTACCCAAAAGCCGAAAATACAAAAGCAACGGAGTTAATCAGACCAAAAGAAAAAGACCTCTTTCTATGAAGAGCACCTGTTTTCTTCTCAGGCCGAGATGCCCATGGATGGGATGGCCGAATAATGCGCATCAGTCAAAAGGCTTAACAACGTCTTNTCCAGTTAAGACCAACAAAGTAGNATCGGGTGAAGGAAGAATGGANGTAAAGACGCCNCAAGAGTTTTTCGAAGAAGTACTCCCTGCCAAATTCAAAGCAGACAAAGCAAAGAACTTCACAGCAACAGCACAAGTTGACATCACAGGTCCTGAAGGCGGCCAATGGGCCATAACAATAAAGGACCAGAAACTTCAGACTGCAAAAGGAGTCGTCCCTAAACCTGACATAACACTCAAGATGAAAGACGCAGACTTCGTTGCCCTGGTTAACAGCCAACTAAACGCTGTACAAGCCTTCATGACAGGAAAACTCGAATTCCAAGGAAGCATGGCAAAAGGTTTGAAGCTACTCGACATGGGCTTCATCTGAATACCGAAAAGAAAAAGAAGCAGATGCGTCGAGAAACGACGCTGTTGATGTGAAAACTGCGCCGAACTTGCATGCAAGGTTTCTCACTCCTTGCTAACGTATTAATGCTCACACTTGCTCTTCAGAGCCTTTTTTTTCTCTTGCTGTTTGTCTTTGCATTTCCTCAGGTTAAACCATAGATTGGAAAAAAGCTTAAATCACTCAATTGACTTTCCCATGGAAGCTTTGGTGAATTCAGTTGTTGACGATTCGACCGTTCCGAAAGGGAGATGACGAGGAAACATATGTTCAGATATTCAATAGAGCGTTCCTTGATTACGATGACATAAGAAGTTTGACTGTTCAAGATGTTAAAACGCTTGAAGATGCTCCGAGCTACAATCTTGATGGGGTCTTTATCGCTGAATGGAATGGGCAATCGGTGGGAATGGTGCAGGCGCTTGTCGACAAGTTCAGGAAAGAGAAAAAAGGCTTCATCCAGACACTCGCCGTTCTGCCAGAATTCAGACGAAGAGGTATAGCCAAGAAGCTCCTCATCGAAGCCGTTTCAGACCTGAAACACCGTGGAATGGTAGTAGCAGGCGCGTGGGCGCAGACTGATAGACCAATCTGTACGCACTTGTATGAGAGCTTTGGCTTCAAGCTTGTTCGAACGACAAGTCTGATGAAGGCAAGCTTGCTTGAGACTCAAGAAACGGAAACAAACGAAACAATTACAATGAAAGAGGCACAAACTACTAGCAAAGAAGACACAGCATTGATTAACAAGCTTGACAACGAAGCATTCAGAGAGCACTTCAACCACAGGCCAGTAACAGTTGAAGAAACCGAGTACATACTTCTCAAGATGCCATGGTACGGACGTCAAAAAGCATGGTTCGCCATTCTAAAGAATCAGCCAGTAGGCTATATCGTGGCAGGCATTGACAGGGGATTGAACAAAGAGAAACACGTCAAGTATGGCTGGATCAACGACATAGGCGTTCTGAAACCTTTCAGGAGACAAAAAATTGGAGCAACACTCATGGAAACCGCAATGCAGGACTTGAGGTCTCGAAAAATGATCAACGCCTTACTATATGTCGACGATCAAAACGTCACCGGAGCCGTGAAACTCTACGAAACCGTAGGTTTCAAACTCTACCACACAAGTGCTGTTTACGAACTGCAACTTGTCTAGAAAAGACGTCTCCAATAAAACCTTCCGGAAAATCTCGTCTTGCTTCTACCTGCTAAGACTACTTCGGCTTTGCTCTATTGTAGACTTCAATCACATAATTGTCCGGGTCGCAGAACGAAACAGCATAATATCCCGGCTCAAACTGCGGGTGCTCTTCACATGGGAACAAAGCATCGAACCCTTTACTCTTCATTTTCTTGGCCACAGCGTCGACGGCATCCTTGCTCTGAACAAGAACGGCAAAGTGATCAGCAACCACGAACTCTTCTCCAGTGGGAGCTTTACGTTTTACCCTTGAATCATGCATTTCTCCCACCCACACGGAAAAGCTACCATTAGAAAACCCAAGGCCATCTTCCGAATCCATTATCAGCTTTAGACCAAGAGCATCCAAGAGAGCCTCATAGAATCCCTTCGAACGTTTCAAACTAGAAACTTCAATTCCAACGTGCCCAACTGTCGCTTCAACTTTTCCTGAAACTATAACGAACGCCCACCGTAAACTATTGAAACAGATTACAACCTAAAAAGCCTTCACATGGACAGCCGATCCCGAACTGAAAAATCTGATCAATAAGCCCGAACTCAACATCCATTGTTCCCTATACATACGGAATTGAGCCGTGATTTTTCAGAATTACACATTAAAGAATAAAGGTTTACCTAGCTAAATGGCTTGAGGTGGAAGCTTACTCCCGCTTTTCAAATCTAGCGGCCGGGACAGCGTGGATTCAACAACCAGGAACCATCACAGACCGCCGTGTTCAAGCCCTCTAACCCTTCCCGGCAAGTTCCAAACCTTAACCCATATTTCGCAGCCAGAACCTTAACTTTATTCAACAGCTGCAACCTTGCGGCTTTAGGCATGTAACGGTACCCCATCTTCCATTCGCCAAGCTCAAAATACAAAGGTCTGAGCTTTTCCGCAACAGATGGAAACACTCGGCTGAACCTCTTCCACGCATCTGGTCTAACCTTGAACGTTGAACAAGTGATGTGCTTGACACCTAAAGAAGCCAACGTCTTCACAAGAGTCTCAGGTTCATCATTAACATACGGAATCAACGGGTCTATTCTGACACAGACGGGCACCTCATTCTCCAGAAGGGCGGCAGCGGCCTTCAAACGCTCGCTAGACGGGGAGGCACTGGGTTCCAGCAGCTTTGCTAGCGAGTCGCTGTCAGTCGTAATCGTTAAGCTCACTGCCGAGGGGATTTTCTTTAACAGGTCAATGTCCCTTGTCACCAACGGGGATTTCGTTATGACTTGAAGCCTGCACCTGCTGTCAGAGAGAATCTTCAGACAATGCCGCGTCAGCTTCAACTCAGCCTCCAACGTTGGATATGGGTCAGAGGAGTTTGAAACTGAAAGTAACTCTCCGCTCAACCTGTCTGCCTCCTTTCTCAGCCTCATGACCAAATCCTTCTTCGGTCTGCAATCATGAAACCTAGAGATATAGCTTGAAGCGTAACAATAAACACAGCCATGATCGCAACCGGTGTAGGGATTAAAAGTTAATTTCTTCGGGCATGTACACAGGTTTGAACGCCAAGGATCAAACTGTGAAATCAAACTCACGAGGCTTCACTGATCCAGCAATGGTTCTAGACGCATTCAAAAATATTCCTGAATGGCTAGAAAGGCCGTTGGTTGCCACGCATAGAGCTGTGGAAATCCTGCACATACGAGTTTCGCCGAGTATTTCGTCCAGACACTGCTTATAGTTCGACACCTTAGGCGGTTGGAGACCGCGGGCTGAGCTGGTCGGTCGAAACCTTCCAGCGTACACCCCGGTTCCATCAAACCCATCTTTTATGGGAGCCTTCGTCCCCGTGAGGGGAATGGCTGCCTATTTTCAGGAGAGACTTCGGGCTTAGATGCTTTCAGCCCTTATTCTCAGCGGCGTGGCTGCCCGGCGTTTGCCCTGTCGGACAACCGGTTGACTAGTGGCCACAGCGTCCCGTTCCTCTCGTACTGGGGACCCTTTCCCCTCAGGCAGCCTGCACTCCCAGCAGATAAAGTCCGACCTGTCTCACGACGGTCTAAACCCAGCTCACGTTCCCTTTTAATAGGCGAGCAGCCTCACCCTTGGCCCCTTATGCAGGGCCAGGATAGGAAGAGCCGACATCGAGGTACCAAGCCGCGGGGTCGATAGGGACTCTCGCCCGCGACGAGCCTGTTATCCCTAGGGTAATTTTTCTGACACATCCAGCCCCCACCAAGGGGGACATGGATGATCGCTAAGCCCGGCTTTCGCCTCTGNATCCCTTACTTTGGAGGATNCAGTCAGGCCGGCTTTTGCCTTTGCACTCTACGGCGGGTTTCTGTCCCGCCTGAGCCGACCTTAGGGCGCCCTTGATATCTTTTCAAGGGCGTGCCGCCCCAGCCGAACTGCCCACCTACCGTTGTTTCAGCGCCGAAGCGCCGGTTAGAAACACGGTCGCAGAAGGACGGTGTTCCATTGTTGCCTCCCCCAGTTCCCNGAGAAACCGGGATATAACGGCTCCCGACTACGCTCTGCATCCGCAAACGTATTCCAGCGGCAGGCTGCAGTAAAACTCCACAGGGACTTCTTTTCCCGCTGGGAGTTCGTGGACTGTTCGTCCACGTTATGTGGTTTCACCGGGTACTACGTGGGGACAGCGGGGCCCTCGTTGATCCATTCATGCACGTCGGAACTTACCCGACAAGGCATTTGGCTACCTTGAGAGAGTCAGAGTTACTCCCGGCGTTTGCAGGCCCTTAGCCCGGTTGGACCCGGATTTCAGGTACCTGTACTGGCCAGGATTCAGAAACCGTTCACACGCTTTCGCGCTTGCGGTTTCCTGTGTTTTTATTAAACAGTCGGGACCCCCATGTCACTGCGACCTGCTACTCCAGCCAAAGGCAAAAGCAGCAGGCACCCCTTATACCAAAGGTACGGGGCTAGATTGCCGAGTTCCCTCACAATAGTGTATACCCGACACGCCTTAGGTTCCTCGCCTAGAGACACCTGTGTCGGTTCTAGGTACGGACACGAAGAATCCATCTCAACACCCTTTTCACTGGCTCCAAAAATCGGCTGAACCCCCCTAAAACGGGCGGCTATTCCTGACTTCACCTGGTTCTCGCCATTACGGCACTTCCCAGGCTTATACAGTTAAACAAGGCGACAGCCTTGCTCAGCATATCTCGAAGCGTCAGATGTTAAGCTTGCGTNNCCGCGTGTATCCTCGTGGTTCCGGGATTTTAACCGGATTCCCTTTCGACATGCTCGGTTAAGACATGCCTTAGGACCGACTTACCCCCGGCTGACGATCGTTGCCGGGGAACCCTGGCCCCTTCGGCGGAGGGGATTCTCACCCCTCTTTGCTGTTACTACCGCCAGGATCTGCAATCCTGAACCGGTCCACTGGACCTCAAGGCCCAGCTTCTGTCCAGTCAGGACGCCCTCCTACCAGTGCAGCGCTAAGACTGCACTCTGAGGTATCGGTGGCTGGCTTAGCCCCGTCCATTTTCGGGGCCGTCAGCCTCGGCGGGTGAGCTGTTACGCTTTCTTTGAAGGGTGGCTGCTTCTAAGCCTACCTCCCCGCTGTCTGAGGCTGACGACGCCCTTTAGTTTGACATTTGGCCAGCACTTGGGGACCTTAACCTCAGTCTGGGTTGTCCCCCTCTCGGTCGTGGAGCTTACCCCCACTAACCCGTTTCCCAGAGTCTACGACGCTGAAAGATTCGGAGTTTGAAAAAGAAATGGAGCCTTTCGGCTCCTTACTTCCTAATCAGTGCTCTACCCCTTCAGCCGTCTCGTCCAGGACTGGGCTGCGACCCACTTTGGAGGGAACTAGATATCACCGGGCTAGATTGGTCTTTAGCCCCTAGCCCCAGGTCTGAAGAACGAATTGCACGTCAGCACCCTTGCGAGCCTCCACTAGGCTTTCGCCTAGCTTCGCCCTGCCCAGGGCTAGATCGCCCGGTTTCTAGTCTCAAAGCCGTGACTCCGGGCCCTTTCAGACTCCGCACCTCGCCGCTAAAAGCGGTTGCGTGCATGTCGGTTTCCCTTTGCCTCCGGGTTTTTCGCCCTTAGGCTTGCCACGGCCATGAACTCCCTGGCCCGTGTTTATAGACGGAACGTGCGACCCTGGTCCCCTCTCCTCGTACCGCCACCTCACGATGGCCTCCTTCGGAGAGGATCTACCCTTCCGGGCTGCACACGTCTCTAACCGTCTGGTTTCAGGCACTTTGCACCCCCCTTCCGGGGTACTTTTCATCTTTCCGTCACCGTACTAGTGCGCTATCGGTCTTGAGTTGTATTTAGTCTTAGGAGTTGGTGACTTCCGACTTCCCGCACCCAACCCAGGGTACGGTACTCTGGGACTCCAGCTCAACTTCTTTCGGCTTACACTTACGGGGCTTTCACCCTCTCTGGCAGGCCCTTCCAGGCCACTTCAGTCTCGCCGGTTAAGAAGGCAGCCGGGCCCTTAACCCCACATTTCCCGCAGGTTTCCCTGAAGGATTCAGTTTGGACTTTTCCCTTTTCGCTCGCTGCTAATAAGGGAATCCCGTTTGGTTTCTTTTCCTCCCCCTACTAAGATGCTTCAATTCGGGGGGTTCCCTCTCCCATAAGGGAGTATCACGGTTCCGAAGAACAATGATGGGAAGTCCCATTGAGGAATCCCTGGTTCTAAGGCTGCATGCGCTTACCCAGGGCTCTTTCGCGGCTTGCCGCGCCCTTCATCAGCACTCAAGCCAAGCCATCCTCCAGACGGCGTAATATATCGGACCTAACGGCAGTATCTGTATGGCGTCTCGGTGAAACTCATATGTGCAGGTTTCACAGTCTATGCATGGCGTCATCGTGAGTGGTTGTCGTCTCACTGGCCCTTGGCTCAACACTTTTCAGTGTAGAGCTGCATCTGTTCGATGGCTTCAAGTAACTAGCCAAATTATTCCAGAAGCAGTTATCGAACATATAAGGGTTACGTCGTATGTTGCGGAGGATTGGCGCTTTGCTTTAGGATGCCAACGTTTTCACTTTCGACGGTGCGGTGGCATCGGCTCATGCCCCGGTAGCTCAGTCGGTAGAGCAACGGCCTGTAATTCTTCCATCAATTGGGTTGGGTACAGACCGCGCGAGAGAGTGGCACTAGTAGAAGTATGTAATTGTTACTGTTTCACTAGCTCCACCTATGTATCCTGGGTTGTCGTTGCCCACGAAGATCGTTATGTTTGAGGGCAGAACTGGAAAGACTACCGTTCCACCCACATTTACACCTGTTTCATTGGGAGCAAAAGCTACTCCATAGGCAGAGTAAGTTACGGCAACGTAGGTACTAGGAGTGCTAGTAACGTTTGAACTTTGAACTTCGATTGAAACATATCCTGCATGGTTTGCTGACTCTGTCCAGTTATTGTATTGACCTGCTGGTTGGGTTATTGTTTGGTTATTGATCCAGACTGTTGATTTTTCAAGGTTAAGAGTACTGTTAAGGTCGTTAACTTGGTTTGTTAGATTTGTGTTCTGGGTGCTTATTGTGTTGTAATCTTCATCTGTATGGTGATGGTCAGCAACATAGTTGTTGTATTGATTTGTTTCAATAGTGTTTTGAATTAGTTCATTTTGGTAGGCAGTAACGTTGCCAGAGAGCCAAATCTTCAATTGCGTTATCTGAGCATTCAGTGAAGAGATTTGGGCTTCATAATTTGTGATGTTTTCAGCTTGTAGCAATGTTACATTTCCATTCAACCACATTTGTGTTTGACTAAGCAATGTCTCGTTTTCATTCAGCCATGTTTGAAGCTGGTTTTCTTCATTCGTTAAGTTAGTGATATTAGCATTCAAGGAAAGAATTGTGTTATTCCGGGCTGCAATTGTCGCATTCAATTGCTTGATCGTGTTATTCAAGGAGTTTATCTGGTTATCTTTATCATTAAATTTCAGGGTATAGTACGCTACAGCCCCGCCTAGACTAGCAATCAGCAGAATGCAAATTATTGCGAGCGCGACAACAACACTTCTCTTAAGTATTTTCTTTGATTTAGTTTCGCTTGGTTTTGTTTCATTGACTTTTTGTTCGCTCATAAGCGCGCTATCAGCTTGAAGCTTTGCAAGGTCAATCTGTAATTCTCTTTCTATGTCAGTTTCAATTCCTTTGTTTGGGTCTAAGTTCTTAGAAATCTTTTCCAGCAGTTCTTCAGTCTTAGAAATCTTTTCCAGCAGTTCTTCAGTCTTAGTCTTTTTCTCGGTCATGTTTAGGCTATTTCCTAGCTATGCAGATTTAAGATTTCTGTGCATTCATGTCTTAGGTTGGAGAGTGGTTCTAGCAGCAGTTCGTTCTTCCCGAAATGCGCAATTTACTGTTGCACCTTAGTGAGGAATATTCGTGAGTTGAGGGTTACTTAGCATATGTCAATTTAAGACCCAAAGTCTGAGTATCACAAGCGATCCTTGGAACATATCAAAGGGCACCGCATGCATTCGAAGAACATAATAACATTGACCCGAATTGACCAAAAGGGTACTGACCTAAGAACCCTTAAATCAAGCTTCAATAATCAAAATAGGAAGGAAAATAGTGATGCCTCGATAGCTCAGTCGGTAGAGCAACAGCCTTGTAATGGATCCAATGGGTTCAATTTTAGGATTGATTGGATACAGTACCAAGTTTTCTTGTCAAGGAAATATAGAAAGCAATATGCTAGAATGCAGTTTAATAATGCTAGAAGGTTTCTGGATTGTTTGGATAATCCTTCAAGGCTTCTTACTCTTTCACCGTCAACCAAGGCTAATGCGATGAAGTCTCTGATTTGTTTGTCAAAGTTTGTTGGTATTTATTTGCAGTTTAAGGAGAGACTTAGACAGTATGATATTAGATGGGTGAGGCCTGATTCTTTTGAGAGTTTCATTAGGATAATGAACAACAACCACAGTGATCTTCTGCAATGGTACAAGAAAGTTTGCAGTATGCTTAGCAATGATGGAAAACTCTACTTGAGATTTATGGTGCTGTCTGGATTAAGAATGAAGGAAGGAATGGAATCATTCAATCTAATCATTGAACTATACAAGCAGAACAGACTAAACGAATATTTCAATGAAGAGCTTTCAATGCTTGAACATTTCAGACACAAACAGTTCCTCAGAAACACAAAAAACACTTACATAACAATCATAGCAAAAGACCTAGTAATGCAAATAGCCAACAGTAAGCCAGCCTCATATTATTCCATACACTGCTTCCTTATGCGAAGAAAAATCAACCTCAGAATAAAAGAACTCAGATCATATTACGCCTCATTCATGGTTAGACACAACATAATCAGTGAAGAAGTAGACCTACTGCAAGGCAGAATACCCAAATCAGTCTTTGCCAGACACTATCTGAAAGAGAACCCCAAAGAACTCAAAGACAGAGTACTAACAGCACTAACACAACTAGAACAAACACTAAACTAAACAACGAAAGAAAACGAAATACATCTCCCCTTTTTCTGTGATAGATGAGCTCATACATAAAGTAGAACGAACATTCGATGAAAAACTTCTAGGGAGTCTTTGAAATCGTCATGGGACTTCAGATTTTTGGTTGGAGCTTTTGTTCTCTTTTCTTCATTTCATTGTAAAGGTACTCGAACCACTCATAGTCCCGTGGATCCTTGGTTTTCTTTCTGAATCCTTCTACTATTGGCTTCACTTTCTCCCATGTCCTTATGACTGGAAATTGGGTAGCTATGTCATATTCTATTAATTCATTATGGAGAAGATATCCTACCGATTCAAAGAGATCGCAAACTATATTGAATGGCACGAAAACTTGGCATTTTCCTGAAAGCATGTCACCATACTTTTCTGTGAAGTCATTGTAGTCTTGGAATTCCAGACTAAGCACTTTGCTAAATGCTTCCAAGCACTCTGGACTATTGAAGTTTGCCTGAATCCTCCAATAGGAGTCTGTCTGTCTTGCTTTGGTCTGATGTCGAATTTGAAAACTATAGTAAATTATTCCCACCACTACACTTGCAGAAGCAATAGCTACAGAAAGAGTCTGTACATCAACCATTTTTGAAACCTAGAAGATGAGATTAGTTGAATTAGTATTAAAGACTGAATCATGGAGAGAACATCAGATAGAAAAGGAGCTCAACTATGACTCTATACGTTAATAACAGACAGAACTTCAATGGAAAACTTCTAGGGACTCCCTGAAATCTCCATCCATACAAGGAAAAGTAAACTTTGAGAACTCACGACTTCTCCTATTAACCACCTGAGTGATGCAACAGCTTGAGTCTTTCTAGAAAGACATCCAACGCTATAACTTAGTTTCTAGACTTCTTTGGTCACATTCTCAATATGCCTAATAAGTTCTTGAAGAAGACTTTTTTTTATGTCTCGACCTAGAACCCATTGACTCCCCGTGAAATCAACAAAGGCACATTCACATCTTGTTTTATGGCTTGCTTCAGTATTCTGCTGGAAAACTCCTCGTTCCCACACTCCTTCTCCAAAACACCCCTCATCAAATATTGTCCTATATTTAGAGTCAAGAACCGTCCAAGCCTTCTCTGATTTCTTGTTGTGCTTGGTAAAGACATCCTCGTTAACTGCAACAGGGTCACCAATACCAGTTTTTAGTGCTTCTTCTAACATCACAACTTTCCCTAATTCTTCGATGGCAAACTCGACAAAAACGTAAGCATGATTTAATCTTCCTTGGGCAAGAATAGTACACGCATCATTGAGGAAGTCAGATACATTTTGTTTACAGAGGTCAATCCCCTTCTGCATCAATTTTCTTGGAATAAGTCTGTCTTCTTGCTTCTTAGCTATTGCCATTATGACTCCAACTCTCTGAAGCTTAACTGTCTTGCTGAATTGCTCAAAGGATTTTCTCTTCTGTTGCTATGCGATTTAAGATTTCTTCGATTTAAAGATGAGAGCTACTGATAATGAGGAGAGGAGTAAGCCTGTTCCAAAAAATAGCCAATCGTTAAAGTCAACTCCATAATGCTTCACGGTTGTAACTACATTCAAAGTTTGGTTTACTACCTCAGGCGATGCAATGAAGACTTCGAATTTGAAGCCTTGTTCAATTGGCTGCGGATGTACATTAAGATAATCCAAATAGAAAAAATAATGGTAGCCAGTCTCGTTCCCCAAAATGAGGTTGGTACTGTTAGAATAATCCAATACCTCTTTGTTCGTAGTTCCGTAACCTTGAAACAAGATAATGTATATGTTGAGAAAGGATTCGTTCCCCATGTCTCCAAGAAGGTTTTGTCCATGAACTTCCACACTAAGCGTATCACCTTCTTTCATAGAAAACGACATAGCTTCCACTTCCTGTATGTATCCAACAAAAGACCATATCTCATTAAGTTTTGAAGTGGAAATGTTAACATTGGCAGAATACTTGGTCGTATGAATTGAGTCTGCACTGACCAAACCAAAGAAAAAGAAACCAACAATTAGAAGAACTAAACCAACAATCAAGAAACCCTTCCCAAGTTTTGACCGTGAAGGAATTTGCTGAGTCATTCTTCAACACTCTACCATCGAAATAAGTAAGGAATCACTTAATAATCCACGCAATAGAACAGCTTATACTAAAAACAGAACAGATTAGTTTGTCTTCTGTGCTGTGCAAATTAAGGATTTCTGTCTTCGAGGTTTTGAAAGTAAAGTCATAGCTGAAACGGAGCTACTTCTTGCTCAGGTAACCGTTTAATGCTTTGAATCCTTTCTGCATCGTATCTGACTGTGTTTTTCCAATGTCCACAAATGGAGAGAAAAGAGAAAATAATAGTCTATTAGTTCTGACGTTAAATCGAACTTGCACCTTCGTCTTTCCATCTGTTGGCTCAAATGTCAATTTCCCAGTTCCTACAAAGTCACCTGTATACTCCGCTTCTATCGACTTGGCTTCCACAATCTTTGTCATCTTGGCAGAAAACTTGGAGGTTATTCCTCTGTTATGAACAGTTATGTCAATGATTGCACCCTCACGGTCTATTGGCACACCCCCTCTTAGTTTCGATTCAAGATAAGGCATCCACCAATGTGTGACCCCTACATACTCGTTCAAAAAAGCCTTGTAAACTGACGTAGGCGGGCTATCTATGACGGCTTCATCAATAGCATCAATTTTTGGCATAATGCCCAATTGTTCCTTTCTACCTAAAGCGTTTTTCTGTTCTGCACTTTCGACATAATGTTGATAGCTAGTAAGACAATGGCCTTGGTGAGTAAAACCTTAAACTTATAGGCCACTTAGGGCACATCAAGCCTCAAGAAAGGAACTGTGAGAAGAGTGAGTAAGGAAGTTAAGATTAAAGTTCTCTGTCCTAGATGTGAAGGAACAAGAGAAGTAATTATGAAAAGATACCCTCAAAGTCTAGGTACTGCTAAAGTTCGTTGTCCTGAATGCAAAGGAAATGGATGGATAGAAGCAGTATTTATAGCAGATACTGGTGGAGGAGTGAGTGGTTTCGTTAGACAATGACTAGCTGTTTCACTCTTTAGTTCTTTAGTTTGTCTTCTGTTTTCGTGCAGATTTAAGATTTCTGTGTTTTGGAGAACCCTAGTAAGCCTATTATCCGACTTCAGTCTATGGTCATATGAGGAAAGGGAAATGACTCAACAGACACCACCTGTGCCACCACCTTCAGAAGGCAAAAAGTCAAATCCTTGGAAGATTGCAACAGTTGTTTTACTTCTGGGTATAATCGGAATGGGAATAGTTATTGGATTATTGTGGACTGGGCAAATAAAACAAACTCAACAATTTGATTATACACGGGTAAAAGTCCTGAGTGATGGTGAGCAACTGGTAAACATGAGTGGAGAGAATATTGTCTTCACGTATAATTGGATGGGTGAAAGTGCTTGGAATGGTACAGCAAGCATTCAAAACCCAATTGAAGTACAAGTTTATGGAAGTAACATTGACCGAATCTTGCCACCAATTCAAGGGGAAACATATGACGTTGCTGGTTTTGAGATAGTTGTATCTGAGGTCCATGTCGACTATGTGGTTCTTTTGGTAAAACCACTTTAACATAAACGAAATGTGAGGAATAACTTCTGAGGTTGAAACTTGGCTGATTTCAATTTGCCTTTCATTGTCTCTACTTCCATTGCTATTGTCGTGGTCATTCTAACCTATGTCGATATGAGAAGACGGCTTAAACAAGAACAGGAATTTTCTAAGTCAATGGCTGAATTGATTAATACTCTGAGAGAAGAATTGCAGTTATTCAGAAAACAGTCTTCGGTAAATCTGGACTTGGAACTGTTGAAAATTCTAACAGAGAGAGAAGAATTACAATGGAAACGAATCATGGAACTTGGTAAGGCAACGGGTTATTTTAAACATAGTAATGAAAAATAAAACAGCCTTCTAGTTTGTCCTCTGTTGCTGTGCAGATTAAAGATTTCTGTGATATAGTACTGGGTGTATTAAGGGACATGAAACGAACAATTGAAACTTCCCATTCATATTCATCACTTCTCTAGATAAAATTCAATGTAGCCACAGTTGCCACAGATATATGCTGCTGCTATCAAAGTGCTATAAAACCCCCAACTTGCGTCCATAAGCTTAACCCTCTTTTGCTGTTTGAAGTCTGTCGAACCACATTTAGGACACTTCCTGACTTCACTCATGTTTGAACACCCTCATTCTTCATCAATTCAAGAAAACAAGCTTTATGGTAAATCGTTCCAAAGTCTTCAGGTGACACTTGACCATCACCATGAAAATTCAAACGTACATCTTTCCATTTCTGCCAAGCACTTGGAAACTTACCAACCAGAATGAAATCATCATCCTTCTTGATTTCACTGTGACAATACTCACAATCAGTCATGGCCTGTCCCTTTCCTTTCACTCATTCCTAATCCCTAGTTTGTATTCCGTTGATGAGCAGATAAAAGATTTCCATGAGCATATGGATGTATGAGCTCATCTATGATATCCAAAAAACATGAAAGGCTTCTCTGAAATCTCCATCATATACATGTGTTCTGTTTCTGGAACAAAGTTGTTATGAAACGTGGAATTCTTAAGAATCCTAGATAGTATATCTCTATGGGTGTGGTTTGGTCTTGACCATTCCAAGGAAGCCATTTGCTTCTTTGAAGGCACTTCTCACAATTCTTGGATGTCTAGTGTTTCTGTTTTCAATCATTCTTCCCTTCTATTATGCAAGCATACCTAATTTGGATGGTGCTGAATACGTGTATTACTGGTCTTTCAAAGCTGATTATAGAGGTGGTTTTTTTACTCTTACCGTATGGGTCATTGTCAATCATTTTTGGTTCTTCAACTATTGGTTCAGCGATATTTTCAGCATACGGCAGGTATCCTTGATAGCTTTGGCAATGTTCACTATTCAAGCATTGGTTCTGGCATTCGGCATAGCTTCCATTCAGTTCAAAAGAAGAATTATGTTAGCTGCTCCAGTCTGCTTGAGTATTGTTGTTCTAGCACTGATGCTATACATTGGCGAGATATTATCCTATGGAATCTATCAGCTAGGCTACTATCTAGTGTTTCCCTCATTGGCTCTATTCCTCTCTGCATTCATACTAAATGAAGTGACAAAGAAACAACAAACCAAAGATTCAATATCCCTCTGAATATTCGAGGCAAACCTAGTAGCTCTGAAATCTCCATTCATTCAAAGAATAATCGACTTTGAGAACTCTGACTATTTCTCACATTTCTCTTTCAGCTTGAACAGAGCCTTCTGTATAGCATGGCCTAAAATGAAAAACTGATTGGGTTCTTGAAGAATCTCGTTATTCCAATAGTTCTAGTAGGTGAATGATACGGTAACGTTTACTACCAATGTTATTGTGGGGTCGTTGTTTCCAATCGTGAGGTACACGTTAAGGTCTGTATAAAACTGCCCAAATGATTCGACTGGAAATGCATAGTTGAAATAGCTATTTAATTGGTGGTATACGTATGGGTTTGGAGAAACTTCATAAACGTCAGTAAATGGTTCATTGTAAAGCACAGCCCAAGAAAGGTTAATCCAATAGTTTTGACTAGGTGGCTGAACAGAACCTACAACTTCAACGTTTCCCCCGAGCGGTGCATAAAAGCCCTCAGTAACATTCTGGTTAGGACTTATTGTCAGAGTCTTATTGTTGAGCCAAACCTCAGTCTTTTGAAAGTTGACAATTCTATTTAGCTCATTTACCTGACTTTGCAGATTTGTGATTTGAATGTAGCTGATGACTAATGCTCCAGCAAAACAAGCCATCAAAACAATACAGATTATTCCAAGTGCAACAGCAACATTTCTACTAACCATTTTCTTTGGTTTTGCTTCATTGACTTTAGCTTCACTCATTTTTTCATGCCTTCATCATTCTCAGTTCTTGGTTGTGTCAAATATCTGTCTAGCACGCCAGATTCATACATTAAATAGAATCCCAAAAGAACAAACAACAGGCTCAGTATGTATAATACTGAAAGTATTTCCCAATTATCATCATAAAAGAGTGCTTCGGAATAATACGTTTGTTGATAATAAAACGTGTCAATCGCAGCTAATGCACCAAAAACCAAAGTAACCAATCCAACCAGTGCTTTGAAAGTTTTCTTTTTCATTTCCCTGTTCTCCCAGTCTATCTCTAGATGTCTGTTTGCTTCAACAACTCTTATGATTTGTGCTAACACAGATGTGCGTATTTCGAAAACGACTTGAAGAAAAACTTCTATGGACTCCCTGAAATCTCCATCCATACAAGGGAAAGTAAACTCTGAAAACTCTAGCTACTTCTCATATTCCTCTTTCAGCTTGACTAGAGCCTTTGTACTGCATGGCTCAGGTTTGTTTAGAAATTGAAAGGAAAGGGGTATGTTTTGGTAGTAGTATTTTGAGGTTACGGTGATAATATCATCACTCAAACCAGACCACCCTTCCCCTTTTTTTATAAACTACAACTGCCTAAAATCCCGTCACTGTAGTGAGTTCAAGCCAAACGTTGTTAGGACTTGTCACACCGAAGTAATCACTGGAGTTGTATTCGACTGTGAAGCCCTCATTTTCTACCATGTAGGGTCCGTAATCTCCTATCGTGGTGTTGCTTGTGCTGGTCTTGTCGTTAAATTGATAGTAGATTTCAACATTATTGGCAACATATATTTGAAATTGATTGTTGGGGGTGTTTGATGGGCTGTCATTGAATAATGTCGCGTTCACAATTAGCATGTATATCTGTGCTTCTACGTGTTGAACAGTCCAGTTGTAGTTTAGAACGACCATATGACCAGCTGTAGCTTTTGAGATAGCATTTTGTGATTGTTGGAGCGTCGTGATTTGGGCTTGTAGTTTGTTTGTCTGGTAGAATGAGTATGCGAAACAGGAGAAGATTGCCACTGAAACAATGATGATGCTAATTAATAATGCCTTTTCCATGTCTCTACTCTCCTCTTCAAGCTAATCTCCTTGATATATTTCTCCTCTAATTTGTCTTCTGTTGCTGTGCCGATTAAAGATTTCTGCCATTTTCATAGTAGTGCTTGGGTCTGTGGCAGAAGAAAAAAGTTTAAGAGTTTGCCTAACAAAGCACCTTAGATAAGGCATCAAATGGACGGTACAAGTGACCTAAAAGAGAAACTTGTAAAGCTTTATGGGATATGGGTTCTTTCAGATTTCATTCTCTTGGTGCTGTCACTTCTCTATGTCTGGGCGACAGGAAGTCTTACCGACCTTCTGTCAACGTTGCTAATCGATTGGGTTTTTTGGCTGATTCCTTTTCCCTTCGACCTCTTAGCAACTTGGCAGATTGACCCGCTTTCAATAATATTTCAGCTACTCATTTTCTTTGCAATACTAATCTTCTTATTTTGGAAGGACAGAGAGGACTAGCTTTTTTTGTCCATAATTCTCTGTAACGTTTTCGGTTGTGGTGGTAATGGGAATCTTAGATGCCGACTAAGGTTTCTACTATGAGTACGAGTATGAGTAAGACAAGTCCTATGGATATGCCGCCTTTCACTTTCATTGAAACTTTCTTGTGGTCGAGATAGTCGCCGAGTCCGTCATAGAGAACTTGGACGAGAAAGGCTATTACCACGCCGTAGAGGATATAGAAGACTTCTTGGTAATTCATCATAGGCTAGTGCTTGAAATATTCGACTATTAACGTGTTTAGTTTTCCAAAAATCCCCTATTTTGCTTCTCGATCTAACCAAGGTCATTTGCTTTCAGTTTCTAGCTGTTTTTGGATATTTTCTCTGAAAGGCTCTTCAACTGTTTGGCTAATTCTTGCACAATGTCATTCTTATTTATCTCTTCAAAAATCTGAGATTGAAGTTCCTCTTCCTTTTCCTCAACATTTACGAATCCTTCCCTCCACTCATCCAGCTCATGCATAAGCCCTTTCCGTTTCCCAGAACCTACGAGCTCAATGAAGCTTGTTATGACATTGATGGATTCAGCAATCTCACTGGGAAGCTGAATATCTAGATCTATCGACCTGTTCAAATTCCTTGTAGGAGCTCGTTCGAGTATACTCTTTTCAATGTAATTCCAGAATTCTTCGGGTCCAATGGCAGCAAGAACAGCATCGATCTCAATCCTCTTGTCTCTGACTTGTGACTGCATTTCTTCTGGGAGTGCCATCAAGTGCCTCTTTGGAGCTTCCCCATCCGTTTTGTCATATTTTTCTTCCAATTTTCTCCTTGAGAGTCCGAGTCTTTCAATCATCTTCAAGTCTATCCCAATCCGAGGAATCTGATCTC
>JGI26339J46600_10000266_pt1 | contig 18092 bp, 19 predicted proteins | sample BogFormECP12_OM1_FD_46600 | JGI IMG/M metagenome (IMG submission 46600) | reverse complement strand
ATATACCCGAGATCAGGCTATCAATACCCCGGTGGATGTGGTCGCTTCTGGCGATGGCCGGGGGGATAGCCGTCTCGGCGCTGTACTTTCTTGTGCCCGGTGGTTTACTGCCTATCTCAAACTCCATATTCCTGGCCTGGGGGGTCACGGCCGCGATCTCTACATATTGTTTAGGCGTTTACACGCCCTATAAAAAATTAAGGGATAACATAAAGGCCATGGAGGCCGAGTTCGCCGACTCGCTCTTCATTCTGGGAAGGCGCATATCGGAAGGGAAGTCCCCGGAGGATGGCTTCGCCTATGCCGCGGGCATGACGTCCGGCTCGGCCGTCGGAAAAGCATATGCCAGAGCAGCCTTTAACATCCGCTGCCTGCGGACGACGCTCAGCGATGCCGTGCTGGCGCCCGACTACGGGGCGTTCTCGGACGTTTACTCCGACCGTATCAAGGCGACCATCAGCATGCTGGTGGAAAGCTCGGGCAAGAGCGGCGAGGTGGCCGGCAACTCCGTGGTAAAACTGGCCGACCACCTGAAGGAGCTACAGGCCATCGAGGACGACATACGGCAGATGCTGAGTACAATGACCAGCATGCTCAAGACCACGTGCATGGTCTTTGCGCCGTTCATCGGCGGGATCACCTTAGCTTTATCCCAGTCGGTCTCGGACGTGGTGGCCAGGACGGTCGTGAACCTGCATGACATGCCCCCCGACGCCCGACAATATTTCCCCATGGTGCCCGACTTCTCCGCTCCGCTGGTTTCCACTGGCCAGTTCGTGCTCATCATTGGCCTGTACGTCATTATGCTCGTCATCATCCTGCTGCGGTTCGTGGACGGCATAGAGCACGGTGATGACCGGTATGAGTTCATGTACAACGTGGGCGTGGTGCTCCCCATCGCCATGGCTATCTTTACCGTGACCACGGCGCTTGCCGGAACTGCGTTCGGGGATATGATTTAGTTTCATGTAAATGAAAATTATTTATAGGATAAGCACATACTTATTTTCATATTATTGAAAGTGATGTATATGCGATCGGGAAAAAAGTTCAGGGACAGCGAGGACGGCGTAGAAGGACTGCCCGTCAGGCTGATCGTCGTGCTGGTGGTGGGAGTCATCGCGCTCTCGGCCATGGTGGCCGCGGTGAACAGTTTCAAGCCGCAGAGGACGCTGACGGCCGCCGTTACGGAAGTCAGCAGCAAGGCTGGCAACCTACTGCAGGTCAGCAATTCCGGCGAAGGCACGGTATCGAAGACCTGGACATGCTACGTGAACGTTACGGACGAGAAGGGCGAGCCGGTGAGCGGTGCGAGCGTCATAGTATATGGCCTGGGAGGGGCTGGCTCCGCTGTGACCAACACGAAGGGCGTAGCTTACCTCTCGAAGACAAATGACATTAAACTAAACCCCAACCAGGACACGGGATACCTGACGCTCGAGATCAACGCCGCCGGGTTCTACCAGTACAAGAACGAGAACGCGCTCGCCGTCATCCGTGTAAACTGACCCGCCCTTATAGGCGGCGGGCGAGCCAGTATAAGGCTTCGGCCGCGCCTTCCCCGTAGCTGGCCTTCGCCACATACTCGGCGGCTGCTTTGACCTCGGCGGTGGCGTTGCCGACGGCGAGGCCCATGCCCGTTTCCTTAAACATGTGCAGGTCGTTCGCCGAGTCGCCCAGGGCGGCGAAGTTCTCCGGCTCAAGACCCATGACGAAGGCGATCTTCACCAGGCCGGTGCCCTTGTTCACGCTCCTATGTTTCAGGTGCAGGGCGAACTTCGTGTCCACGATCTCCAGGCCCGGAAATTCACTTTCCAGAAGCTCGCCGGCCTTCATGACGTCGATCGTGCGCCTGAAGGCGAGCTCCGACATGCGGTACCGGGCGTCCAGTTGCTCCATCATGGGGAAATGCCTCAACAGCATGTCCGCCGCACGCCTGCATTCCCCGATGTCGGCCAGCACCATGGGCTTCGAGTCATAGCCCACCTGGATGACGCCACCGGTCTCCCCGATCATGGCCTCGCTCGCGCCGATGAGCTTGCTTGCCGCCCGCATGAAGCAGATGACGTTCCCCGAAGCCAGGACGACCGGTACCGGTAACTTTCTGATGGCGATGATGGCGTCGGTGCTGATGTGCCGCTGCATGTCGGTGAGCGTTCCGTCGATATCGGCCACTACGGCCTTAATGTGAGCGATGAGAGGACCTCCGGTGTTATCATGCCCTAAAGGAAGATATACGTGATGGTCAAGGCTTTTTAAGGATGAGGAGAGGGAAATCGGAGATGCCCGAAAGGGTCAATGCCAGCCCCAGCTCGATCATGGCGTCCAGCAATATAAGGGAAGCATCGGCCTCCTCTGCAACGGAAATAATGGACTTCCACGGGATCCCCTTTTTAATTGCGGCTTCGGCGCTTATGCCCACCTCCTTTGCCTTCCCGGCGAGCGTTTCCGCTTCGTTATATGTATTATCGGAGAAACCCGAAAAGACGACGCTGCCCAGGCTTGTCTCCTCTTTAACGGACTGCAGTACTTTCAGCCTGGATGACGTATCGCCTGCGGTGGGGGTGACCACGCGGCGAAAAAGGCTCGTGCAATACTGGCTCATCGCCTCTTCCGAACGGTCAACCGTATCAGACGCAAGCTTTGTCATCACGAGCAGGTTCCGGTCGCAATACTTGATGAGGTCCGCCGTGGCGCTGCCAGTGTAACCTTCCTCCCCGTGGTAGTTAATGACCACCAGGGAAGCGTCCAGCTTTTTTGCGATGCCGCATATTTCGCGGGCGGGCACGCCCAACGTCAAATGAACGTCCACTTCAACGTCCCGGATCCCTTTCAGCTTTTCCTCTAAAAAGTTCTTAGCCTCCTGCATCCGGGGCTCGATGAGCTTTGGGTCGATTTGCGTGTCCTCGCTGACCACGTGCAATAAGTGTATCCTTTTCGTCTTTCCGATGATGCCTATGCAGGGCAGCATGAAGGGAGACTCGGAAAAATCGGTTGCGTACAATATATTCTCGAACATCTTTATCCACTCTTTTTCACGAATTCCTCGACTACCTTCCTGATGTCCTGGGCATTGTCTAATACTGTAATGCTATCCATTTTTCTGATCTTGTTAACGTTCTCCACGTCGATGTCCCGGATATAGAGGGTCATCTTCTTGCCGCCGGGCAGGATCGTCACCAGTTCTCCGGGCTTATTGTCTGGCGGGTACAGGTAGATCGGTACGTGGGCCTTCGCTGCCTGGGAAACGGCGTTGGTCAGCAGCGTGTCCGAGATGCCGTTCGCGATCTTGGCCGTCGAGTTGGCAGTTACCGGGGCGACGAGGAGCAGGTCATAATGGCCGGTCTGGAGCTTGCCCACCAGGAATGGGGAGTTCGCGTCGACCTCGGTCCGGATATCGTAAAACTCGTCCATCAGAGGGCTCCAGAGCTTGTACCATTTGAGCACGAGCTTCGCGCTCTTTGACGTATAGATATCCACGGTCAGGTCGTGCTTCTTCTTCAATTCCATCATCAGCGCCGCGATCTCTTCGATCTTGTCCCCGCAGCCCGTGATCCCCCAGGCGATGCGGACCATCAGGCCACACTCCCTACCATCAGGCCACCTTCCTTATCTCGAGAGCCATGTTCTTCTCCATCATCCCATAAAATCGCTTCAGCGTTTTCCTAAGCGTCCGCATTCCGTCCTCATCGGCGGCCGTGCCTTCGCTCCCCCGGTCGTGGGACCAGAGCGACGCGCCCAGGTTCGCCCCGAACGAGCCACCGCCTGCCGGGGTCATCTCGTTGATAATGTAAAAATTATTGATCGCCGTCAAAGCCAGTTCCTGCCCGCCGCAGCGGTCCCCGCCCACGGCCAGGCCCATGCCCACCTTGCCCTTGAGAATGAGGGGATCCTTTGCCAGGATGGCCCGACAGCGGTCCATCATGGTCTTTAACTGGCCCGACAGCGTCCCCTGATAGCAGGGTGTGCCGAAGATGATGCCATCGGCCCACAGCATTCCCTCGTAAAATTCCATGAGCGCGTCCTTGTGCACGCAGCCCTGTTTATTCTTTATGCAATAGTCGCAGTGAATGCAGAACTTGATGTCCTTGCCCCTTGCCGAGAAATAGCGGGTCTCACATCCCTTTTCCCTTAAGAGTCCCAGCGCATGGTTCACCGCATAGTCGGTACCGCCAAGGCGCGGGCTGCCGCAAATGCCGAAGACTTTCATCACTCACTCCAAATGAGCTTTTTATTAAAAAGTAGTTATGTTGGGGCGGGGCAATAAGCTTTACCTAATGCCGGCCTTCACCGTCTTTTAGTTTTAATATTACCGTAGGTCCTGTTCTGATTCTGGATCTCCATGATCCAGCCCATGACGATTCGCTCGTCCTTCGATGGCAATTTTCCGGCGGCGACGGCCTCGCCCATGACCTCGACGGCTTCCTGTACCTTAAGGTATTTTTTCCTCTCCAGGCAGAAGTCGATGTATATCGGGTAGACGTCGTCCGTCAGGCCGTACAGCTCCTTGATCGGCATCATTTTCTGCATGAGCTCTGACCTTACGGCCGCACGGTTACCGCTCGACAGCCCCCGGACCAGGTATGAAAATACGGTCGCTGCGGCCTCTTCCTGCTCAAGCTTTTCCATGTTGGAGCACCTTTTTACTTAATAAGCCGCAGTTAAAGTAAATAACTTCTCCGGATCCCGGCAATAAAAAAATATATCGGGGAGGGGAGTTTAGTCCCTCAGCCCATCGGTCGTAACGGAGAAAATGGCCTCGCCTTCCGGCAGGTTCGGGGAGTCCACGAGCCTGGCGATCCTCTTCTCGCCCTTGGACTTCCGTAAATACAAACGGAACGTGGCCGTATGGCCCACGATGTGGCCGCCCACGGGCCTGGTCGGGTCGCCGAAGAACGCGTCGGGCTTCGCCTGGACCTGGTTGGTGACCACGATGGCGGCGTTGTTGATGTCGCCGAACCTCATGAGGTCGTGCATGTGTTTATTTAATTTTTGTTGCCTGTCGGCCAGCGTGCCGCGGCCGACGTACTCGCTCCGGAAGTGGGCGGTCAGCGAGTCCACGATGATGAGCTTGACGGGCCTCTCGGAATCCCTCATTTTTTCCGCCAGCTCGGATGCGCTCTCGACCAGTAAGATCTGGTGGTTGGAGTTGTACGCCCTGGCCACATGGATGTTCTTAAGGAAATCTTCGGGGTCGAGGTCTTCTCCGCCCTTGAGCCCCTTGACCATCTGCGCGATGCGTTCGGGCCGGAAGGTGTTCTCGGTGTCGATCATGATCACGGCGCCTCCGAGGCCTCCCTTTTCGGGCGGTAGCTGGACGTTTACGGCCAGCTGGTGCGCTATCTGTGTCTTGCCCGAGCCGAACTCGCCGTAAAATTCCGTTATCGACTGTGTTTCGACGCCTCCGCCGAGTAGCTCGTCCAGCGCGCTGGAGCTGGTCTTGAGCTTGCCGATGGTCTTGCGCCTCTCGAATACGAGGTCGCCGGTCTCGAACCCTCCGATGTTGGAGCATTTCTTGGCGCCGGCCACTATCTTGGAGGCGGTGTTTTCCCCGACCTCCGCGGCCGCTGCCAGCTCTGCGGGCGATGCGACAGCTATCGCCTCTATTGATGTGTATCCTGCCTCTCTGAGTTTGTCGGCGGTCGCAGGCCCCACGCCAGGTAGATCCTCTACAGTTAGTTTCTCTGCCATTTTGATGACCTCTTGGTTGATGTGATAGATACTCTGTTTGTGTATATAGAACGTTATCGTATGCGTGGTGAAAGTAATACCTGTGCGAGTTGAAAACGGATTACAACTACGAGGAGAAAATAACGGATGGCTACGCGAAGAAAATCGATAGCTATCACGAGAAAACGGATGGTTTGGTAACAATCTTTTTTTATTATTAAGGCTAAAGGGGGACTTCGCTTCGCTCTTACTATAGCGCTCCGCGCGGCGCACCCTCCCTGAGCCCCGAAGCATGATTGCCTCTGATGAGGCAAACGAACAAAAACACCAACCATAAGATTAGCGACGCTAAAAATGCTTAGGGTTGATTCGTGGACCATGGGTGGGTGGGCGGGCAACGTTCGTCGCTCAAACAATACTTGGCTAAAAGAAGGGGGCGGTCGTCGAGGCGTTTCCAAAAAGAACAAATACTGCTCGAAGCGTCGACCCGCCAAAAACAAAACTAAGTTCAACTCATATAAGACCAAGTATTACTCGATTTATTTCTAGATACCAAAAGCTTTAAGCCGCTGCCTTGCGTTTTAAAGGCTAACAAGGTATGGGAAGGATACCAAATGGATGGAGCAGGACCAAATGTTTTCGAACGGATAGAGCACAAGCTATCCAGCATAGGCATACAGGTAGACAATTCTGACCTGCGCGGGGCGGAAAAACAGATCGAGGCAAGCCTCGAGAAAAACCCGGCGGACATGGAGAGCAAGCTCACCAGGCTCGAGCTAAAAGTCATCGAGCTGGCAAGATTCCTGGATGCGGCACTGACCGCGCTGGAAACCCACAACGGCGACGAGCATGTTCCGGAATCTCATATGCAGGCGCAGATATCGGCCCAGCCAAAGCAGGGCGTCAGGAAAATAAAGAAACTCCAGCAGAACGCGGCCACCGGCGTCATAGAGGAAGTCGAGGTCGACGATAACCCCGCAGACCACTTCATAGTGGCGGACGGCCATGGCAGGTATACGGGCAACAGCATGGACCCCAAGAAGGACGGCAAGAAGAGCGTCTTCATAGCGGCCGCCGATGACGAGGCCGTCAGCCAGTCCGACAAAAAAATGAGAAAATAAAGGCTACCTGATAATCAATAAGCCTAAAGAGTCCTTTTGATCGAGCGCCAATAGCATAAGCGCTCGATTGGCCACCCCATTCTTGGTTTTTATTACAGTTTTTTAATCGTTGTAGAAGTCGATGATGGATACTTCGCCTGACATCAAGTCGACCACTGGCGCGCGCGCAGGGTCCGGCCGGATATTCATGCGCTTCTGGAACTCCGTCTGAGCCTGCCAGGTCCCGGAATTGACCAGCGTGACGCCGCGGTAGCGCCCGACCCCGATCGTGTGCACATGGCCGCTGTGCATGATATCGGGCAGCGGGTCGATGACAAAATGGTCCGTCGCCTCCGGGGCGATCATCACCTTGCCGCCGTAAATGGGCGAAAGATGTCGTCTTTTCAATAGCTCCGCCATCGCCTTCTCCGGTTTCGCATAGGAGGCGCCGGGCAAATTTGAGACGAGGTCGTCCAGCGAGCGGCCGTGATAGATGAGCAGCCTGACCCCCTCCATTTCCACTGCAGACGGGTTACCTGCGAACGTGATGTTGGGATGCTTGAACATGTTCCGCATCTCTTCCAGGAGCGCCGGCTGGGGCTCGGCCTGCCGCACCGCATCGTGATTGCCCGGCGTGATGATGATCTTGATGTCCTTCGGGAACTGGTCGAAGTACTCGGCGGCCTTCCGGTACTGGTCGTAGATGTCCATGATCTTCAGCTCTTTCTCCTGCCCGGGGTACACGCCGATGCCGTCCACCAGGTCGCCGGCCACGACGATGTACTTGAGCCTCGATACCATGTCGTGGGACCGGTCGTCGTTATAGTCGCCGTTCACCCAGTCGATGAACTTCATCCAGCGGTCCTCGAGGAAGGTGTCGCTGCCGATGTGGATATCGGAGATTAGCGCGGCCACGGAGTGCTCATCGGAGCGCCGGGGCTCGTTCGTATTGGGGACGTCGGGATAGGCGATGGCCGTGGCCATCATGAGGCCGCCGTCCCTCACGGTACCGGTGATACCGACCACCTCGTCCAGGAGAAGCGGCGTTTCGAAAATATCCTTGTCCTTGGATATCAGGACGCTGATGGAGCCGGTCTGGTCCTCCAGCTCCACCAGCCTGTTGCCGTTCGCCGTGTTCCGGATGTCGGACACCATGCCGATGATCGACAGCTCGACCTTATCGCCCCGCGAGATGCCCTTCTTTTTAATGCTCTCGATGGGGCGGGCGCTGATCCGGTGGCGCATCATGTCGCCGAGCCGGCCGTAACGGTCCCGGAAGTACCCGACAAACTCGTCGTAGTCGCCGATGCACGTCGAGTTATTGGTGATATCGGATACCACCCTCATGGACGGGGGCCTTCGGGCGGACAACGTTGGCGAAAGCACTGGGGCGGCCTCCGCCCCGGCATGCATGCCTGTCACGTCGTCCCTGGAGATCGTGAGCGCGGAGGGGTCCAGGCAGGATAACAGCCTGTCCAGTATTCCTGGATCGCGGTTTTTTTCAAGCAGGTCGAGGGCGTCGGGCTCCACCATGTATCCCTTCGACGCAAGCGCCTTTACGATGTCCATGCCGTCCATATGCTCATACGCAATTCAGTTCCTTACCGATTTAAACTTTCGGTGAATGACCAGAATGAGTGAGAACGTTTATATTATAAAAATAATTAATATATAAGACTGAGATAATATTTACGGAGCGATCAGATTGGCTTTCAGGGAGATAGTCCGCACGTTCATGAAGAGCAATAACTTCTGGATCTCGCTGGCGAGGGACATAGTATACGCATTTTCGGCGGTCGCGGTCATCGCGGGGGCATTATATTTGTACGCGGGCGTGTGGCCGCCCCTGGTGAGCGTCTCGGGTACGAGCATGTACCCGCACATGCACGACGGCGATCTCATCCTGATCCAGGGCATCGATAAGTCGAAGATCGTGACATACGCCGATGCGCAGGGCACCGGCTACTCGACCTTCGGTGGCCCCGGCGACGTCATCGTTTACCAGCCGTTCGGGCGCAAGGACATGACGCCGGTCATACATAGGGCCATGTACCAGGTGAACGCCAGCGACCCCATGTGGAATGGCAGCGTAGACGCCCCCAACTCGGGCTTCATCACCCAGGGGGACAATAACTTCCTCTACGACCAGAGCACGGGGATCTGCCCCAATACGCCCATAAAGGACGACTGGATCCTTGGCGTGGCGAAGCTGAGGATACCGTACCTGGGCTATGTCCGGAGCCTATTCTCGTTCATCCCGTAGCGTTTCGTGTGACATTCCGGCACATAGAAAAACGTTTTATCCTTTAGCCGCTTAGTATATGCGATGATTTTCGAGAGAAGACACATAATATCGACCAAGGACTTCTCGCGAGAAGAGATCGATTTCATTTTAGACAGGGCCGGGAGGCTGGAGCCCTACGCCCGCCGGGGCGGCCTCGACCTTTTGAAGGGCCATATCGTGGCCTCGCTCTTCTTCGAGCCCTCGACCCGCACTAAATTATCCTTCGACACCGCTGTCAAGCGGCTCGGTGGGACGACCATCGGCTTCGACTCGCTGGAGTCCTCCTCCGTGGTCAAGGGAGAGACACTGTCCGATACGATCAAGATCATCGAATCGTACGCCGACGCGATCATCATCCGTCACCCGCGGGAGGGCGCGGCCAGGATGGCCTCGGAGATATCCGGCGTGCCCGTGATCAACGCGGGCGACGGCGCCGGCCATCACCCCACCCAGACGCTGCTCGACCTTTATACGATGCGGAAGGAGTGCAAAAAGCCGATCGGGGACCTTAACATCGCCATCGTGGGCGACCTCCGGTACGGCAGGACCGTGCATTCGCTCGCGTATGCGCTGTCGCTCTACAAGGCGAGCCTGTCCTTCGTGTCGCCGGACCAGCTGCGCATGCCCGAGAGCATAATAAACTATTTGAAGAAGCATGGCGTCGAGCTGCTTGAAACGCCCAGCATAGATGATGTGCTGAAGGACGCCGACGTGCTATACATGACCAGGATACAGAAAGAAAGGTTCCCCGACCCCTCCGAATACCTGAAGGTGGCCGGCAGCTACCGCATTACCGCGGAAACGCTGGAAAACGTAAAGAACGACATGATCATCATGCATCCGCTGCCCCGGGTCAACGAGATAGACCCGAGCGTCGATTCTACCATTCATGCGAGGTATTTCCAGCAGGCCTTCTACGGCGTCCCCATACGAATGGCCGTGCTATCGCTGGTCATGGGTAAGGAGGCTTAGCATGAACTTGAGCGACCGGGAACTCAGGGTCAAGCCCATCAACAACGGGACCGTGATCGACCATATCGAGTCCGGGCAGGCACTTAACGTACTGAAGATCCTCGGGATCAGCGGCCATACACGCTCCGTGGTGAGCGTGCTCATGAACGTCCCCAGCGGGGCCATGGGCGGTAAGGACGTGGTAAAGGTCGAGGACAGGGAGCTGGAGCCCGAGGAAGTGGACACCATCGCGCTGATCGCCCCCAGGGCGACCATTAACATCATCAGGAATTTCGAGGTCGTGGAAAAGTTCAGGGTCGCCATGCCGGGAACGGTGGTCGGCGTGATCAAGTGCGGCAACCCAAACTGTATTTCCAACAGCAACGAGCCCGTGAGCTCCAGGTTCTCCGTCGAGGCGACGGACCCCGTGCTGCTCCGGTGTTCCTACTGTGAGTTCGTGCTGGACAAGAACATAGCGGACCATCTATTATAAGTGATTCATATGACCGAGGAAATCGTAAAAAAGCTCGTGAGTGGCGAACTTAAGCTCCACCAGGCCGACGATAACGCCCCTACCAGGAGAGACGCCGTCGACATGCGCCGGGAAGCCATCAGCCGGCTCACCGGTACGGACCTATCCAACATCGGTAAATTCTCATACGACCCGGAGGTCGTCACCAGGAAAAACACCGAGAACGCCATTGGCGCCATACAGGTGCCCCTGGGCGTGGCCGGGCCCCTGAAGATCAATGGCGAATACGCCAGGGGTGAATTCTACGTCCCGCTGGCGACCACCGAGGGAGCGCTGGTGGCCAGCGTGAACCGCGGCTGTTCCGTCTGCTCGCAGAGCGGGGGCGTGACCACCGCCATCCTGCAGGACGAGATGACCAGGGCCCCGGTAGTCAAGGTCAGCAGCCTGGCGGAGGCAAAAAGGCTGGCGACGGCGGTAAAGACGCCCGAGCTCTTCGAGGAGATGCGGTCGATCGCGAGCACCACGACGAAACATGGCGAGCTATTGCGCGCGGACCCGTACGTGGTAGGCAGGAGCGTGTTCCTTCGCTTCGCCTTTGACACCAAGGACGCGATGGGCTCGAACATGACCACGATCGCCTCTGACGCCATCATGCGCATGCTCGAGAGCAAGTTCGAGATGAAGCTGGTCGCGCTGTCGAGTAACATGTGCACGGACAAGAAGCCCGCGGCCATAAACGTCATCGAGGGCCGGGGCCGGACCACGGTCGCCGAAATAAAAATACCCCGGAACATCGTGATCGAGCGGCTTAAGGCGACCCCCGAGGACCTGTGCGAAGTGAACTATCGCAAGAACTTCCTGGGAAGCGCCAGAGCGGTCTCCTTCGGCTTTAATGCCCACATAGCCAACATCGTCGCGGCCATGTACATCGCCTGCGGCCAGGACCCTGCGCACGTCGTCGAAGGCAGCAACGCCATAACGTCTGTCGAGATGGACGGCAGCGACCTGTACTTCTCGGTCTCGTTCCCGTCCCTTCCGCTGGGCACCGTAGGCGGCGGCACCGGGCTGGCCACCCAGAGTGAGTGTCTGATGATGCTGGGCGTCAAGGGCGGGGGCGACCCCCCTGGCTCCAACGCCCGCAAGCTTGCGGAGATCATCGCTTCTGCATCGCTGGCAGGCGAATTATCGCTCCTGGGCGCATTGGCATCCCAGGACCTGGCGAGGGCGCACGCGAAATACGGCCGTTAACGGCCGATCCTTTTTTATTAATCGTATCCGTGAAGACCCCTTTTTACCTTTATTTATTAGTTTAAAACCTGCGAACTTTTAATTTAATATATATAAATTTTATTAAGATTTATAAATAATTTATAATTTAAGAGATGCTGAAGAATTATTTTTGGTAAAAATCCATGTATCTTTTTTATTTTCATCAAAGGGGAATATTACTCCTTTATTTCCACTGGAAAAGCCCATTTTTAGGTGTAATTTTTTAATATATCTAATGATACTTTTTTTAATTTTATTTCCGGGCTATGGTGATGAAGCCCGTATGCCCCACTCGGGTGGAGGGCCTCGTGCCGCGCTTGCCCACTTCGAGCTCGTGCTCGTTGAAGACCATCGTGTTGTACTCGGTGAAGCCGGCGTTTTCCACTGCGTTCCTGACCTCGATGGTCTGCTCGAAGAACGGCGAATAAGTGGCTAAGAAGCCGCCCACCCTGAGCAGCCGGTATGCTTGATCGACGACTTTAGCCGCATCCTGCAGGTCCAGGGTGATCACGTCGAACGGGCCCTGGACGTTCCCGATCTCCTCCACGATGTTGCCTTGACGGACTTCGACCACGTCCTCCAGGCCGGCGTGGGCTACGTTCTTGCGGGCGACGCTCACGAACTGCTCGTTTATCTCGTAGGTGATGACCTTGCTGGCGATGGTGCCCAGGTAAATGGCCAGGACGCCCGAGCCCGTGCCGGCATCGAGTACGACATCCGTCGGGCAGATGCCCGTGTAAGCGATGATGGCGCCGATGTCCCGGGGCATCATGGGGGCGCCGGTGCGCTTGATGTGCTTGAAGAAGTCCGGAGCCCTGGGCTTCAGGACGGTAAAGGGCTTTCCGAGGTGCGACTCCACGACGGAGCCCCACGCGATGCCCTCGAGCTGCTTGAGGTCCAGGATGCCCAGATCCGTATGAAGCTTTTCGTCCTTGACGCTGGCGAAGTACTCCCGCCCTCCGGCGGCCCTCAGTAGTACGAAATCTCCTGGAGCGATCATGTCCCTAAAAGAATAATGGGCTATTTGCTGCCCGATAACTTTAAAATAGCTTCCGCGAGGTCGCCCTTCGAGTCCTTTAACGCCTGCTTTGCCATATCATGCGGGACGTTAGCCTGCTGGGACACTAGAGTGATGTCAGCCTCGGGGATCTCTTTTTCCAGCGGCTTCTCCTCGGGCGTGCCGACGAGCTGGTACATTTTCTGGCCCCGGGCGTCTATGACGGTGACCTGGGCATCATTGAATACGATGTCCTTGTCCGCGGTCTTGATGATGACCTGTTTTACGCCCTCGATCTCGTACATGTCGATGCCCATCGACTTCATCTGTCTTTCCAGTTGTTTGGGGTTGACCTTTCCTCCCATTCCCGGGAACATGGTTCATTCACCTTCGTCGCCTTATAGGGAGGAGGATGGTAAATAACTTTTTCATGGTTGGTACAATCGGGGGCGATATGTTGTGCCTACCATTTGAGACTCGATAAATCCTTATTTGGCCGTAAGATGTCATAGACCTACCCCTTAATTTCCGATGGAGAATATTTTGGCGCCTAACTAAGAAAAAATGAATGTGGAGACGTAAAAAATGTGATCATATAAAGCTAAGAATGGGATAATGTAAAGGAGCTAACGTAAAATTGATAGCATAAAAAGGATAATGTAAAGGTCATTCATTTTTAAGGGGAGTAAGTCGAGCTCACTGTGAAGTAAAAGATAAACAAGAACGAAATTATTGAGACAGGCCAGTATTAGTTTTACTCGATAAAGTTGACTTGATTATATGGAAATTCCATATATTTTCATTTTATTATTTGATAGTTTCAGTTTCAAGTTTTCTTTAATTTACATTAAAATGAAAGTTAATTATATATACAATCAGTTGTTTACCCATACAACATAGTATTTTCATCAATATTTTAATACAAATGTCAATTTGTATTTTCTCATGTTCCAATGGAAATTAAGGGGTGGGGGTATGAATTACAATTGTTGTTCCACAGGAAATAGTGGGTTTACGTCGAGGCCATTTCGTTTATAACAGTTTATTTTGCCAAAATTGCTATTGTTAAGACTTTAAATCAACTTATAAGGTAAATTTTAAAATATATAACAAAAATAACTTTTATTAAGGCTTGTTTCCATAAGAAACATAGGGGTATTGGCTACCGCAACTATTAATATACGATGAGACTATCATTTCATCTGGAAACGCTCGGTTTGGGTGGGATTACATGTTAATCGATAAGACTATTACGCCGCAAGGATTACCTCAACAGTTCGCTAAGCCTGAGGTGGCAAAGGAACAGGCGACAGGAAAAGGGCTATTCGAAGACCTGGTAAAAGAGGAAAGCCCCATCGATAAGCTCTTCGAGAACCTTCTTAGCATTAAGCCGATCTTCGTCAACCGCGAAGTGCTGAGGCCCTCATATACCCCGGACTACCTCCCCCACCGCATCGAGCAGATCAACTCGGTGGCCGAGATCCTGGTGGCGGCACTCCGCGGAGAATCGCCCTCTAACATCCTGATCTACGGGAAGACCGGTACAGGAAAGACGGCTACGCTGGAGAGCGTGAGCAAGAAGCTCGTGGACATGGCGGAGAAGATGCACATCGAGTGCAAGGTGCTGTTTATCAATTGCGAGCGTATTGACACCCAGTACAGGATCCTGGCGCACCTCGCCCGGCACTATAACCGGGAAGTGCCCATCACCGGCTGGCCCACGGACCAGGTCTTTAACGAGTTCAGGGATGCCCTGGATAAAAAGGAGCAGGTCGCCATCATCATCCTGGACGAGATCGATAACCTGGTGAAGAAGAGTGGCGATGACATTCTCTATAACCTGTCGAGGATCAACGCGGACCTGAAAAATGCCAAGGTCAGCATCATCGGCATTTCTAATGACCTGACGTTCACGGATTACCTGGACCCCAGGGTCAAGTCCTCCCTTGGCGAGGAAGAGATCATATTCCCTCCCTATAATGCGGACCAGCTCAGGGATATCCTGGAGCAGCGCAGCAAGATGGCGTTCAAGGAAAACACGCTTGAGCCGGCGGTCATACCGCTGTGCGCGGCCTTCGCCGCCCAGGAGCACGGCGACGCCAGGAAGGCCCTGGACCTGCTCAGGGTAAGCGCCGAGCTCTCAGAGAGGATGAGGGATAACGTGGTCAAGGAGGAGCACGTCCGGAAGGCCCGGGAGAAGATCGAGATCGACCGGATCACCGAGGTCGTGCGCACCCTGCCCACCCAGAGCAAGCTGGTGCTCTACAGCATCGTGCAGCTGGACTCCACCGGATCCCATGAGCTGAACACGGGCGACGTGTATAATGTGTACCGGCGGCTGTGCCGTATGATCGACATGGACGTGCTGACCCAGAGAAGAGTCACTGACCTGATCTCCGAGCTGGACATGCTCGGCATCATCAACGCCATCGTGGTCAGCAAGGGCCGGTACGGCCGTACCAAGGAGATCGCCCTGAGCGTGCCGGCGGAGAGCACCCGCAAGGTCCTGCTTGACGACTACAGGCTGCGAATGCTAAAGGACACCAAGCCCTACTTCGAACAACAGCAGCGGTTCAACGAAAAACAATAGGTCAAATGTACGAGCGAAGCAATCCCAGGTACGGGATCTTGAACTGGGGAACGCCCAGTATCCACTCGGGCCTCACCGGCTCGTCCGGCGAAATGGAAGTGCTCTGGTCGTAGAAGTAGTTGTTATCGCCCAGGGTGATATAGCCTGCATGAGGGGCGGCGGGGCCGCCGGGCCACATGGGCTCCCCACCATTCACCCAGTAGACGGCCCGATGAATGACCGGGACCAGCGACCTGTTCCCCATCGGGCTATAGACGATGACGTCGCCGTAGCCGTTAAATTTTTTATAGCTGTCGTTCGCCGACGCCTGGCCGGTATGAACCGCCACCTTGCCCAGGCCGCGCAGGACCACGAGATCGCCGGAGTGAAGGTTCGGGTACATGCTCATGCCATCGACGCTCACCAGAGGAGGCCACACGCCCGTGTAGGCGTACAGGATGCCGATAAGTATCAGCACCATCGCCATCGTGATCACGATGTCCTTCAAGATCCCACGGACTATTCCGGCAGAAAAACCGCTCATCTGCACATCGCCAGCCCTATCCCCCATCGCCAAGGCGTGAATGCCTTCAATACTTGAATGTCCATCTCCATGTTTATAAAAACTGGTAATAATTTGGCATATTTTTTTATGATGGGCTCCGATATGCTCTATTATGTATAAGCTGGCGTTACGCCTGGACGTGGGAAGCCAGGCAGAGGACTTCGCGCTGAAGGATCAGCAGGGGAAGCCCGTGAAGCTCAGCGATATGATGGGAAGGGGCATCGTCCTCCTGACGTTCTACAACGGCAACTTCGACCCGGAGTCCGTCCGATACTTAATGGCGCTGAAAGAGAATTACCAAAAGCTCAAGGACCTGGGCGTGGACGTCCTTGCGGTCACGCCGGAGATGCCCGAAAAGGTGAAGAGCACGGTTGACCACCTCCAGCTGCCGTTCCCAGTCCTGAGCGACCCGGAGCTCAAGGTCACCAGGCAGTATGACGTCTATAACCCCATAATGGAGTGGTGCTGGCCAGCAGCATTCGTGATTGACCGGAATGGCACGATACAGTACGTTTACAGGGGCGCGAGCTCGCCGAACACGCCGCCCGTCCAATACCTGATAAAGAAGTTCGAGCAAATGCGCAAAAATGAAGAAGGGTCCGAAAACCCGATGGCTATCGTAAAGTAAAACCCCATTATGCCCGTAGTACGGGCGGTAACGCCCGGGCTTCGGACGGCCCCAACTACGCCCGGGCTTCGGACGGCCCCGGCTTTTCTACTATCTCGGCGCCTAAGGCCTCGCCCGCCTCTTTAAGCTTCAGCATGGCCTTACACCGGGGACATACGGTGGTTCCGCCGCCGTGCGTGTTGGTGGTCACCGGCGTTTCTAGCTGGCACACAGGACAGAAGTACTCGAGCCCCGTACCGTAGATGGAGGACACCGGCGACGGCCCCTGCACCGAAAGGATCGTGGTCGGTCGCCCGCAGGACAGCACGGCATGCATGGCGCCCGCCGGCACATATACCGCGTGGCTCGCGCCGACCGCTCGCCGCTCGCCCTCGACATAAAAAAAGCAGCCGCCTTCGATGACATATAAGACCTCGTCGTTGCCCGTGTGCCGGTGCATCCCCAGGGCCTGCCAGGGCTGAAAATTATAAATGTTGAAGGTAACCTTATCCGTTTTAAGCGGGTTCCGCCTCAGGTGCACCGGCCTGCCCGCCTCAGGCATATCGATCTTAATGACGTCCAATTCCACACCCAACGAATAATATAAATTTATGACAATAAATAGCTTGGCAAAAAAGGAAAAAGTGGCGCCCGGGTCATCGCCTGCGATAGGAGGCCAGGGCCACGATGCCCAGGATCGAGGCGCCCAGCAGGCCCGGCAGCGGGCACCAGGACGACGATGGCGTGGGCGACGGCATAAGGGTCGTCTGCAGGGGGGCCTCGGTGGGCGCGGCCGTCACGGTGGGCGCTATCGAGGGGCCTGAGGTCGGCGTGGCCATCACCAGCGTGTCCGGCAGGGTCAGGGCATACACGGTGGGGCCGCCGGAGCTCGTATCGGAGATCGGGCCGCCGCCATATGAGCTGAAGTACATCTTATTGTTCCCACCCATCACGGGCGTGGAATAAATGGGCGAGTCCGCCTTGAATTTCCAGTAGGGCAGGCCGAACCTTGCGTCCACGGCGTATAAATAGTAGTCCCCGGAGCCCACGTAGACGATGCCATTGGCCTTATCTATGAAGGGCGAGGCCTTGATGGGGCCGCCGGTCGCGAACTTCCACGCCATCTTGCCTGTGGTCACGTTCATGGCATACATATAGCCGTCCCACGAGCCGACGTAAATATTTCCGTCAAAATAAACAGGTTTTGAACTGACCGCGCCGCCGGTCTGGTTCTTCCAGTTGACGCCTCCCTGGTAGTGCTCTAGCGAGACGATGTAGCCGTCATGCGTTCCCAGGTAGAGATTATCGTTGTACATCAGGGGCGAGTATGCGCCGTCGCCCACCGTAACGGTCCATATCACCTTGCCCTCGTTCGGGTCGATGGCGACCAACCTGCCGTCCATCAAGGTCGCGTAGAGCACGTTGTCATAGCCTACGAGCGACGTGAAGACGCCCGTTCCCAGGCTCAGGTTCCAGTACTCGTGGCCGTTGGAGTCGAGGGCATAGACCGTGCCGTCGTCCGAGGCCAGGTAAATGTTTCCGTTCAGCACCAGCGGCGTCGAGTCTATGTTCGCCCGGGCCTTGAACCGCCATTTCTCGTTCCCCCAC
>JGI26339J46600_10000261_pt1 | contig 18294 bp, 14 predicted proteins | sample BogFormECP12_OM1_FD_46600 | JGI IMG/M metagenome (IMG submission 46600) | reverse complement strand
CCTTCGACGCTTTTCTTGACGCGGGATTCTATCTCAGCATAATGTTGTTCATAATTCTCCTTCAAACCTTTGACCGCGGCGAGCACGCGCTCGGTCGCGTCGGCATCCACCGCGAGAGCTTTCTCGCCGCCAGTATAATCGAGTAATCCCTTGTCATTGCTTGATTTGGCGTGGTTGGCTCGCTTTGCTTTCGTGACTGGTAATGTCATCGTATGAAACCTCCTTTATGGTTATGGAGGAATTCCTCGCGGGATCCAATCTTTTAAACAAAAAAACCGGCCAGGACCCAAGTTTTCCACGGTCCTCGCGTCGATCTTGCTGAGTAAATTAGGAATTCACGGGAATGGGATCCGGAATTCACGGGAATGAATAAAAAAATTAAAAATTCACGGGAATGGAGAATTGGTGGTCACTCCCGTCATTCTATTTGAATAATTCGTCGCTGTATTCTCGCCTTTCTTTCAATCTTTTCACGGCATTTATAATAGAACCCGGGTTTTCGATTCCCATTCTGCCTAAAGTTTCTGAAATGTTGCACGAGCGTTCAGGATTATTTTTAAGCGCCAGATAACATGCAATGCCAGCGATAGTTCTTGGCTTAATACATTTGAAATTCTTTACCAAGACGAGTTTATTCTTCTCGCATTCTGCCTTGATTTTCTCAGTGACCTTGGTGGTTTCATATACTTTTTTTAGATACAAATCTGGCGTTTCTGCACTTGTAAAATATACCTTTTTTGATGGCAGATATTGTTTGTATCTCAATAGCCACGTTCTGTTCCACATTGGCATGCTACCTAATGGAGAAACTAACACGAATAGATCCCAATCCGTGAAGCGTTTACCCTCTTTTAGGACATGAAAAATGATAATTTCCGCCATTATACTTGGTTTTTTCAAGATAGAACCTTTTGGAAGATACCGATAAAGAAGATCAAATGTATCTGATATCTCCTCTTGTAGAGCATCATCGAGTGAAAGGGCGGTTTTATACCATTGTGCAAGAGATAAGACTTCTCTTTTCTTACTTCTGAAGAACGAGCACGAGGACAGGGATTCTTCCTCCTCTTGGGCATGATTACGCTTCATGTCCAGTTTGAATTTAAAATAATTTCTTCCAAACGTCATGAACATTAAATCATCCCATGTCAAAATCCCCATTTTTTTATATCCGCCCCGTAGGATGGCATTAAATATTGAAATAGTCTCTTTATCGGACGAATCTGGAATCTTGCCCTTCTCGTTAAACAAACCAGCCAGAAAACAGCGAGTTCGACTCAATACATCCGCTCTTTTATTGCAAAGATAAATTGGAAACTCACCAAGCATACATTCGAGCAAAGATTTCCAGTTCTCCCCACCCATATCTTTAGGAGACAGCCTCACGGATCTTACAGGCGAAATTCCATATCTGTTGAAATACAAGATAATTTCGACCTTTTCTAATATCATTGGGGCGATATCCTTCTTTGCTGAGCTGGCCTTAAGATTTTCTAATTTCTTGACAAGATCCTGATTGAATGGAATATTACCTGCCATCTTGCTGATCAATTCATCGAATACCGTGTTGATTTCACGTTTATTCTCTCTTATCCTGCTTGTGGTTAATGGTCTTGGCTGGTAAGTTGAATAAATATCTCCTTCTGAGTCTTGATCGTTCGCTTTCGATGATCTAATAGTTTTCAATTTTCTCAGTCAGTATCTGTCCATCTTTCATAAAATATCTCAAGGTTTGAACTGCCGTGTAATCTTCTCTCAAGATATTGGTCCTATTGCACGTCAGAGCACGAACCGCCGCTTGTTGAATGGTCTGGATCAATTTTCCTAACCGCCCTTCGGATAATGAATGCAAGAAAAGCGCTATTTCCTTATTCATTTTGCCCTCTTGATTCACGATATCCCAATCAGGTAAAAAATCACCATATGCATTTCGGATAGTGTATAATAAATCTATATATTCCTTCGAGCGTGCATCCCATTCGGGTAGGACAAGCGCACGGAATCGCTCATCGACCCAGTTAGAATCAGCAAATAACTTGTAAGCCGTGGGAAGCCCGACAAGAATTAGCCGGGTTTGACTCAAGTTAGCGATCTTTCTAAAGCCGTCAAATATGTCATTCCTGTCTGCTTGATTCGTGTTAACCATGTTCTGAATATCGTCGATAAAAAGGAGTTTGACCTTTCGCTTGCGTAATTCTTGAATCAAGAGATCGATCACCCGATCGGTATGGATTTCCTTCTTCCATGGGATATCGATGCCAAATTGTGCCAGGAGAGCAGCAAACATACCCTTGAACGTTATCCCAACTGGCGCGTCTACGATGATGATGTCGTTTTTGGAATAATGACGTCCTTCGATCTTTGCTATCTTTTCGGCATAATGTTCGTATTTGTTAATGAGTGTGGTCTTCCCAGTATTGAGTTTTCCCACGAGGAACAAAGAAATGGGGCGGATGTCCGTATACTCTTCCGGGTTCTCGTAATACCTGCACGCCTGGAGATATGCAATGTCGAACTCGTCAAAAATTTCCAACGCCCTTTTGTATTCGAACCAAACATTATACGTGAGTATTTGCACCGCGTAATTCAATCGATCTCGTCGCTTCAAGTCCTCGTCGGTCAATTCGTCGAGTCTTGTGGCCTTAATTTTTTTCTCTTCGATGTTCATTCACCAAGCATTTTTTTCTTTGGATATTTACTCGTTGATAAAAGTTTGGGCTTGTATGTCTTGTATATGTCGTCATCATCCTTCGTGGGTTTATCATGATGCGAGACATCAGGTGTATATTCCGTGTAAATGTCATTTTCATCTGGATTTTCAGCATCAGGAAAAGATTGTAGATTGTTATCTGCTTGTTTAGCTCTTCTTTGAGCAACTCGGCCTAGTACATCCTTTCGGGCCGTCTCTTTTGACTTCTCGATCTCTTTCCGCACGGACTTTTTTTCCTTTTTTGACACTTCAACCAAGTTAATCCTTTGCTGTTTAGATATGAGTGTCTTGTATTTGTGGGGTGTTATTTCGCCATCACATTGCACTCTTACATCTAAAATGCTCTTTTTCCACAAAGATTCGTGGATCGGTACGTCTCCAAAAGTTTCTATAAGCGCCGTTGCCCATCCACTGCCTAGACCGACCTCAATTGGGATTCGAGAACCAGGATTAATGACCCAAACATGGCGGACATCTCGCTTATCCCTTAAAATATCGACATCGACATCTCCTGAAATTCTGTGAATTTCACTTATTTCTTTGGAATTGTATCTTAGATATTCCCATTGCACTCCATTTCGACTTAACTTGCAACCATTCTTCGGCTGAAGTATCGCAAGAGTTAATTTATCTAACTCTGAGCGATGATTGGGTGGTTCCCGTGGTGAAGGAAAAATGAGATCAGTCTTCCCTTCCATAGCATGCTGTAATTTAATTTGTGGAGCAATCACGTGGCCTTCATAATGATTGGAAAAATGGAACTCATCAATAATCCATTTGTGAATCCATGTCTCTATCTGAAGCAGCGTTAGGGTTGCATCCTTTTCTGGTTTTAGATCTGTATCTTCCAATCGACTTCGTATCGTCGGGCGGAGACCCGGGATACCTTCTTGTTTCATTGCATTTTTCAACAAGTTGAACCATTGTTCTATATACGCTTTATACCTTGGCGTCCTAATCGGGACAAATTCTATTATAATGTCATAGCTCTTGCAAAAATCCTTCAGGATCTCTGCTCTATAATCCATTCCATTATCTACAAGCATCACGACAGGAAATCCTTGGATATTCCATTCGTTTTGAGTTTCATAAGTTCGTGAGATGGTGTCTTTAGGTAAAATAGTCTGAACCAGGACTTCGAGAATAGAACGACTCGAACTGGGAAAAAGTGATACGGAGAAGCCTGTTATCATTCCTGTATAACAATCTATGCTTGCTGTTATGTTCGGGGTGGATATTGACTCCCGATTTTCCTCATCCGTGATGAAGACATCGCATGAAGAATTGTCGACTTGAATTATTTGTAACGGTTGAATTGCACCTTGAAAAGATTTCAACGAAGGTGTGAAGTATGTTTTTACGTATTTTCGACCTTTCTTAGTGGCAAAATCCAACTTTGATGACGTGTCGTAAATATAATATCTGAATTTAGCAAAAGTCGGTATTATAACCTTTTTCTCATTACAAGCGGCAATAAGAGAATCATATGCTCTCTTTAATGTAAAATTAGGCTTAAAATACAATTTCCTGGCGTTTTCCATCAATTCTATGATTGTTGGATCGAATTTTGCCTTTCTGCCTGCATTGTCATATTTTGGAAGGAGTTCGGTCCTTCCACCTTTTTGATAGCGTTCGATATATCGGTAAATTTGGCTTTTCGACATTCCCCATTTATGACAGAATTCCTTCCTCCATTCAGCAGATCTCATTGAACTTGGCTGTTTCAGCCAGGCCAAGACCATTTCCTCACGCTTATTTAGAAGTTCATCGTCAGCATCTGGACATGCTAGGTCAGAAGATATTCTGTTTAAAGAGTTTGTTATTGGACTTTTTTCGATTGTAGCAAGATTAAGATTTGATAAATCTTCGGTATCGGCAAGGTCATCCATTATAGGCTTGAAGGGTAATTTCTTCTTCTCCGCGCTTCGCTGAATAATAGTCGTGTTTCTCATTTGTTTAGTTGAAAATGCTTCGACGGAAACAAGACCGTGATAGATAGCAAAACATAGAATTTGAGCTGCTTTTGCTATAGGCAGAGATAGAGCATTGGATACTCGAAAGCAGAGTGATTTATAATCGATGCCTTCCATAGGAATAAATTGATCGAGTTGTTGGATATATTCATCATTAGAGTGGCACTTTGAAGATCCAAGTGTAAACCATACGTTGAACCATCTTGGAGTGCGAATCTGCTTCTCAGTCAAGATTTTAAAATTAATTCCCATTCCCTCTGCATATTTCTTGGCGTGTTTCCATCTTTCTTCATATTTCACCCTCTGATTCAAAAATTCATCTTCAGTCTTTATCTCTATGAGATATTTAGAGCCATTATCAGATACTAGATATGCATCAGGTGTATACTTCCGCGTATTACCTCTAAAATCGATATAATCAATGGTTATTGGCTGATGAAGAATCTGTTTGATGCTTGGACAATGAATCGCCAATAAAAAGAAATCCCGTTCAATACAAGACTCGTATTCAACGATTCCAATTGGACTCTTATCCGTAGGAATAATCCCTCTATTCCCGATTTCCTTTGGAGTTATCTTGCGTGCAGGCTCCCAATCGAACTTGCTTGACGGTATCCAATCTATGCTCATGAGTTATTACTTGCTTCCTCTCTTGTTGAATTATATAACTCTCGTCAATATCTAGTGAATTAACATGCTTTCAACCTGGATCGATGAATTTGGACGATTCAGTAGAGAGATAATGAATGAAAAAGAATTAACGGGCGTGCAATGATATTGGGATAAAATTAGTCAAAAACATAGCCGAATCGAAAAAATTGGATGAGTAGTAAATCGCGTCACGACACATTAAATGTATTCCCGCGAATTCTTTGAAAAAGTAACAATATTCCCGCGAATTCCTGGATAAAGTAGCAATATTCCCGCGAATTCCCGGAAAATTGGTGAAGGAAGAAAATTAGAAAAGTACGGGAATGGGCTTTAGATCAGCCTTTAATGATGTCTAGTTAACAATTCTCATTCCCACACATTTCTGATTTCCTCACTTGCGGGCATTAGCAAGCTATCAGAGATTAATGGGAAGACGTCCCCGTTAACCTTGTATTCAATTAATAATAAAATATATAGCTACTTTTTTAATTTCATGTGTTTTATGGCCTTTCAATGCCTATTTTTCGATTTCTCATATTATTAACTCCACATTAAATCCTTTTTTTAGAGACTAGTACTTAATTTCAATCTCGACAAGCAAATCGAATTGCTAATTTGATTATTTCAACTGAACGATTATGAGCCTAAATAAATGTCAAAATCCCAGTTGTGGTTTTCATTTGACTTGGATTGAAGAAAATGAATTATTATTCTGTCCACAATGTGGTTTTCGTGCGAAAACAACTCTTCGTGCTAGACGCCGACCGCCTGTTTTAACCACAACTGATCCGGTAATTGCTTTTGGAAGTGGTTATTCTCCTGAAAATCGATATCTTACTAGTGACCAGCTGATATTATCAGGATTGTTTCTATCAAGAAAAGAAGTAGCTCTTAAATTACCCACGATATTGAATACAAAGAAATTAGATGCAGAAGATAAATTGTATTATATTATAATAGAAATTAAAGCAAGTAGTGATTTGCAGATTATTATAGATGATGAACGAGATAAATCACTAATCCGAGAGCGCAATCCTCATGGAACACTAGCCAACCTATGCAATTTGAGTACAAAGGACAATACTGCGGCTTATAAATTCATAATACCTGACGCTGTTCGCATCCTCAAATATGCAATTAAAGATTTAAAGACAAATAAATGGTCTAAGGAATTTTCGTTCGTTAAATCATCTGATATTAAAATCCCAGTTTTTACAAATGAGAACCTTTATGCTAAGTATAATTCCATAATAAGATTTCAATATGCTCTCGTGAATTCGATTTCTGAACTTGAATTACCATTTGATATGAAAATACGCTATACTGAACAAATGGTGAAAATTCATTCGCAATTGACAAAAGTTGGAGAAAAATTATTCGAATCGCTTTTATTAAGTCGCAGAAGTAAAAACAAGCCAAATAAAAGAATTGGTTAAAAATAAGACATGTGAATTTTTAGAATTCTTAGGAGATTTATGATGGTGAAAGAATCAATTGAGCAATCATCATGCTAAGGAATAAAGACGATACAAAAGATCAGGCAATTGCTGATGCTCGAGCAGCAGGAGATGAAAAAAAAGCCAGGAGCCATGCTCAATTTAGGTGAACAATTTTGCATTGAAAAAAAAAATTTATGGCAAATTTTCCCACGTGAAATCAAGTGATTGACCGATTTCGGAAATTGTCTTGATGTAATTCAATTCGAGGGCTTCGATTAAGCATGCAGGGCAATATCGCGTCGTGAACTCACCGCCAATATCCGTGCCATGTTCCATCGCATCGAGCGCAAGGATGGCTTCGCAGATAACTTCGTGTCTCACCGCGATTGGGTCGCCACAGCACGCGCACGCGTGGGTGAACAAGGACGTTTCAGTATTACTCGTGTCTGCAATGGTCATGCTTCCACCACCACCTCGCTCGTGAATGACACCATGATCTCGCCGCCGCGCAATTCATCCACCCGCCGCCCTGCTTCGACCGCCATGATGCGTCGGGCGATGGCCATCACGCGGGCATTGCGCGCCTGTGTGTCGAAAAAAATGCCGGTGATGTTCTCGTCCTTCACTATGTCGTGCAGGTACTTCTGCGCGTGGAGCATGGCGGCGGTGCCGAGACCTGCGATGCGATACTTGGGACGGATGATGGCACCGATGATAGCCTTGCCGGGCATGGACGGCGACGTCGTGAACGAGAGCCAACCGAGTAACGTGCCGCAGGGGAAAAGCAAGCCGATGAAGCGCGGGTTGCAAGCTGCTGGATAGATCATGGATAGCCAGCGCAGGGGGTTCTTGCACTTGTAGCGGGCGGTCGTGTGGATGTCGCCAGCCTGGTGGGCGGCCATGATATCGGACAGGATTTCGTGCGCGGCGGTCTCGGTCGTCGCGTCGATCTCCCGCAATATCACATGCTGACCTAACGAGACTCCTTCCGAGAACACAAGGGGCTTGGCGTGGCCGCCGGGAATGGTGGGAATTTCATCGGGAACATTATTGTTCATGACATCTTCGTCGGATTAATGCATATAAACCATAATGCTAGCGTAATTTAAGAGTAGGGGCAATAACCACAAGAAGAATGTTTGAACATTTTTTCGTCTTAGATGAAGCCCTCGTCAACACCGAATTTATGATCCCCCTTGGTCATCACGAGAGCAAGATTTTTCACTTCATCGACGAGCTTCTCGACTGTTTCACCAACCTTCTCTTTAGTTTTGGCGCCCGTGCACACGATGCGGCCCGTGCTGGAGATGAGAAACACGGTCTTCGGCTCTTGCATGCGGTAAATAAAGCCGGGAAATACCTCGAGCTCATACATGTTGCCTTGGCATCAAGGTTATAAGTATGAAAGAAAGTAATGTTGGTCGCGGAGGTTGCTAGCCCAGCAGGTAATAATCTTGTTAATACCTGAAGAGTATCGAAACTCTTTAACCAGGACGCTAATGATATCTATATTCATCACATTGTATTTAACATTAATTTATTTTAACTGATATTCTATGTCAAAAGCAAATTCAATAATCTTTTATATCCCTTTCTTTAATCAGCAATTAAAATTGGAAGAATTCGAAGATAAAGATCAACTAGAATTTAAAAATCAAGATTCGCTCGATACGTCCAAAATTTTTATAGAATTTAAGAAAATATCGATTCTTAATGATTCCATTAAGTTTAAACGGACAATAACTGAAAAAGTATTTAAAACTGAAATCAAAAATAAAATTCGGGTTTCTTTAGATCTTTATCTTATTAAAACATCAAAGGATTTTGATGAATTTAACCTATTCATTTTTAAATTGGAGCTATATTCAATTAATGAAATCAATTATTCTTTCTTAATTCAATTTTTTCAAAACAATAGAGACGAATTAAATCACTTCATTTACTATTTATTTAAAAAGAAACCCGTATCAGTTTGTCGAAAATTCATTGAATATTTTTATGAACTTCATATTAAGTCGTTCTTGTTATTCTCAAGTCTAATATATTATTATAACGATGAAGAAAGTCAGGATTTAAAGCAAGTTTATCATCTAACTATTGAATTGTATAAAGATAGTGGAAATCTGATTTTAGTTAATCCTGATGGAAGAAATATTTTATTTTTAAAAAAGGTGCACACTCTTCGTAGTTCTTATGATGCAAAAACAATCCTATTAAGAGTATTCTTTTTCCGATTAGTAACTTGGCTTAAAACTAAGCGAGGCATGATTAATTCTCCAGAATATTTTTTTACTATCTTCGAAAATTATGCACATTATTTGGTGAATAATTCAAGACACTCTCTAGTCTATAAACGTATTTTAGAAAATAATCAATTTTTCCTCAATAGTTCACGTTCTCTTACACACGAACAGATAAGTAATTTTTTAGATAAAGCAGACGAGGAGGATTTTACTCAGATTTTTTTAATTCCGCTGTTTAAAACAATGGGTTTTGAAAAGGTGGTTGCAAAAGGACATGAAGAACATATTTTAGAATTTGGGCAAGACATTAAATTAATGAAATTTTGCTTACCGACTGGTCATTATCTATATTTTGTTGCCCAAATTAAAGTTGGTACAATAGGAGCTTCTTCTAAACACCCTACGAACGATATTGAATCTATTTTAGCAGAAATAAGACCTGCATTTCGAAATGATATATTCGATTCTGATATTGGACGAAAAATGAAACCAGACCATGTTTTTTTCATAACATCTGGAAAAATTGGAGAACAAGCTAAATTGTATTTATATGGGCAAATAGAAAAAGAAGACAGAAATATTCGATTATTAGAAAGAGAGGATTTAATCGCCTTATACAAATATCACGGTTTGCCTGAAGAAAATCAACAAAAGATCGAATATTATAAGCCAGTTCGAAGGCGTGTGAAGAAATCGAGACGGAAATAGAATATACCTGCCTTGCAAGTGGTAAGTTTGTGGTACCATGGATTTCTTATGTTTCAATCCAGCTTTTCGATCTACTTTCACGATCAAGCCAATAATCAGAATGAACCCCATCATCGCCAATCAATATGAATACGGTATATTGATAATGAAAAGTTTCCCCGATGAATTGGGTTAAACGAAATATGTCTTTAATTTTATACGCAATCGGAAAATAGAAGAGGCTTAGTGTGGCCACCAGAGATAATGGGAATGGATCGCGTTGCATCATCAGCAATATTGCCCGAGGAATTGTTGTTAGCTGCTCGATCGTTCATGACAGCATTGCTAGATCGAAGGATTTAAACCGCGATGATAGCGCGCCGCTCAGGAACATTGGGTGAAGAATCGATTCATAGAGAATGCGTATGAACTTGCTAAATACTTAGACATTAAATTTCGACATGACGATCAAAGGCTTGATCTATTGATCAAATGCTTGCTCTATCGAACTTTGAAGCGATTCGAGTCAGTAAAATAAAAAGGAGATAGACTTGGAAGCCATTCCAAAAGAATAGAAATGGACCTCTGTTCGGGTTCTCGCCGACCAATACAAGCGCTTGTCAGAAGACGTGGAGACACCCGAAGCCGAGAAACTCGGGTATAGCAGCGCGGCCGATGCGGAGAGACAAGCGGCATCGAAGGTGTGCGACGAAATCGAGGCTGAAATAGAAAAATCCAGCAATGCCGTAAACGCAGAAATCTATGCCTTTCTCGAAAGGATGGATGTCTTGCTCGAGCCAAAGACGCATTGCTGTTATTGCACGCCAGGCCTTGAGTTTCAAGGGCGCCATCCCGCAACAGACGGCCATCCCTTGCATACCCAATTTCCGAACTGCAGATGCAAGCCGGAAAATTACGTGATGCCTGAAAGCCTAGCAACTACGCCCCCCGCACCATAGGTAAATTGTCTGTTATATTTACATATAATATCTGTATGCTTGCAATGGTTTGATATCTTGTGAAATCGGTTCTGCAAGAATGCTCCCTATCCTTCGGGAAATTTCAAGGGTTACAGGAAGCCGCGTAGCTACCGCAGTTTTATTCCAATCCATTTTTGAAAGGGCAAGAATTTCAGAACAAATTTGAACGATATTAGCATCAGGGCAGTCCGAAATTATCCTCAATGGACGAGGAATTCTAGGACCAGGATAAGTTCTTAAAATAGGAGTGTATCCTGTAGTAAATAAGAAATGTTCTTTATTTGTTGAAAGTAGCGTGCCTCTGATAACGGGGTAATTACCGAATCGAATTAGACGAAGATCTGTCGATGAAACAGACAAAAAGTCTTGTTCTGGAATTCCTTTTGCTGCTAATTCAAATCCTTCTTTTTCCTCGTCAGAGAAATACGATGATTTGTGGATGACGATGCGATTTGGCAGATTATGTTTTTGATCTTTGTAAACATCAATAGCTTGTTTGAGAATTTCACTTGCTTGTTTTTTATCGAGATGAGGGCTCCTACCTTTTTTCTTATCCCATTGAAATGGTTTTCCTCTTAAAACAAAATGGTCACCCGATTTTAAAAAGACTTGGGTCATTGTTGCTTGAACACTTGCTTCACGCTCTATGAAGATACGTATAAAGCTGATTCCGACATAACATGTCCCTTTTGAAAAATGAGCAAGTTTCCAAGGAATGTTTGTTGCTTTATAGTACAATGCCATTGTGAAATTCCACGCACGTTCAGATGGTTCTTGGAGAGTTTTTGCTGTTGAAGTCAAATTCAGAGTTGTAGGTTTTACAAATTGGGTGAAGAAAGGATACTTCATTGCTATAATTTTAAGATAATTATGAAAGTCAAATATATCGGCATCCCGGAAGTTTTCAGTTCTATCTGCCACACGAATCATTGGTAATTTCCGACCTGGACGTTTACAATAGTTCAAAATTGAATCTGGTATTGCGCAAATAACAACATCAGGTGGTGGTTCTATTGAAGTTCCAACACGTTCAAATTGATCTACGAAAAGCTGTATGGCAGTTCTTGATCTTTGCTCGACTGTACCCTCCTTGCATTCACTAATTTTTTCTGAAGGAATTTCGAAGAGCCAATCTTCGTTCGTCGTGATCGAAAAGTTTAAAGGATTTTTCGTCCCCAAGCCAGGAAAACTATAGAAGATTGGTCGTTTGGGATTAGCAGGTATCAAGGAATTCAATTGATTCAGGAATCCTTTAACATCTTGTATAGATTGTTCCGAACCAACTATTCCTACCCTAATTTCTACAGGCGTGTCATTCTCATTACTATCCAGATCAGACCTTCCGCGAGGTCCAAATTTTCGCAAGCCAAACTGAGGATGAAATGCTTCTCCCTTACCTTTAAACATTAAAAGCGGTTCATCGAGACATCGTATCTTAACTGTCATTCATCATCTTCCTCTTCTTCAACTATTTCTTCTTCCTCTTCATCATATTCTTCACTAAGTAACTCGCCTATAGTGGGCAGATAGTCATTTTCATCCTTCTCTTCCTCTTTAAAATGCAATTTTTTCTCATCAATCCCTTTTTCGATTGAAATCTTGTAATGATGTCCGATCTCCAAAAATTGAGTATTGACATATGGCGCTAGATGTAACCATCCATCTAACCCTCCAATCCTCTGCCGAAAATCTTTGAGAATCATTTCATACCAAAATTGCATATGGAGTCGATATGCAGAATTGCGTGTCATTTTCGAACTTCTAAACTTTCGCTCGAATTTAGTATGTGTTGGTCCTGCAACAGGCGTGTAACCGTCTAAAGTAAAAACCCACTCTGGTAGAATAGATAGGTAAATCTGGTTATTGAACCAAAAGGCGCTTAATCGCACGGCTTGATGAGCAATGCAATATATTTCGCCATTCTTCTTTTCATATCTTTTTACCACTTGGCGTTTTCCTGCTTTTTTCCCCCCTCTCCATCTTTTCACTAAAGTCTTCCCTTCCGGGGATTTGTAATAATATCGTTGCGATCGATCGTCTCTTGATAATCCCGCTCTAAAACATGACCAACGACACCAAGAATTGACTAATCTCGAAATTCTTTTTTTACCATCGTTTGTTTTTTTCCATTCCTCTAAATTAACTTCATTTTGTGATGAAATTTCAACATACGGTGAAAGAGGATTTTCTTGGTTGAATTGTTGGAAATTATATAATCTATCTTCAAAAGGAATTATGAAAAATGGTGGAGGATTGGAAATCTCATTAAAAATCTTTCCACCAATATCTTTATCTGTTGAAGCTGAATAGATTTTAACCGGTATTTTTTTTACGGGTATTAAATTTGCCATTAAGGTTTCTTTGATATCTTCCGGCTTTGGATCTGGTTCATTCATTAGAAACTTTAGCTCTCGTGGATGATCCGGGAAAACTTCTCCTCTACAAAATCGTTTTAATAATATCTCGTGATCTTTTCTGAGATATTCTTCAAATTGACTACCAGACCAACATAAAACATTCTGTATTTTTAAATCGTGCGCATATTTCTCTATTTTCTCTTGTAAATATGCGGATAAATCTCCCCCTGAAACAACTATAAGATTATCTGGCACACCCTTTTTTGATTTACAGATTTTATCAATGTCCTTCTGTATTTTTTGAAATGTTAATGTGGATTTTGTACATTGATAACAATATTTCCGCCCGGTTTTACTTTCTCCCCAGATATCTCGTCCCTCATCCTTTCCAACCACACCATACCAATTGAATTTGCAATCAGTGTACGTATTGACTAAGTATGATAAAACAAGCCTTTCAAAATTCTTTCCGTCAAAGTCTTCAAAATGAACTGGCTGTACGAGAACTGTTGGCGTCATTTTCTTCTTTCTCGATAATCTCTTTTGCTTCTATTGCGGTCATTTTAACAATTCTTTTCTGACACGCTTCGATCACCGGTGAAATGATCAAATTGATCCTAACAACCATCCTAACCATTACTTAAAAACATCCGTTATCATTAATGTAAAGTAGTTTTTGATTTAATAGAACATAAATAATTGCCGACAAAAAGGAACCATTTATAGAGTATGTTCGCTTCCCATAACGGATAGAGAAAGAAGAGTGTGCAAAACTCGCTTGCCACGCGTGCGCCTCGTTTGCCACGCGTGTTTAACGGATCCTTCAAAATCATTAGCAAAGAATAAGTAATAATGCCAGGTATGATGCATTATTCTCCTGGTAAGATCACGAGCTCCTCCGCGTTGACGAGGAGCACGGAATCACCCCGCAGCACGACCGTGCCGAGTGTTTCGGTACTCATCGTGCGCCCATCGGTCATGACCGCGTTATCAACGTGCAAGTTCATGTGCTCGTCGAACCCGCCGAGAATCCCGTTAACGTTCGATACTCTTCGCGTATCGAAGAGCATCATATGACAGCTCATTCCCGTATGGTTCGTTGTTCAGAATCATTGTTATTATCATTACATGAACCTTCTGTCCTTGATTTTTGAGAGTAAGTTTGATGTTAGTCAATCAAAGATTTACATATACTCCTCGTCGTCCCCGGCATCAAGACCGTTATCGAGACCGCCCTTTGTCATTGCAAGACCGAGACTTTTTACTTCCCCGACGAGCTTCTCGACCGCTTCACCAACCATCTCCTTGGTCTTGGCGCCCGTGCACACGATGCGACCGGTGCTAGAGATGGGGAACACGGTCTTCGGTTCTTGCATGCGGTAGATCAAGCCGGGAAAGACCTCTGGCTCGAACATGGCATTCTCCATAACGATGGACGCGTCGTTGAGATCGATGGGCACGTGCAAGTCGCCGCTGACCACGAGGTTCTGGATGGTAATCTCGGGCTCGGCCGAGATGTTAACCTTGGCTTGCTTCAAGTTCTTGATGACGATGGCGACATGGAACCTCTTGTAATAGGTTCTGAAAAGGATTTACAGATGGAGCAGGAGAAATATATTGGTTATGTTAAAGAGAACGGTCCAGCTGTAACTTTGTGGCTTGAAGAATATCACGATCATCGATGGTTATGAATTACTACTTGTTAAACAACAAAGCTATAAATCAATTCTCGTCTCACGAACAATATTATTCGAGAAGTTGGTTTATATGGGGAAAAAAACCAGTTTCATTGCAGATGACCAAATAAATTCAATTGTAAATGATCTCGTGGTTCATGCAACCGAGAAATTAATGCTCGTATCACCATGGTTCGAACTTAACACGCATTTGATGGACAAAGTCTTAGATGCCCTCAAGTCGGAAGTTGAAATTTTCGTGCTCACGCGACCCGAGACTGAAAATGAAAAACATAGGGCCGCTTTAGCGGAGTTACGGCGTCGTGGAGCTGAAATCCACATTGATCCCTTTCTCCATGCGAAGTTCGTCATAGCTGACGATTCATACTTGCTGATGTTCTCGTCAAATCTAATCCAGACTTCCCTAGGCAGAAATCACGAGTGCGGTATTGCCACGGAGGAAAGTGAGATCATAGAGGATGCAGCAAATTATGCGATCCAGATAGCCGAGCGGCATGAATCACCGGCTAAATCGAATCATCCTCAAGCCGTAATAAAAGAACGTGCCAAAGCGGAATCCGGACATTGTATTTGCTGTAACATACCAATTGCTTTAGATGTAACATTATACAAGATAAGATGCAAGGAATGTTTTAAGGAAGGAAATGAATTCGGGAAGTATTGCCACGGATGCGGTGCATCCAAACCGGTGTCATTGGAAAAACCATTTTGTAATGACTGTTGGAAAAAGATGAAATGAAATATATCTTCAAAATCAATTATCGTTGCCGGCGAGAGACAGATGTCATCTGAGAAATTGCCTAACTTGTTTCCCTTGGGCGTGAAAATCCAATTGTTTCGAATGTTTCAGAAAACAATACCGTCATTTATCGAGTTTGCAACAAGTAAATTGAGTGGCGAAAATCTTACATCGGAAACGTACGTCGCAGCGACAAAAGTCGACCTTATCAAGAGTCTTATATCTTGGATCGATATAGTCGATGATAGCTCTCAAAGTTCGGCCTTATTGGATATAGATCCCATGCAGGTTGAACCCGTGGAAATCCCTGATATTCCAGTTGACGAAGCATTCTTATCAATGCTACCAGCGGTGTTTAGCCAATTTTCGACATTAATGGATGAGGGAATGAAGGATCAATTTATCGATCTGATGGTGGACTCCTTATTTCCATCAAGGAAAATGTTACAAGACTACATCATGTGGATGATAACCCAAACAAGCGACAAACTCTTGAAAAAGGTTTTATCCAAATATTCTACTGTTTTTCCAAAAGCCGAGATTGCATGTAAACCAAGATTGACCGAATTGATTAAGGAGGTAGTGAAACGGTCAGAATCAATGACATCTCCCGATAGCATTCTCGAGTCCAGCTCTTACGATTCTCTTGGCTTAGCTGGTCATCGAACAACGTTTCGGGATCTTATGATTTCAATTCGTGGAAAACGTGAATTATTGCTTGGGATGGATGAAAAGAAAGTTTTTGATATCCTGGACAACCTGGCTCGGAGAACCTTTGCTCCGATGATCGAGGATTTCTTAAAACTGATACTCGCAATGATCGCGAATATCAAGGCCCTTATAAAGGGAAAGACTCCTTGTCCTTTCACCAATACCATCGGCTTCTACAAAAATCTCTTGAAAATCCATGAAAAATCATGGAATATCATGGATATACGAAACGGGTTACATAATCCTATCGAAGTGAGAATAGACAGGGAATCAAAAAAAATCATCGTGCTGCTGCACCTCGAACGGCACGACAAGAATGGCAATGTCAAGAAACGTGAAGATGTGCTAATTGAACTTAATGAATTAAGGGAAAAAATCACCAACTTTTGCACTATTGTAACATTGATTCTTGCTGATTGCCAATTATTTTTGGAGGAAAACGAGGATATCAGTGAAGAAATTGATGCAAATATCCCAATTTTTAATGAAACCACGTTCAAGGAACGATTGAAAGAAATATTTCTTGATAAAGAAAAAACACAATATTTCTGGAATGGGATCTATGTGACCTATTATATATTGCTCAAGAAGTCCTTGACTCCTCTTGAAACATTTATGTCAAAGGTGATCCTTGCACAAACCAGTTATTTACTGATCGGTGATAGGGATATCGAAGAAAAGATGGTTGATGAGGCTCTTTCGGTAGAAGGTCTTACCGCACAAAATATCGTGCAAGGAGCTGTAAACTTCGTTCTTGGACCCCATAAGGACAATGCACTCGCGTATAAGATTGTGAATCGAGCAATCGAGATCGATGGGAACGATGCTATGGCAAGATTTGTTCGCGCACACTTACTTATCGCGGAAGAAAAATCGGGGGAAACCATCCAGGATCTCGAGTTGGCGATTTCAAAAGACCCCGCGTACAAAGAACGAGTGAAAAATGATCATTCGTTCGACAATATTAGAGAAAATCCGCGATTTATGAAATTAATCGAAGATATCTTATTACCACATGAACCTGAAAGTAATAAATGATTAAATTCGCCACCTTGATATTCTATTACGCAATCCTTATCCCAAATTTCTTTCTCACACGATTTCTTTTATAATACTTTTACAAAATGAATTAGATTCAATGTGTTTCACCAATTTATAAATCGTTCCCTTGTTGCTCGTAGACGACGTCGTCGAGCACCAGCCGCCCCCGTACGATGACTGTGCGGTACTCCCAGCAATGAGTATCGAATATCGTGGGATTCGATACATTCGATGGGCTTGATTCCTTCGGGATGACCGTGGTAACAAGGGGTAACGCTTTGCGTGGTTGATATGCATTTCGTGTCGGCGCCGTTTCTGCCATCGCTTGCCACTCGGCGGTGGTTTTTTCCAGCGCGGCGCCGATGATGTTCCCGCTCACACCAAATTGACGTTGCAAGTCCTTGATGGTCGATGCCGGCGCTTGATCCTTAGCCGCGCGTATCATAGCGCGCTGTTCGCAGTCTTCAGACCATAAATGGCGCGCCATGCTTTCATCCCAATTTATAGAGATAGCCTTCTCTTTGTCTTATATCAAAAAAAACATTCTAACTATGATTAAAATGATCGAGAAACGATAATTCCTAAGATCTGTGTTATATCGTTTTTTATAATTATTGGCCAAGATCCATCATCTCCGGGCTTTGGGAGAATGATTGCTATCGAATATTCCCGATATCCCTTAAAATCTTTCGCTTCCTCTAAATTTGGTAAAAGGAACTCTATTAATTCTGCTTTTACATTGGTATTTTCAAATGTGATAATACCATTGTTTTTTCTTGCTTTGAGAATGAGTGATCTTATTTCATCTCCTGAAAAATGGTAAAGGCGTGATTCCCGCTGAGTTATGGCTTCTTTCAAGCAAAATCGATTCAAACCTTCTTGAGAAATTATAATTGCTACGTGCTGAGTTGAATCGATAATAAACCCATTCTTCAAGATGGCTTCAGGAGTATAAGCTCCGTCTTTTTTTTGCATCCAAGCCCAATGACTTGATAAAGATTTCATTGTAAAATCTGTCTTAAAGGTAAACATTTCGATTAAAGAATTAGAGGTATTCGCGCTATCT